>Ga0102815_10000072_pt1 | contig 73016 bp, 59 predicted proteins | sample ColrivemetaGS759_FD_79113 | JGI IMG/M metagenome (GOLD analysis project Ga0102815, IMG submission 79113) | Estuarine microbial communities from the Columbia River estuary - Ebb tide ETM metaG S.759 | ecosystem: Environmental > Aquatic > Marine > Intertidal zone > Estuary | place: USA: Columbia... | reverse complement strand
TGCCCAAAAAGTAAACTAGGTGAAAATAGGAGAATAAAAAGTAGGAATCTTAACATGGATTTGTATTTGAGCAAATGTATGATTTCAAAATAAAACCCAAAAAAGAAAAGAGAGATGATATAGGCTTCGCCTATTTTCACCTATTTGATATTCAAATAAATCTCACAAAAAAAGCCATCCGAAGATGGCTTTAAATATTTGACAAGTATTTGTCTGTTAAGCAAGTACTTCTTTGACTTTGTCTGCGGCTTCTTGAAGCAATACTGCCGAATGCACATTGAGGCCAGATTCGTCGATAAGGCGCTTGGCTTCTTCGGCGTTGGTTCCTTGCAGACGAACAATGATTGGAACAGGAATTTCACCAATGTTTTTGTAAGCATCTACGATGCCTTGTGCCACACGGTCGCAGCGAACAATTCCACCAAAAATATTGATGAGAATTGCTTTTACGTTCGGGTCTTTTAAGATGATGTGGAATGCTTTTTCAACGCGCTCTGCATTTGCGGTGCCTCCTACATCAAGAAAGTTGGCTGGATTACCACCAGAAAGTTTGATGATATCCATGGTTGCCATTGCTAATCCGGCGCCGTTGACCATACAGCCTACGTTGCCATCAAGCTTAACGAAGTTCAAACCAGCTTCATCTGCTTCAACTTCAGTTGGATCTTCTTCAGATTTATCGCGCAATGCAGCAAGGTCTGGATGACGGAACAAACCGTTTCCATCAAGACTAACTTTAGCATCGACAGCAATGATTTTATCATCAGAAGTTTTAAACAAGGGGTTGATCTCAAACATAGAAGCATCAATACCAACATACGCATTGTAGAGCGCTGGTACGAATTTTACCATGTTTTTAAAAGCCTCACCAGAAAGGCCTAGATTGAATGCTATTTTGCGCGCCTGGAAACCTTGCAAACCCACACGTGGGTCTACATGCTCTTTGAATAGTTTTTCAGGCGTATGCTCGGCAACGTGCTCGATATCCATCCCGCCCTCGGTAGAATATATAATTACATTGCGACCAGATTCACGATCTAAAAGTACAGACATGTAAAATTCTTGTACCTCAGATGGGCCAGGATAGTATACATCTTGCGCGATGAGCACTTGATTTACCTTTTTACCTTTCCCGTTGGTCTGAAGCGTCACCAAATGACCGCCAAGTATACCAGCTACTTTTTCTTCGACCTGATCAATACCCTTGGCCAATACAACACCATGCGAACCCGTTTCCTCAACGGTACCTTTACCCCTTCCACCTGCGTGAATTTGGGCTTTGACTACATACCAAGAGGTGCCGGTTTCTTCTGTAAGTTGTTTGGCAGCAGGAACGGCCTTCTCAATACTGTCTACAACAATTCCTTCCTGAACGGCTACGCCATATTTTTTAAGAATTGCTTTTCCTTGAAATTCGTGTAAGTTCATTCTATCAAATTTGCGCCGTAAAAGTACGCTTTTTTAAAGCGCTAATTGCAGCCTTCTTAAATATTTTATCGGATTTGATTTTTCCAAGAAGAAGCGATGTCTCGTGAGGCGAAAGCTTTTTGCTTGCTCTTTTGCACATCTTTCCAAATTTCATCCAATGCAAAAATCAGCGCATGCTCCTCTTCTTGCATTGCCTCCTTTAATAAACTAGGGTCAGAAAAATGCGTTTTAACAAAGTTGGTATCAAAATCGCCACTTTGAAAGGCCGGGTGCTTCAATACAAACTTGCCAAAATCTAAGGTCGTTTTTACTCCAGAAATTTGATAATTATCAATTGCAGTTATGCAACGCTCAATGGCTTCTTGACGGGTCTTACCCCACACAACAAGCTTAGCAATCATTGGATCGTAGTAAATAGGTATTTCCATTCCTTCCTCAAAGGCGTCGTCTACGCGAATGTGTCGGCCAGAAGGAATGCGGTAACGTTCTAAAGTTCCGATATCTGGGGTAAAGCCGCTTAAGGTATCTTCGGCATAAACACGAACTTCAATGGCATGGCCATTGATTTGCAATTCGTCTTGCAATTTAGGAAGGCGTTCTCCACGTGCCACCCGTATTTGCCACTCTACCAAATCCAAACCTGTTATTTCCTCCGTAACTGGATGTTCTACCTGCAAACGGGTATTCATTTCAAGGAAATAAAAATTCAAATTGGCATCGATTAAAAATTCAACTGTGCCCGCGCCAACATAATTACATGCCTTACACACAGCCACCGCTGCCTCGCCCATTTGTCTGCGGATTTCAGGTGTAAGAACAGCACTAGGTGCTTCCTCCACTACTTTTTGATGACGGCGCTGTACCGAACATTCACGTTCGAACAAATAAACCACATTGCCCAATTGATCGGCAAAGACTTGAATTTCTATATGCCGAGGTTGGTCAACAAATTTTTCAATGAACACAGCATCATCACCAAAGGAAGAGCGGGCTTCGTTTTGAGCAAGCGTCATTTGTTCTTCAAATTCTGCTTCGTTTTGTACTAGGCGCATGCCTTTACCCCCTCCTCCTGCCGAGGCCTTGATCAAAATTGGATAACCCACTTCTTGAGCAATTTTTTTAGCTGCGGCTACATCAGAAATGGCTTCATCAACACCTGGCACCAAGGGAACATCATAGGACTTAACGGCTTGTTTGGCCGAAAGTTTGTCTCCCATCACCTCCATAGATTCAGCAGATGGGCCAATCAACTTCATACCTGCGGCTGTTAATTTACGTGCAAAACCGGCATTTTCAGACAAGAAACCATAACCGGGATGAACCCCTTCCACGTTCAAATCTTTACAAATCTGAATGATTTTATCTTGTTGTAAATAACTTTCTGAAGACGGACTCGGACCCACGTAAACGGCCTCGTCTGCCTCTAAAACGTGAGGTGCATTGGCATCGGCATCTGAATAAATGGCCACACTGCGTATGTCCATTTTTTTAAGTGTGCGAAGCACGCGACGAGCGATTTCGCCGCGGTTGGCTACTAGTACTTTTTTCATCTTGAGGTAAAGTTACAGGTTGTCTGTGTTTATTTAGTGCTGGAGCTCCAGGTTTTTTTGAATCCAATTTTAAGAATTGTCTGAGTTGCTTTACAAAAACTAGGTCTGAAAATCGATGAAACTCTTCGTAGTAAGACACTCCAAAGCCTTGTGTAAAAGGCCCTTGATTTTCATTGACTGAATTGGAATTGGATTGGTTAAAGGCACGTACTCTGAAGTTATCTTGAATTTTATATTCGATATTGACATCGCCTATCATGCTATTGGCATAACTCTGCGCACCATTGGCACCTGAGGTTGTTTTATTTTCAACACCAAAACTCCCTGTGATTACCAACTTGTCATCTAAAAATCCTTTAGCTACGCCAAGTTCAACCTTACTCTCACCGGCGTTGTCATCTGAACCGTAATCTAAATTGAGTTTGTAATTGTCTGAGAGCTTACCTAAGGCGGCATTGATTTGAGATTCCAATAAGTCAAGTGCAGCCGATCCACCTGCTGAAAGACTTCCTTTCAATGGTTGAAATTTACTGACAAGTAACAAGGAGAAAAACTGCCGATTGAGTTCATCAGGATCTGTCTTGACACGATCGATAAGCGCTTTACCTGTTTCGGTGGTTCGAGGCGCAATAAGATCGAAAGTAATTTTGGGCTGCAACAAAGTTTCGCTGAGCTTCAGATAACATAGTATCTCTTGGTTCACTAAGGTATTGTCTTGAATTTCAGGACTTAACTCCAAAATTGAAGCGCGCTTGGGTGTAACGGTATTGATTGAAATATCAGCATTGTAAGGGTCGCCGGTCCACTCAATTTTAGAGCCACTTTCAATGTCAAAAGTTTGTTTAATTGAGCCTAATGCAAAATTATATCGACTACCACCTGAAATGACATAAGGGCCATTCATTGTTAACTGATTGAATTGATCTAATTTTATATTGAGGTCACCGGCACCTTTTGCAATTATTTCATCGCCCGTCTGATCGTTAAAAATCAATTTCATATTGGCATCAGAAGTCACATGAAAATTTAGATCTAGAGCAAGACCGCTATATTCCTTAGTTTTTTGCTCAATTGGCGCAGCAATATTGCGATCAATAAATTGAACGAAATTATCGTCATCATCGATTTCCGACATCCCATACATAGGAAAAATAACTTCTGTTCCTTTTCTAGTGGTGGCATCGACGGTAATTTCAGTATTGTTCGCTGTACCAAAAATGTTGGCAACGCCTCTGCCATAGGCCTTACCATAATACACATCGCCTTCTTTATATTTGGTATTGAGCACAAGAAATTTATCCAACGGAACGAGTTGGTTAGTCCTAGGATCGAATTTCTTAAGATCGTCCTCAAAGTTGATTTGTATATCGTAGTTCCATTGATCAAAATTTTGATGGTTTACGGCACTTGATAAGTAAGCCAAATTACCCTCCGGATCTCTGATAGGGGCATTATCTATAAAGAAGGCGTCTTCTGTTACTTGAATTTGACCTTCAATTTGATAATTAACTCCTAAAATTGAAATTTCGGCACCACCATTTTGCAATTGCAGCCTGCCCGTTAGTTCAGGATGACTTGGGCTGCCGTTTAATTTTAGTCTGCCATCTAACTTACCTTTGATGCCCTTCACCACCTCTGGATCAAGGAATGCATTGGCAAAAGAAATATCGGTTTGTTTGAAGTTCAGTCCAAGATCGAGTTCATCGTTTTTAAATTGGTATCGCCCATCAAATGCAAAAGTACGCTCATTACGGTACTGAAGTGTACCATCTAAAGCAATGCTTTGCCTTGCATCGTTCCAATCAGAGTGCAACATAATGTCTCCAACAGTTTGTTCGTCTATTTGTAATTGCTCAATATTGGCGTCTGCAGAAATATTCAAGTTAGTAAAGGGTGTAGCAATGGTACCCCAGCCTGTAAAGCGCCCACTATAGTCGTTAGGAAGGTCTAGTAAGGAGCTCAACTCCGACAAATCCAAGCCAAAAACATCAAAACGCAATTGATCTCGTTTATTCTCAGATAAGCATCCTTTGAGAAGGATGCGTTGGAATCCACGATACATTTCAAAGTCACTCACGCTCACATCTCTTGAAGAAAAGGTGATGTCAGATTGGTTTGCTATCTTCCATTGAACGCCATTGATCGTAAAAAAAGAAGGCTGTAGCGTAAGACTTACATAGTCTTGTGGGAGCACTGTTGTACGCCATTTAATTTCAGAATAATCATTGGTATTGGGATCCCAACTAAGGGTAGCGTCCTGAATGCCATGCGCACCAATATTTTTAATACTTAAGGAATGGAACTTTGTTGAATCTGCGATGGTGAGTTCATTGATGTCTAATTCGCCTTGAGTTTTGTCGTGAAAGATATTTTGCTTCATGTTCAAATTCTTTAGTGAAGCATTGGCATACTTGAGTTCTGGACTTTGGACATTTATTTGAAGTTCTTCATTCATTGAATGAAAGCTTCCCGATACATTTGTTCCTTTTGCCACATGTAAATCAGGAACAAAAATGGCAAGTAATTGACTAGGTTGCCGGACTAATAGATTAAATTGAAAGTTGGCTGCAGTATGTAAAAAACTCCGCTCTTGGTTATCAATTGGTGGATATAAAATAGCCAAATGATGCCTCAAGTCTTCGATCAAGGTCTTTTCATCTAAGATCCCATCCAAACTAAAATCAAGTAATGTGGAGCTCAAATTTAAAGTTGTAGATTGGCCTTTTTTTCGATAATGGATTTGAGCTAATTCACCTTTTATATGTTGAGACTCTACCGAATAATCGTAATCTTTTAAACTTACAAACCCAACCACAGTATTCCAATTGGGGCCTTCCAAACCAAAATTCAACTCTGCGCTAATTTGATTATTCGGGATAGAACTCAAATTCAATGGATGCAAGTCTGCGCGATTTAAATCCATTTTGACTTGGTAACTTGGCGCTGTGCCTAAATTGAGTTGTAAAACACTACTCAAATCGAGATGTGGGTCATGAACCTCTAGCTTTGCAATGAGCTCTTGGTTCAATACTTGAAGATCACTAATTGAAATATTTTGGTAGTTATAGGCATTCAGTACCAAACTTGAAAGCAATGCATCGCCTTTGGTAAGGGCATAAGCACCTTTTTGATCAATACTTAACTCAAATTTCAATTTGCCATTCATTTTACCTAGCATCTTTTGATCTGTCAAATGACCGAGGTTAAAGTCAGTAAGTGTCACAAAACTAGAATCAGCAACCCCTTTGATGGTGTACTTTCCATCTTTAGCAACAAGTTTGATTGGTGCTAAGGCCACTTGACCCAAATCAGATTTGATAGACTGAATCTCGATTTGAAGTTGATTCGGATGACCAAATAATTTCGCATTCTTGAGGTCTATTTTATTAGCTTTTTGCAAATAATCTGGAATTGAAATAGGGTCATAGCCATCTGGCAAGTGGAATGCGGCAAGATCAGCCAATGAGATATGTGCGCTATTGATTTGTTCAGTAAGCAACATTTGTGTACTTAAATCTCGAAAATCAGGTAAATGAAGCTGTGCTTTTAAAACTGACTCTTGACCAAAACGCAAGTTTAAATCAGTAATCTGAAGATTGCTAAGCTTGTCATGGATTTTTCCAGCAATCAAGATAGACTGATCCATGCCGCGCAATTCTGGAGCAAACAAAGAGAGTTCATCTAAGCATAATTGGCTTGGAGCTACCTCAATGTCAAATTCAACCTTGTCGTAGAACGCTTCGAAATCCGAGGATTGTTTGGTGCGCAATGCTAATTTTGGAAAATATAGTTTTGATTTGGAAGTTTGCAGCACCCCTTTTCTAAGAACGATTCCTTTAGATGAATAAAACATATATCCATTTAGGTCACGAAGGCCCAAGCCACTTTGTTCTTGGAACTTTAAGTGCTTGATTTGACATTTAAAAGCATCAGTATTTGCGTGAACATTGGTTGCATGGAGCAGCAAATCATTCACTTTCAAATGATTGAAATCAATACGGCCGCTTTGTTTTTTTTTGCGTAAATCGTGAAATTGTAAATCAATGTGTGCGAGTTGTAGGTCGCTTAAATCCACCTCGAAATTTTGCTTGGTCGGGCTCGATTTTTTAGGTGAAAAATAATTTTGAATAAAAGCAAAATTGTATTGCCCATTTTTCTTCGATCGTTCTAAATTGAGCTTGCCACTATATAGGCGTAACGTATTGATTTTAAACTTATTTTTAAGCAATTGTAACTCATCTATACCTACGTACAAATGCCTGAGCTTTAACAAGGGCTTTTTGCTTTGGTCTTCTATGTAAAGATGCTTTAAGTCAATATAACGAAAGAGCACGATGTCAAGGGCTCCTACATCGACTTTGGTTCCTAATTCATCGCTTAAATAATGAGCTGCACGTTTGGCAAGGTAGGTTTGAACACTTGAACTGCGGATAGCAAATACCCCTATAATCACAAAGATGAGCAACCACTCTAGAAGAACGGCTAGCACTAGGCCCACGAATTTGAGTACCTTTGTCATATTTGTACAAAATTAGCAATCTTTTGACAGCAAAAAACAAGATCATTTTAGGCATAGAATCCTCTTGCGACGATACTTCGGCCGCCATACTAATAGATAACCAAATTCGTGCCAATATCATTGCCAATCAAGCCATTCATGAGGCGTTTGGCGGGGTTGTACCAGAATTGGCTAGCCGGGCGCATCAAGAAAATATAATTGTGGTTGTAGACAGAGCGCTCAAAGAAGCAAAAGTAGCCCTTTCGGACCTCGATGCCATTGCATTTACTCGTGGGCCTGGGCTCATGGGTTCTTTGACCGTTGGAACCTCATTCGCAAAAGCACTTGCACTTGCATTGAAAATACCACTCATTGGAGTGCACCATATGAAAGCTCATATTTTGGCCCACTTCATTGATGATGCCAGCGATTGCAAACCACCATTCCCATTTCTTTGTCTTACGGTGAGTGGAGGGCACACCCAAATTGTACAAATCAACAGTCCGCTCGATATGCAAGTTCTTGGAAGTACCATTGACGATGCAGCAGGCGAGGCTTTCGATAAAGCTGCTAAAATGCTTGGATTACCTTATCCGGGTGGGCCTTTAATTGACCAACTTGCCAAAGAAGGTAATCCTGCTGCATTTAGCTTCGCTAAGCCGAAAATACCGGCGCTAAATTTTAGTTTTAGTGGACTGAAAACTTCTATTTTGTACACCTTACAAGCTGCTGAAAAACAAGATGTTAATTTCAAAGAAAAGCACCTCAATGACCTTTGCGCAAGTATTCAAAATAGTATTGTGAGTATTTTGATGGACAAACTAGAGAAGGCTGTCCAACTTACCGGTATAAAAAACGTTGCAATCGCCGGAGGGGTATCTGCAAATTCTGAATTGAGGGCAAGGCTCATTGACCGTAAAAGAAAAGGCTGGTTAGTAAGCATACCCAAAATGAGTTATTGTACCGACAATGCAGCAATGATCGCTATGGCCGGGTCTTTTTATTTGGCAGCGGGGCAAACTGTAGGGCAAAATACAGCTGCCGACCCTCGGCTCAAATGGTAACTTCAGGCTCCTTTTATTGGCAGTTTTTTCGTACATTCGAGGTCTGTTTTTAATTGATCATGCGACTTTCGGTTCAGTTATTCATATACCTCTATCTATTAGCTACTTACGCTACTGGTCAAGATAAAATTGAATGGAGTTTTCAGTTCAACGCATCGCGTTGCATTGAGGCAAGTGCAAAAATTGAAACGGGTTGGCATTTGTATTCAATTCATCTAGATCCTAGTGCAGGCCCTGTGCCCACGGCGATAAGTTTAGAAAAAAACAAATCAATTGCCCTTACCGATCCATGGATGGAGCAAGGAAACTTGCTGCGCAAATTTGATCCAACTTTTGGTGCCGAAATGAGCTATTTTGAAAATGACTACACTTTGATTGCACCCCTCTCAGTTAAAAAGCAGACAACCGTGAAGGGCGAACTCACCTACATGCTGTGCGATGACAAACGATGCTTGCCACCAAAAACAATTCCGTTTGAAATTAATGTTACCCCCTTTGAATCAAAAAACTAAAACAATCTTATGAAAGCGATACTTTTCTCTTTATTTTTTCTAAGCCTCAGTTTCAATAGCAAGGCGCAGGATTTTATGAGTCAATTTATCAAATGGAATTGTACCACTGAGAAAATTGATGAAAATCATGCCAATTTGGTATTCACTGCAAAACTAGTGCCTGAATATCACATTTTTAGTTTAAAGCATGATCCAATGGCTGCCGATGGCACCGGAATTGTGCCTGAATTCAATTTCAAGGCCAATAAGAATTTCAAGATGGTAGGCAAAGTTTTTGAACTTGGTATACCGCATGTTCAAAAAGATGAATTAGGAACTTCTCACTACTTCGAAAATAAAGCGGTTTTTAAGCAAAAAATAGAAATTCTTTCAGATGAAGACTTTTCGGTATCATGCAACTTGTATTTTCAATTGTGTAACCACGAAGGTTGCCTACCACCCTTCGATTACGCGGCGAATTTCAAAATAAGTGGCTACAAGGCCAGTGGAGATGCGCTTCCTTTAGTAGATACAGCCAATAATTCTCAGACCATTGATACAGATTCAAACCTTGCACAAAAAACAATCAAGCAAGGGCAAGCTCCCATTGAACCTAAAGAAAAAAAGAAAGATTCCAATCTTGTCATTTTCATTGCTGGATTTATTGCTGGTCTTGTTGCACTCGTCACTCCATGTATGTTCCCAATGATACCAATGACGGTTACTTTCTTTACAAAGCAGTCAAAAACGCGCAGTGAAGGCATCTTCAAAGCACTTGTTTATGGCGCATCTATTGTATTGATTTACGTGGTATTCGGTATTATTTTTACTGCCATTATGGGTCCTTTAGGCCTCAATGATTTATCCACTAACGTATGGATGAACCTTATTTTCTTTAGTATTTTCGTTTTGTTCGCATTTTCCTTTCTGGGAGCATTTGAAATTCAATTGCCTAACTCTTGGGTTAATAAAATGGATAAACAAGCCGATAGAGGGGGTTATTTAGGTATCTTTTTTATGGCCTTCACCCTTGGCTTGGTTTCCTTCTCATGTACAGGTCCAATTATTGGTAGCTTACTAGTTGAGGCAGCGACATCAGGATCATACCTCACCCCTGCTGTTGGGATGACCGGTTTTTCATTGGCACTTGCCATCCCCTTTACTCTATTTGCCATTTTCCCCAGTTGGCTTAATAGCTTACCTCAGTCGGGCGGTTGGCTTAATTCAGTTAAGGTTGTGCTAGGATTAGCCGAATTGGCCCTTGCTTTGAAATTCTTATCTTCAGTAGATTTGGCCTACCATTGGGGCTTGCTAACGCGTGAATGGTTTGTAGCAATTTGGTTTGTATTGTTCTTTATTATGGGAATCTACCTCCTTGGCAAATTAAGGTTCTCACATGATTCACCACTTGAAAAACTAAGTGTGACACGCTTTATGTTTGCCCTTTTGGCTTTGGTATTCTCCGTGTACTTATTTACAGGAATGTTTGGTGCGCCACTAACACTCATAGATGGTATTGCTCCGCCTCGCACACATTCTGAAGATAATTTTAGATGGGTCAATGGTGGGCAAGAAACCGGCTTGGTCGAAGATTCTATTTCTGCTGCCTATGCCGCAGAGATGCACCCAGTCGGCGATGGCTCTATTTTGGTTTTTCACGACCTTGAAATTGGCCGTGCGTATGCCAAAAAGCGCAACCTTCCTATCCTACTCGATTTTACAGGCCATGCCTGTCAGAATTGCCGAAAAACAGAAAGTACCGTCTGGACCAACGACGAGATCAGGCCTATGCTACAAAAGCAGTTTGTAATCATTTCTTTGTATGTCGATGACCGCGAGGCCCTACCTAAAAGTGAACAACGCATTTCAAAACTTAGTGGGCCTATCAGGACCATTGGCAACAAATGGGCTGATTTTCAGATGACGCGCTACAAAAGTTTCCAACAACCGCTTTATGTAGTCACAGACCACCAAGGCAACGACCTTACAGAGGCCATCGGTTATACACCTGATATCAAATCTTACAAGCAATTTTTAGAAGGTGGCATCAAGCGTTTTGCACATTAATGATTGTTTGTATCGCAGAGAAACCAAGTGTTGCCCGTGATTTGGCACAAATTTTAGGTGCCAACCAACGACGGGATGGCTACCTAGAAGGCAATGGCTATGCAGTTACTTGGGTCTACGGACATTTGTGCTCCTTGAAAGACCCTGAAGACTACAATCCAAACTGGAAATATTGGAAACTTGAAGATTTGCCCATTATTCCAAGCCAATTTGGCATTAAATTACGCGGCGATGATGGCGCTAGAAAACAATTTCATGTCATTGAGCGGCTTGTAAAAGAGGCCACCGAGGTAATTAATTGCGGGGATGCCGGACAAGAAGGCGAACTCATTCAGCGATGGGTGCTGCTCAAAGCAAAATGTAAAGTGCCCGTAAAACGCTTGTGGATTTCATCACTCACAGAAGAAGCCATCAAAGACGGATTCAAAAAACTACGCCCTGGAACCGATTTTGATCGCCTCTTTGCCGCGGGTAATGCCAGAGCGGTTGGTGACTGGGTACTTGGGATCAATGGCACAAGATTATTTACTCGGAAATTTGGTCGAGACAAGCAAACCCTTTCTGTTGGTCGTGTCCAAACACCTACACTGGCATTGATAGTTCAAAGACAAAAAGAAATTGAGGCTTTCAAATCTGAAACCTTTTATGAGCTCAAAACCAACTACCGCCAAACGGAGTTTTCTTGTCAAATTGAAAGGCTCAAAACCTTAGAAAAAGCACAAAAAGGCCTGGAATACCTCAAAGAAAAACCCTTTGAAGTAACTTCATTTGAGCAAAAAAATGCCAAAGAAGGCAACCCGAGGCTCTATGATCTTACTGCCCTGCAAGTAGATGGCAACCGCTACTACGCCTATTCAGCAGAGGAGACACTCAATAAAGTACAAAGTCTGTATGAAAAAAAACTTGTGACCTACCCACGTGTGGACACAACCTATCTTTCTGAAGATCTTCATCCTAAAATCCCAGGAATACTTAACGGATTGAGAGATTACAAGAGATTTACTGAACAACTGGCAAGTAAGCCAATTAAGAAGTCTAAGCAAATATTTGACGATAAAAAAATCACCGACCACCACGCAATCATCCCAACTGGTGTGGCCCCATCGGGCATCACCCCAGAAGAACAGCGCATTTATGATCTGATTGTACGGCGATTTATTTCAGTTTTTTATCCCGAATGCAAGGTCTCTAACACAACGGTTTTGGGTAAAGTAGCAGAGCTAACTTTCAAAGCAACTGGAAAGCAGGTACTCGATAAAGGATGGCGCTTGGTGTATGAGGATTTAAAAGCTCAGCAAACAACCGCTGAAGATAAAATTTTACCCCTGTTTACTCAAGGTGAAAGTGGGCCCCACGATCCTTTTATACATGAAGGAAAGACCAGTCCACCAAAATATTACACCGAAGCGACCCTTTTGCGCGCCATGGAAACAGCAGGGAAACTCGTTGAAAATGAAGAAATGCGCGAGGTCATGAAAGAAAATGGAATCGGACGGCCTTCCACACGTGCAAGCATCATCGAAACACTATTTAAAAGACAATATATCGAGAAAAAGAAAAAGAATCTCCTTGCCACACCCACAGGTATGGCCTTGATAGATAAAATATCATTCGACTTATTAAAAAGTCCAGAATTAACGGGTCAGTGGGAACACAAACTACGCATGATAGAAAGGGGTACCTACGAGGCACAAACGTTCAAAGAAGAATTATTTGTTATGGTAAGACAACTTACCGATGAGGTGATTTTTGGTAAAAACTAATTTTTACATGCGTTGCGGTGCTTCCACCCCTAATAAATGAAGCGAAGTAGCCAATACTTGCCGCACTCCTGCACTGAGCGCTAATCGCATTTGACGCAAGCTCTTATCTGGCTCCACTAGGATTTTAACACTCTGATAAAACGTATTATAAAGCTTGACCAAGTCATAAGCGTAGTTGGCCAACACAGCCGGTGAATACCCTTGGGCTGCTTCTTGGAGCGTTGCACCAAATAGAGAGAGCTGTTTGATGATCTCTCTTTCTTCCTGCTTTAAAGTTGCTGCAGTAGACAGAGGCATCAAATCAAATGCGGCTTTTTCCAAAAGGGTTGAAATACGGGCGTGAGTGTATTGTAAAAACGGGCCAGTATTGCCGGTTAGATCAATGGATTCTTCGGGATTGAAGAGCATGCGTTTTTTGGGATCTACCTTCAAAAGATAGTATTTGAGCCCACCCAAACCGATCTGTGCATACAATTGCTCGCGTTCTTGGTTACTGATTCGGTCGAGGTGCCCACGTTCTTGGGTCATTATTTTGGCTTTATCAATAACTTCGGCCATCAAATCATCGGCATCGACAACAGTTCCTTCTCTTGATTTCATCTTGCCGCTCGGCAAATCTACCATGCCGTAACTAAGATGAAAGCAATTATTTGCCCAAGTGTAGCCAAGTTTTTGAAGGATGAGGAACAAAACTTTAAAATGATAATCCTGTTCATTTCCTACGGTGTAAACCATTCCATGTAAATCCGGAAAATCCTTAAACCGATCTATTGCCGTGCCAATATCTTGAGTCATATAAACAGCGGTTCCATCGGAACGCAACACCAATTTTTCGTCGAGCCCTTCGCCGCTGAGATCTATCCAAACCGAACCGTCTTCTTTTTGATAAAACACTCCTTTCTTTAAACCTTCCAATACCTGATCTTTCCCAAGAAGAAAAGTATCTGATTCATAATAAAGTTTATCAAAAGTAACGCCCATTTGCGCATAAGTTGCATCAAAACCTTCATAAACCCAACCATTCATGGTGGTCCAGAGTAAGTATACTTGTGGGTCACGGGCCTCCCATCTCACAAGCATTTCTTTGGCTTCTTGCAAAATAGAGGTCTGGTTTTTGGCTAGTTCCTTGATTTTATCGTCTATCGCAGCCTGTGCTTTTTCATCTTTGCCTTCTTTGGCTTGCTGAAATTTCAGAACTGCATCTTGAATTTCTACTGAGGTGTCAGCAAAGTTCCCACTTTGCCATTGGCTAAGTATTTCTTTGGCCTCTTTTTGTAAGGCTTGATCAAAAGCCACGTAGTATTTTCCCACCAGCTTATCGCCTTTTAGACCTGTGTTGGCTGGAGTTTCACGTTCTCCTTTCTCATTGAGTGGAGAAAATTTCTCCCATGCCAACATCGATTTGCATATATGGATGCCTCGGTCATTGATAACTTGAGTACGCACAACCTTATGTCCAACAGCCTTCAATATTTCAGCCACAGATGCTCCTAGGAAGATATTGCGCAAATGTCCAAGATGCAAGGGTTTGTTGGTATTTGGAGATGCATATTCCACCATGATTGTTGGTTTGGAATTTGGCACAGATAAGCCATGTTGTGGATTATTTTGAATAGTCTGAAGCATTTCAAGCCAATAGGTATCTTTAAACACAATATTTAAAAACCCATTGATTACATTGCAATGAGATACTTCTTGGATATTTTGCTCAAGCCAATGTTTGATTTTTTCACCAGCTTGTTGAGGAGCACAGCGCAATAACTTAACAAATGGAAACACAACAAGTGTGAGGTCTCCCTCAACATCGCGACGGGTTTGCTGAAATTGAATGATATTTTCAGTAATTGGCACACCAAACAAATTTGGAGCAGCGGCCATTAATGATTCACGAATATGTTGTTCCATTTTTAATTGGGGCGGTGAGTAATCAAATTTTCAATAAGTGCTAGGGCATGTTCTGCCATTTTGTTTTTTTCATCGTCCAAACAGGGATTGACTTCTACAATTTCAATGGCGCAAAGATTTGGATGTTGTGCAAAATAGTTAAGTATGTGCATGGCCTCAGCAAACAACAAGCCATTCGCTACTGGTGTTCCAGTGCCATAAGAGGTTTCAATCGGATCAATGCTATCTACATCAAATGATACATAGATGAGATCACAAGAGCCAAGCTTTGTTGTCATTTCCGTTAAACATTCTTGCAAGCCTTTTTGACGGAGCTCTTCTACAGAATAATTTTTCAATTCCAAATCAGAGATAATTTTGTCTTCTTCTTTTTCTGTATCACGAACTCCAATGTATATCAAATCCTGCGGATTAAAGGCCGCACTTTTTAACTGATTCCAAAGGGTAAGAGTGGATTGATCTACTTGATTTTTTGCTAAATGTTCATGATTTAAACCCAGTGCAGCAGCAATGGGCATGCCATGAATATTGCCAGATGGTGTGGTGTATGGCGAATGGATATCAGCATGGGCATCAATCCAAACTACGCCAATTCGCTTGTTTGGATTCTCTTTTTGAAGCGCCTTGAGTGTTCCGGCAGCTGCACTGTGATCTCCTGAGACTATGATTGGGAAAACACCCCTTGTCGAACAAGAGTGGATTTCTACGGCTAAATTTTCAAACACCGACAAAAGGCCATCAATATACTTTGCAAATTTATACGGCGTAGGTGAATCAAGCAGCTCATTTTGGTTGGGAACAGTAACGACTTTATAATCCTTGAAAATCGATTTTTGTTGTGTTCGAGCAGCAGCACGAATCGCCTCAGGGCCAAGGGAAGCTCCTCGAGTACCAGCTCCTAATTCTGAAGGATTAAAAATAAACTGGATGTTTTTTGCCATAAATGCCACAAGTGAATGTCACAAAGATAAGGCTAATTTGCCAAATGAATCTAACGGATTATCGCTAGTTTTGCCCATGAACAAATCCTTTTTACTCTTTTGTTTTTTGGTTTACACCAAAGTGATTTTAAGTCAAAAACCTTTTGTTGGCAGTTTTGAGTATAACATCCAACAAGTTGATTTACTGACCAAAGACACTACCCAAGGAAAACTCTTTATCTATGCCCTGGACTCATTGGTGCGCTTCAATTATTTGCTCGAGAATGGCAAAAAACAAGAGAGCATTCATCACCTATCCAAACACAAATTACTTACCCTCTTGGAAATAGAAGGCCAATTTTTTGCTGTGCAAATTCTTGATACTGCAAAAGAATCACGTGAATTTAACTACCAACGAACCCCTCAAAAATTGATCATTGGGCAATTAAAAAGTCAAGTTGGAACCGTTCAGTTTGAAGGGCATCAAGAATCCTTGTATTGGCATAAAAAAATCTCGGCCAAGTATTTTGTAGGATACAATGATGCGCCTGGCTTACCAACCTATGGTCGTATTCCAACAGACTATGGATACATGGCATTCGAACTCCTAAGCCATGACCAAAGAAAACCACCCTTCCTACTATTCGTTCCAGAACAAAAGTATAAGGTCTTGACATTGGCAGAATTTCTGGACTGGACAAAAGGCGGCTCACACCCCTAAAACCAAAGACTAACTAACACTTCCTTGTTTATAGGTTTCAAATAAATCAAGTACTTGTGTACCGCTTTGATGTATTTTCGTTTCATTAGACGATCATCAGGTATGGAAGAAAACGAATATATCCCAAATTCAACGACAAAAAGCGCTCCTAAACCAAAGGCCAGTGCAAAAGAAAATTCCAATAATGCGACAGAAAAAGGTGGTGCGTCTACATCTTTTTCCCAAAAAATCAACTTACCTAAGATTAAATTAATAACTGGAGCTGTATTAAGCCTCTTGAGTATTTACTTATTGTTGGCATGCATTTCCTATATTTTTACTTGGGCTAAAGATCAAGATCAGTTAATTGATCGTTCATTTAGCGCATATATTTTCAATAGCAATATTCCTGCAGCAGAAAATTGGCTAGGCAAATTTGGAGCCTGGAGTTCACATTTGTTAATTTTTAGAGGCTTTGGTTTACCGGCATTTGGTTTGGTATTTTTACTGTTTCTTTATGGATTTCGTATCCTTTTCGGAACTGTCTTATTGCCTTTAGCGCGTACCACCAGTATTGTATTGAGCTACTTGGTATGGGGGTCTATCTTTTTGGGTTACTTTGGTGATAAAATAAGTTACGGTGGTGGGGCTTTTGGTTATTTTACCAACGATTGGCTGCAATTGACCTTAGGTAATTTTGGCACCTTGCTCTTACATGTCATCTCATTTTTTGTACTGACATCTGTTCAATTCAATCCCAACTATAAAGCTCTATTTAACCGCTTATTCGGTACGAATGCAAAAGAGGCAGATGGCCCCGATACCCAAGCCACTGTAGAGCATGGTACTTTTGATGATATTTATGTGGTGAATACCATCACAGAAGACCAAATCAAGGAAGATAACATTGCTCAGGTAGTTGAATTCGACGATGGATCAGAAGACGACGATATTTTTGATCAAAAGAGTGAACTAATTGTTCAAATCAAAGAAAATCAAGCTATTGAAGAAGAATCTAACATTTTTGAGGATACGGATTTTGAAGTTGCCCTGGGAGAAGATCCAGAAGTACCAATGACCGATAGGCCCTTGGCAGACGATGAATTATTGGCTTCAAAATTGGTAAGTGAACACGGTGAGTATGACCCCACCAAAGATCTTGAAGGCTACTTACTGCCGCCTTTGGAGCTGATGAAAGATTATGGAACCTCAGGTATATCAGTGAGCAAAGAAGAGCTAGAGACCAATAAAAATCGCATCGTTGAAACGCTCTCCCATTATAAAATAGACATTGCTAAAATCAAGGCAACAGTGGGGCCCACTGTTACGCTTTATGAAATTGTACCCGCACCTGGAGTGCGCATTTCCAAAATAAAAAATCTCGAAGACGACATAGCGCTTAGCTTATCCGCTTTAGGTATCCGCATTATTGCACCCATTCCAGGGAAAGGCACCATAGGTATAGAGGTGCCAAATTCCAACCCCGAAATGGTATCTATGCGTTCGTTGATTGCCTCGGATAAATTTCAACATTTCGATGGAGAGCTCCCGGTTGTGATGGGCAAAACCATTACCAACGAAACCTATGTTTTTGACCTCACCAAAATGCCTCACTTGCTTGTTGCTGGTGCCACAGGACAAGGAAAATCTGTTGGTCTAAACGCCATTTTGGTATCGATACTTTATAAAAAGCACCCAGCCCAAGTCAAATTTGTGCTTGTCGACCCTAAGAAGGTAGAGCTCACGTTGTATAATAAAATTGAGCGTCACTTTTTAGCAAAGCTTCCAGGAGAAGAAGAGGCGATTATCACCGATACCTCTAAAGTTGTCAATACGCTTAATTCACTTTGTATTGAGATGGATGAGCGCTATGAACTTCTCAAAGATGCAGGTGTGCGTACCATCAAAGAATACAATGCCAAATTTATAGGCCGTAGGCTCAACCCCGAAAAAGGGCACCGCTACTTACCCTACATCGTCGTGCTGATCGATGAATTTGCCGATTTGATCATGACGGCTGGAAAAGAAGTGGAACATCCGATAGCACGTATTGCACAACTAGCGCGCGCTATCGGAATTCATTTGATTGTTGCCACCCAAAGACCCTCAGTGAATGTGATTACAGGTATGATCAAAGCCAATTTCCCCGCACGCATTGCCTTTAGGGTTTTATCAAAAATTGACTCACGCACCATTTTAGATGCCTCTGGTGCAGATCAACTGATTGGTCGTGGGGATATGCTCATCTCAACGGGCTCCGAAATGAAGCGCTTGCAGTGTGGCTTTTTGGATACACCCGAGGTTGAAGAAATATGTAGTTTTATTGGTGGGCAACGCGCTTATCCAGAAGCACTTATCTTGCCAGAATATATTCCCGAAGGCGGTGAGGCCGGAGGCGACATCGACATGAATGAGATAGACTCCATGTTTGTAGATTCAGCACGAATTGTGGTGATCAATCAGCAAGGGTCAGCAAGTTTGCTACAACGCAAATTAAAACTTGGCTATAACCGTGCTGGCAGAATAGTAGATCAATTAGAAGGTATGAATATCATTGGTCCTTTCCAAGGAAGCAAGGCCCGAGAAGTACTCTTTTCGGATATTGAAAGTCTTGACGAATTCCTTCGCACTAAAGGATTACTCTGATGCTACTTGACCCTGTTGATGCCCATAGCACGCAACATCCATTTAGGCAAGTGTTTTAACTTGCCGCCTTGTTTTAGATTAAGATAAAGACCTAATTTTTTTAATACAGGTACTTTGTGTGTTTCGACAAATTCAATCCAGTAACCATCTGGATCTTCGATGTACGCAAATCTTCCTGCTGCCTCGCCCATGTCAAAAGAATTATCAGAATCTACCGTGAAAGGTGCTTGAAACTCTTCACAACGCTGCTTAAGCGAATCCATCCCTTGTACATCAAAACAGAGATGAATGAAGCCCCAATCTCCCCAAAATCTATTTTCAAAAATTGGCCGTGCTACATTTGGCGTAGCAAGTTCAAGCAATTCAATTTCTGTAATGCCAAGCAATTGTGCAAAATACCCCTCTCTTACTTTTGAATGAGAGAGTAAAACACGACGAAATGCTTGCGCTCCTCTAGGCATGCTTTTAAAGTCTTCAAAAACCTGTTGCACATCATAAACTTGATTTTCATAACCCAGAAGATCTCTATAAAAACTAAGACTCTTTTCCATGTTTGAAACACCGATGAAGGCACCAGCCACCCCACCACATTTAGATGGATGTTTAGACTTGGCAAACCATGATCTACCCTCCACAATCTGAAAATAATTGCCATTGGGATCCTCAACATAGCAGGTCCAACGGCCTGCTGGGTCTTGGTGCGCCTCACTAACATTGGCTCCCATTGCTTTTAGATGTTGTTGAGTATGTCGCGGATCTTCAGATTTTATTTTGCAGATATACACACCTAAATCTCCTAATTGAATATCAAAACTAGCCTTTTGGGTCGGTCTCGATGTAAACTGCCAAATTTCAAATCCGCCGCCACCTGCCATATTCAGTGCCAAGGTTGCCGTGCGGTTGTGCACAACACCACCGGTGTAGCGCGTCATGAGTGGGGCTGGTGCAGCCTCTTCAAAAATTCGGACATCTAATCCAAATGCTTTTCGGTACCAAGACCATATTTCTTGAACATTAGGTACACCAATACCCATTTGTTGAATTCCGTTGAGATGAAATTGATTGTTCATAAGTTAGCGGATTGCTCTTTCGTTAAATAAAATGTATCCAAAACCGAGTTGGAATTGGAAGCGTTGTTCGTATTTCGGTAAATAATTAACACTGGCTCTTATCGGCCCAACTGGAGTATGGTAAATTACATGCCCAGCAGCAAGTAAGGTACGGCCAAAGAGTGGTCTGGCATAACTAAATCCACCATCCGGATCCTGAACCAATTGAATGATAGGTAAAAACGAATAAGTATCTAATCTAAAATCAATATTTTTAATTGGATTGAAAATAAGTTGCGATCCTAAACAAACATATTGGGTTGAGCGGTAGGCGGCAATAAAATAGGTATTTAAATCTGGCATCACGTTTAAGCCTGGCAAAGCAAGCATGCTTGCCGTGTAGTTTGCAAATAGCGATTGACTGTTGAGCACTGACTTAAAATGAATGCCCCATTTGACGAGTTGCTTTTTTTGAAAAGGAAAACTTAAAAACTCGAGCTGAATACTGAGCCATTGATGTTTATTTCGGACTGAATCTTTAGAAATTGAAGTAGACCCAGGTAGGGTAGTTTCATTCCCTCGGACAAAGCTCATTTTGACTTCTATTAGCGACCCAGAACTCGCGAATTGTTTGCGATTGAGTGTATTTCTAGTAAATGAAAGTCTTGCACTCTCTCCGTGAAATGCAGTATAATCGGCAGTATCTTTATTTGTAAATGAGGCGGTTTGGTAATAAAAATCATCGAGCCAAAAAACCCTGGTGTTTAAGGCCAATAGGCTATTTGGCCCTGTTGGGCACTTTAATTGAAGACCCAAGTATCTTTCTTCTTGAATCAAAAAAGAAGGCTTGACATCTTCATAGAAACTTGCAAAACTTTTGAAATAATCCCAGCGATTTAAAACCAAATATGCGCTAAATGACAAAGGAATTCTACCGGGCGATACCAATTCATAATTGATTTTACCCGCACCATAAAACTTTCCAAAATAAGAAGAAGCCTCTATTTTTTGCCCGATGTAACCTACCCTGCGATAAGCCAAACTCAGAAAGCCATTATTGACAGCTCGCGAAGAAATAAAGCCACCAAAATCAACCTTAAAGGCATTGGCTTTATCTACCTTTAATTGATAGGTTAGCTGATTGGCATTGTTTTTCTCAAAACTCTGCGTCAGTGCGCCGTAATAAGGAGCCGCGGTGGATTTAAAAAATCGATCCTCAAATTGAAGACTATCTAACATCGTCTTTGAGTGCCTCGGTAAAATGGCATTGCGCAAAAAAGGCAAATCTTGTTTTCTAATGGTGCTACTTTTCACCTCAGATATCGTTAAAGGGATGAGCTTACTGCGAAAGGCAGCGCGCCTATTTGCTAATTCTGTGGTATCTGCACGCACAGAAATTTGCTTTTTGATTGAATCCAACAAAAGTAGTGTAGCTTGGTAGCCACCTTCAATGGCTATTTGTACATCTTCAAATTCAATGGTGCCAATGGTTCGGTCCGGCTCAATGATAATACCTTCCTTACACGGTGTAGCATAGTTGGTTGGTGTGGTCATCATGCTTGCTAACAAGCCAAAAAAATCATGTTCTGAAACGGGCGGTAAATTTTTAGAAACATTACTGCCAATTATAAAATCTGGAGCAAAAGACTCGTAGAGTACGTCAATGGGGAAATTGTTGTAGAGCCCGCCGTCAAAATACAGCACGCCGTTAATGCGAACCGGATTTAGATAAAGTGGAAAAGTCATAGATGCACGCACGGCTAAGTTCAATTTTCCAGATGCAAAAGTTACACTTTCCTTTGTTTCAACTGCCGAGGCTACGCAGCGAAAGGGCACAAATAATTGGTTAAAATCTTCTTGGCAGCTCGCACCTGTTCGGCCAAAAATTTTAAGCATTTCGAAATCAAAATAAGAGGGGTCTATCAAGGCAAGAGGTAATGATTTTTGCAAAACACTGTCTTGCGCAATACTGAAATCGAACATCGAGGCATTGTCTGCATCTTGATAAAAAAAGAAATTGTGTTGTTCATTTCTTTGGCCTTTTACCATTAATTGAAAAGCATCAGAAAGCACATAGGCTTCAATTTCAGCAGGTGAATAACCACAAGCGTACATCGACCCAACCAATGCACCAGCAGAAGTGCCAACAATGTAATCAATCGGGATTTTGTTTTCTTCAAGCGCCTTGAGCACTCCAACATGTGCCACACCAGAAGCCCCACCTCCACTCAGAACTACCCCAATACGTTGACGCTCTTGCCCAAAGCATTGAAATGTTAAAAAAAGAAAGCATAAAAGGTAATTGGTCTTTGACAAATTTGTTCTTTTGTACAAAGTTAACGAATCCCTATCGAATGCATCCCGAAACCTCATCAAAAAGCCCCTTATTACAAATCACTTTAAAATGTTTTTTTGGCTTTGAAACCATATTGGCAGAAGAATTAAACGAACTCGGCTATGCAGATGTCAAACTTTTAAATCGTGCTGTTCAAATCAATGGAACTTGGCAAGATGTTTATAAACTTAATCTTTACAGTAGGTGTGCGATTGCAGTATTGGTAGAAATAGATCATTTTTTCATTCAATCCGAAGAAGACCTGTACAAACGTGCACTTAGAATAAAGTGGCATGAAATTTTTGATGTGAACAAAACATTTGCAGTCAAAGGAGCAGTTTATTCTCATATTTTCAAAAATACGCACTACCCTTATTTACTGGTCAAAGATGCCATCGTTGATACATTTAACAAACATTTCAATGACAGACCAAACATAGACGTGAAAAAACCAAATGTGCTGTTCGATTTGTATATAAAAGAAAAGGAAGTTACTATTTCTGTGAACACAAGCGGTTTGCCATTATTTCAAAGAGGATACCGTAGCGCTGTTGGCCCCGCTCCACTCAATGAAGTCGTTGCTGCCTGTTTAATTAGGATGTCTGGTTGGGATAAAAAACAAACCCTGATAGATCCGTTTTGCGGTTCAGGGACACTACTCATTGAAGCGGCACTTTTGGCGTCTGGCATTCCAAGTAATATCGAAAGACAGCACTATGCTTTTAAAAATCTAAAAAATTACGATGCATCTAGCTGGGAATCTCTTTTTGAAAATGCCCCAAGAGTAGTAAGGCAATTACCTTGCCAAATTTTAGGTGGCGACATCTCCGACGAAATGGTGCTTAAAGCCAGGCGAAACCTACGAAATTTTTCATTTGGTCGATTTGTAAACATTTCTTCGACTTCTTTTGACCAACTCAAGGTGGAACCTCCGGTTTTCATCATCACAAATCCACCCTATGACCACAGGCTATCAGCCGATGTAGAAGAACTTTACGGTCAAATTGGTTCGTGGCTTAAACATAAAATGGCTCCAAGCACTGCTTGTATCATTAGCAGTAGCGAAGAAGGTTTCAATGCTATCGGACTCAAGGCTTCGCTCAAACGACAAGTATTCAATGGCGACCTTGACTGTGAATACAGGAAATACGAACTATTTGAAGGAAAAAAGGCGCTCCATTGAGCGCCTTTTCACTGATTATAACTTTTTGTTGAAGGGTTTATCGTTGATCGATAGCAACATATTGGCGGTTCACAGCTCCGGTATAAATCTGTCTTGGGCGACCAATAGGTTCTTTATTTTCTGTCATTTCTTTCCATTGTGCTATCCAACCAGGTAAACGACCAATGGCAAACATGACTGTAAACATTTCTGTTGGGATACCTAGTGCTTTATAGATAATTCCTGAATAAAAGTCTACGTTAGGATATAAATTACGTGCTTTGAAGTATTCGTCTTCAAGAGCCACTTGTTCTAATTTCTTAGCAATATCAAGCAAAGGATCGTTGACACCAAGTTTTTCTAAGACATCATCACAAGCTTTCTTGATTATTTTAGCACGAGGATCAAAGTTTTTATAAACACGGTGACCAAAACCCATCAACCTGAAAGGATCTTCTTTGTCTTTGGCTTTAGCTACCCATTTGTCTACGTTTCCACCATCGGCATGGATACGTTCTAACATTTCAATAACTTCTTGGTTTGCACCCCCATGCAACGGACCCCAAAGGGCAGATATGCCAGCCGATACCGAAGAATATAAATTGGCTTGTGACGAACCTACTATTCTTACCGTTGAAGTAGAACAATTTTGTTCATGGTCCGCATGTAAAATCAGTAATTTATTGAGTGCATCTACAACCACCGGATCAATGTGAAAATCTTCTGTCGGCATTGAGAACATCATGTACAAGAAATTCTTGCAGTAATCGTTTTCGTTGCGAGGATACATAAAAGGATGACGAATCATGTTTTTGTATGACCAGGCAGCAAGCGTAGGTAATTTGGCAAGTAAGCGGTGAATAGTAAGGTCCTTGGCCTCAGCACTTCGGTTGGGATCCAGAGATTCTGGATAAAAGGTAGCCAATGAAGCAACCATAGATGAAAGTACGCCCATCGGATGAGCTTTCGACGGATAAGCCTCAAAGAATTGCTTCATGTCTTCATGAACTAAGGTATGCTTACTGATACTCATCTGAAATGCTTCTAGCTCAGACTTATTTGGCAGGTTACCGTAGATGAGTAAATAAGCAACCTCAAGAAATGTTGCCTTTTCAGCTAGCTGCTCTATTGAATAACCTCTGTAGTGTAAGATACCCTCTTCTCCATCTAGAAACGTAATGGCACTTTTTGTGGCACCTGTGTTTTTATAGCCGGTGTCCAAGGTAACATAACCGGTAAGATCGCGCAATTTGGAGATGTCTATTGCTTTTTCATTTTCAGTTCCGACTACAACGGGAAGTTCGTATATTTTACCGTCGAGTTCGATTCTAGCTGTTTCACTCATGTGATTGAAATATGTCGTTTGATAAATGTGTGCCTAAATTACAAAAGAATGACTAAATGTTATGCATCTAAGTTTAAAACAATTTATATAACATAAAGTTTAAAGTTCTTCTAGAATGTAATTATGAATCATGTTGAAAAGGTGATTACGGGTATTTCCCCCATAAATGCCATGATTTTTATTTGGATAGATAAATAAATCGAATTGCTTATTGGCCTTGACCAAAGCACTGATCATCTCCATGGAGTTTTGGTAATGAACATTATCGTCAGCGGCACCATGAATTAAAAAGAATTTACCTTGTAGTCCTTGTACAAAGTTAATTGGTGAATTATCGTCATATCCTTTAGGATTTTCAGCAGGTGTTTGCATAAACCTTTCTGTGTAGATATTGTCGTAATAGCGCCAGTTGGTAACAGGCGCCACTGCAATACCCATTTTAAATAATCCTTCACCCTTGGTCATGGCTAATGAGGACATAAAACCACCATAACTCCAGCCCATAATACCCAACCTGGCTTTATCAACATCTGGACGCTCGGCAAAAACCCGAGTCGCTTCAAGGATATCTTGAATTTCAAGTTTTCCAAGTTGGAGATAAGTTGATTTTTTAAAAGCTTCGCCACGAAATTGAGTGCCACGCGGGTCAATACTCAACACCATGTAACCGTCTTGTGCAAGGAGATTATGGAAAAAGTAGTCATTGCCATCCCAAGAATCTAGCACCTCATTGTGCCCAGGGCCTCCGTATACATGCACGAAAACAGGATATTTTTTACTTGGATCGTAATTTTGAGGTAAGATAAGTGAGGCGTTGAGGTCTGTTTGTGAAGTTTTAATATTAAAAAACTGTTTTTGGCTCAGTTTTTCTAGCTGCATTTTAGCGCGGAGTTTATCATTATCTTCTAAGACCTCTACTACCTCTCCATTGGCTTTACATAATTTAATAAGAGGAGGTGTATTGGCATTTGAATAAGTGTGCAAGAAATATTTCATGCCGTTTAAAAATTCGGCATTGTTATATCCGAGTGTTGGGGTCAAGTTTTTCTTTTGTGTACCATCGAGTTGAATGCTGTATACAGATTTGTAAATGGCCCCAGGTTCTGCACTTGAATAAAAAATGGTTTGGCTTGACTCGTCTATGCCGAGGAATTCAATAACATCCCATGCTCCACTGGTAATTGCAATAGAGGAACCATCAAAACCAAGTTTATAAATATGGTTTGCACCACTTAATTCACTGGTCCTCAAAATCGATTTGCCGTCTTGTAGGATCAATAGATTGTTGTCAACCTCTATGTAGGTCGAGGACTTTTCCGTAAAAAACTTTTTGGTTTGAATTTGTTTTTGGGTGGCATCAACCAACCAATAATTGAGCTCGTTTTGATGACGATTCATGGTCTGAACCACCAAATGGTTTGCCTTAGCAGACCAATTCAAGCGAGGAATATACTCGTAATGATCAAGAGAAATTTGAATCGATTTATTTTTTCTTGGCTCTACGAGGTGTAAGCTTACTTTAGAATTCACCTCGCCAGCTTTTGGATACTTATATTTATATTGCTCTGGATACAGCTGGCCATACATGGCCATTTGAAATTCCGGGACCTCGCGCTCATCGAATTTTAAATAGGCAATATATTTGCTATCCGGAGACCAACAATAGGCCTTGGTTATTGCAAACTCCTCTTCGTAAACCCAGTCTGTGGTTCCGTTAATTATTTTATTTCGTTTTCCATCGGTTGTGAGTTTAGTTACTTTTCCTGTTGTGAGGTCTTTAACAAAAAGATCATTGCCGTGAATAAAGGAAACCTGTTTGCCGTCGGGAGAATACTCTGCTAGTGTTTGTGGTGCGTGATCCGCATCAAGAGCTTCCAATTGATTGGTTTGCAAATCAAATAGGAAATAAAATGCCTCAAAGCTTCTGCGATAAATCGATTGAGGAGCAGTAATCAAAAGGATTTTTTGTTCAGATGCATTGAATTGAAACCCCGTAACATTGATAGCTTTGTCATTGTATATCAATTTTGCTTTATCTATGAGCATTTCGATGGGAGCTTGCGGATTGGTAAGATCACCTTTAACGAGGTGACCTTCCTCCGACCATTCTACATAATGCTGGCCATCATTGAGCAACTCATAGGCTCCAGCCCCTTTGGCTGAAAATTCATAGTTGCGCCATATGCGCTCCACTGTCAATTGTTGAGCGCCTGTGATTGAAGCAAAAAATATAGCGATGAGAAGGAAAGAAAATCGGATCATTGTAATGTAATTGATGCCTTAAAATTACATATTTTCACCCATAACAATTGGTTAATTATTAATTCAAAAAGAATTAATCAGGGATTCTACTGATTTGTTTTGAAACCAAACAAAATACTTTAAATTTGTATCAGTAATTGGTGATCACCTAGAGGTACATGATATTTACCGAAACCACACAATTGCAAGATTTTTTTTTAAAAATTTGATTGTCAACAATATAATATCATTATGAAACAATCTTTACTTCTCATCGCTATATTTCTAACATCTGTCACATTTGCCCAAAGCACTTGTAGTGAACTATTCATTTCTGAATATGTGGAAGGTTGGTCAAACAACAAAGCACTTGAAATATACAACCCTACCGATAATCCAATTGATTTATCGGGTTATTTTGTGAGCCGCTATTCCAATGGCGCCACTACGGCTACCGTTGCCAATTCTGTTCAACTTTCAGGCGTGGTTCCACCAAAAGGTGTATATGTTGGTGTAATTGAAAAATTAGACTCCATGGGTACTGGCCAAGAAGCACCAGTTTGGGATTCTCTTCAAGTGCGTGCTGACGGATTTTATTGTGCTGACTATAATGTATCGAATGCCTGGTATTGGAATGGTAATGACGCCATATTACTTGGTAAAGGAACACTGCCTTCAAGCGCAACTTCTGTAATTAATGCCAACAATGTAACTGGATTTGCAATTGTTGATGTATTTGGTAAGATCGGCGAAAATCCTGCCAACGAAACAGGCACTTCTTCTGGCAATGACGGTGCATGGTCTACTCAGTTTCCTTACAGTACTGGTTTGGGAGTCCTCGTTACCAAAGACCATAGCATGATCCGTAAATCTAATGTCTTGAAAGGACAAACGACCAACCCTTCATTTTTTGACCCTCTTTTAGAATGGGACAGTATTCCACCAGTGGTTGTGCGCCTCAATGCCAATGGCGATACACTTTTTGGTCAAAGTGGAAATCCAATACTCGATGGCAACTGGTCTTCATTGGGTGTGCATGAGTGCGATTGCAATTCGATAGGTTTATTGCCTGCCATTAAAATGGCACCAAGTATCTATCCGAACCCGAGCAATGGCATCGTTTATGTAAAAACACAAAACGACGTGCGTAAAATTCAAGTAATTTCTGCCTTAGGTCAACCTATCAAGGAAATGAACGTAGCTACAGCACAGGCCATCGCTGAACTAGATTTAAACAACCTGAATGGTGTCTATTTCTTGCGAATCACCTCATTGAATGGTGAGCAGACATTACATAAAATCATCGTTCGCTAAATGTTTCGTGACGTTTATTATGTGCTTGTCTTTATTAGTCTGACATGCACTGTATTGAGCCAAAATAGCGGCAAAATTACAGGAGTCGCACTCATGACTCCTGGAGAGATTCCGGTAGCAGGGGCTAAGATTACTCTATTGTCTGCAGGGCAGGTTTACAAATTTACGGCCACCAATGATGAGGGTCAATACACATTTGAAAATGTCGTCTATGGAAAATATCAATTGATGTTTACCTTGCCACTCACCGACACAGTAAAGCACAACATTGATTTACAACAAGCACTCTACACTCAAAATATCCAAATAAGACCCACCCAAGAGGTGAGGGAAATCCGTGTTATTGGCAATCTTGTGCGCGGTCAGAATGTGCCCGTTGCCGTTACCAAAATTGATACTAAAAAAATCACCGAAGAACTAGCCTCTCGAGACCTACCTATGCTTTTGAACGGTACTGCCGGTGTATATGCCACCAATCAAGGAGGTGGTGACGGCGATGCGCGTATCAATGTACGAGGCTTTGATCAACGTAATGTTGGGGTGATGATTGATGGCGTTCCGGTAAACGACATGGAAAATGGTGCGGTATATTGGTCTAATTGGTTTGGATTGGATGCCATTACCTCACAAATGCAAGTTCAGCGTGGTTTGGGTGCCACAAAAATTGCCATGCCCTCAATTGGCGGAACAATTAATATCATCACTCAAGGGGTGGGTACAAAAAAAGGCGGCAGCTTTAAACAAGAATATGCTACAGGTAACTTTTTAAGAAGTTCGCTTTCCTACAACACCGGTATGACTAAATCTGGTTGGGGCCTTACCTTCTCTACCTCTTATAAGCAGGGTCAAGGATGGGTTGATGGCACACCTACTCAAGGCTTTTTTGGATATACAAAAATTTCCAAACGCCTTGACAAGCATTTACTCACGCTTTCTGCATTTGCAGCGCCTCAACAACACGGGCAACGCTCCTATAACCAAGGCATTCAATACTGGGATGCCAGCCGTTCTCAATCACTAGGCATATCTTTTGATTCAACACTTATCCTCAACGACATGGGAATTCGCTATAATCAACATTGGGGTTATGTGACCAACGCTGATGGGCAAAAAGAAATCCTCAATGAACGACGTAATTTTTACAACAAACCTCAAATCACACTCAAAGATTTTTGGGCTGTCAATGACAAGCTAGACATTTCTAATTTGGCCTACGTTTCTATTGGGCGAGGCGGAGGTACAAGCATTTTTAATTCGTCTGCAATTCTTCGCGACAGTAATTCCAACATCGATTGGGACCAAATGATTCAAGAAAATCAAGTGAATTCTCTTTTTGGTACCCCAAATATCGATCCACTGTATTCTACAACTGAAATTAAGGCAAGCCAAATTTTGTTAGCAAGCATGAATAATCACTTTTGGGTGGGCTACTTGGGTCAGTTCAATTTGCAATACAACAAGGCCACGTCTATTTCAGGTGGTATTGATTTTCGCTATTACCAAGGAAGGCATTACCAAGTGATTACCAACTTATTAGGCGGTGATTATTTTGTGAGTGCAGCAAATTTCAATGACCCTGACCCCATGAAACGTGTCGGAGATAAGATAGCTAAAAACACCTTCAATGCTGACCGAGACGGAGTGGTAACATATGCTGGTTTATTTGGCCAGGTAGAACATAGCGGTGAACGCGTGAATTGGTTTATCAATATGTCAAGCATACTCAATGGATACAAAGGAATAGATTACTTTCAAAGAAGAGTTTTGGATTTGGGAGACACGATCTTGCGCATAGGAGCACTTGATACCATTCAATACAACGGTCAAACTTATAATTCCAATGCTGCAGGTCTGACTTACTACCAAACACCATGGAAGTATATTCCAGGAATAACCATCAAAGGCGGACTCAGTTACAAGCTCAACAAATTTCAAGATATCTACTTCAATTTGGGCTATTTGAACCGAACGCCTCAATTCTCAAATGTAATTGACAACAATACCAATAGCTTTTTTGGCGAAATTGTAAATGAAATCATTTATGCCGCAGAGGGTGGATATCACTATACCAATAAACATTTCGGTATCAATTACAACGCCTATTTCACCAATTGGAAAAATAAACCCTTCCCCTACGGTGTTGCAGTACCAGACCCTAACGACCCTACTGAATACATTCGTGTCAATATCAATGGTATGGATGCCATTCACCTAGGAAATGAATTAGATATCGCCTGGGAAATCAGCCCAAAATTATCATTTGAGTTCATGCTATCGGTAGGTAATTGGATTTGGAATTCAAGCAAAACGGTTTTCATCCCTCAATATGATTCGCTCGAATTTTCATTTGATGCCAAAGGGGTACATGTAGGTGATGCAGCCCAGACGGCAATGTCGGCCTCTTTGCGTTACGAACCATTCAAGCGCAGCTATTTAAAAATTCAAGGGCAAGCTTTTGATCGCTATTTTGCCAATTTCGACCCTTTCTCTTTACAAGGGGCCAATGGCGGCCGCGACTCTTGGATGATACCGTCGTACTCACTTTTAAATCTATTTGGAGGTTATCGATACAAGCAGTTTAGCGCTGGTTTTGCAATTACCAACTTATTAAATAATTCTTTTATATCGGATGCCATCAATAACGCCAATGGCATCTACGATCAGTTCGATGCGCGTTCAGCCACAGTGATGTTTGGTCAGGGATTGCGCTTTAGTATTAATTTAGGCATACAATTTTAATCATGAGAAAACTTTTATCTTTTCTAAGTATCTTGACTTTTAGTCAGATGCTGATGGCTCAAACCATCGAACAAGTCCGCAATTTAGGCATTGGACAAACAGTTACCGTTACAGGTGTCGTTACCAATGGAGCGGAACTAGGCCCTATTCGTTATATGCAAGACGGTACAGCAGGAATCGCATGCTACGGCACGAATTTAGCGAGCGTTCAAAAAGGAGATTCCATCACAGCAACAGGTGTTTTGTTTGAATTCAGTGGGCTTTTGGAGTTATCACCAACCAATTCTTTTATAAACCACGGACCAGCAGTTGTTCAACCTACTCCACTTCAGATCCCGATTGCAAGCGCTGGTGAAAGTTTAGAGGGGCAATTGGTGCGCCTAGATAATGTTACCTTCGTTCAATCTGGGAATTTTGCAACCGGAAACAGTACTGTTCAGGTCAATGACGGTTCAAACACTTTGGATGTGCGCATCAACGGCAGCACCAATATAGATGGCTCTGCAATTCCTTCAGGCCCAGTAACTGTGATAGGTCTAATGGGGCAATACAACGCCAACTATCAATTGATTCCAAGAAGCGTGCTCGATATTTTTCCATACGTGGCTCCTTCCGTAGAAATCAATGTGAAAATCAACGGGGTTGACGTACTTTCTGGTGATACCTACGTCGTAGGAACTGCAGCTTCAACTGATATTACCATTGAAAACTATGGGGTGCAAAATTTAACTGTGAGTGGAGCTAGTTTCTCTGGCCCATCTGCTGCCGAATATACTTGTAGTGCAAATGTTACTGTTGGGCCAACAAGCAGCCAAGTAGTATCCTTACAATTTACAGCTACAGGTATAGGCTCTAGATTGGCAACACTTTCTATTGCCAACAATGACAACGATGAAAACCCATACATCATTCATTTATACGGCATAGGGACCAATAATCTGGCAACAGAACCAATGAATCCGGAAACAAATTTCGTAACTTGGCCTGTTGTTACCCCTTATAAATTAGTTGGTGAATTCACACCATCGGGTGCAGAACAATACTTGGTTTTATGGAAAGAGGGCGATGGCACATCGCCAATTCAAGGCTATCCACTTGATGGAAACACCTACAAAAGAGGCGATGTGATTGGCAATGCCAAAGTGGCTTATGTTGGGCCTGGCACTTCTTTTTCGCCACGCCATGTATTGGCCAATACTGGATACGTATTTGCTATTTTCGCATTCAACGGGCCAGATGGATACCAAAATTACGACCAGACCATACCTGGAAGTGCTTATATTATCACCCTTGGCAGTCAAGTAGGAAATTACTACGATGGTATCAACTCAGGATCTGCAAGTTTTCTTGGAGACTTGAGTGCACTCATCAATCCACATACTTCGATTTCCTACTACAACTACCTCACCACAATGATGCACCAATACGAAGTGCGCGACACCACCAATGGGCAGTCTTATGTAGAATGTGTGTATTCAGGAGAGCGCAAAGTTTTCAATGATCCTTTTGCCTGGAGTGCCTTAGGCTATTCACGTGAACACACCTACTCTCATTCTTGGATGGCGACTTTTCCATGCGATAACCCTGAAAAACCAGAATATAACGATCAACACAACCTTTGGCCAACCAACCTGCAGCAAGCCAACACGCCTCGTTCTAACTTACCATTGATGGATATTGACGGCAATGTTGTTTTCAACTATTTGGGTGGCAGCGTTGGTTACAGCGGAAATCAGTTGGTTTATGAACCACGCCCTGAACAAAAAGGCAACGCAGCCAGATCCATTTTCTATATGGCAACATGCTACAATGGGCAATCTGGTTTAACCTGGGAGTTACCTGCCAATCAAAGCCAAGAGTCTTTGAAGACATGGCATTTCAATGATGCTCCTGACAATTATGAAATTGCACGCCATGAATACGTGTATACGCTTCAAGGAAACCGCAATCCGTTTATTGATTCAGCCTATTTTGCCTGCCACATCAATTTTGCGAACATGACTTACCTCAATTGCGATATGGGTCTGGAGGATAAACTCAGTAATAATTTCTCAGTATTTCCGGTACCTGCCTCACAAACCTTGTATGCACAAGTAAATGGTCTAGAAATTACAGCCTATCAAATCATCGACCTCCAAGGCCGACAAATTGGGGCAGCTCAAGATTTGAACCTACCTGTACTCACTCTACCAATTAATGACATCAAGCCCGGTGTATACTATTTAAAGGTCAATACCGCCTACGGGCAAGTACAACGAGAGTTCGTTATTGAATAATGAAGCTTAATATTGTGTATTTTTTTATTGGAGCAAGCCTAATGGCTTGCTCTACTTATTTAGAGCCTACCCTGAGCGTTCAGTCAATAGTTGTAAGCCAAGATACTGCAGCTTCAGCGCTAGCTAGCGTACTGGCCCCTTATCAAGATTCTTTGCACCGTGAGTTTGATCAAGTCATCGCCGAGACACCACAAGATTTGATAGTTCAAAGGCCAAGTTCTAACCTAATGAATTGGTGTGCTGATGCCGTATATGAATCACAAATACATTCTACCGAGCGCACTGAACCAGTCATTTGCCTACTAAACAAAGGTGGGATCCGTGCATCTTTTGGAGCAGGAAGCCTCAGTTTATCTGACTTTTACAAACTTATGCCTTTTGATAACCGCCTGGTATGGGTAAAGTTTCCCGTTTGGAAAATACCAGAGATAGAGGCCTATTTATTGAAAAGTGGCGGCGAGCCCATGTCTAACTGCACATTTACAAGTACTCATCTACAGATCAAGGGTTTAACTCCAGAAATGGAATATATTTGGGTACTCACTTCTGATTTTTTGGCAACCGGTGGTGATCAAATGACCTTTTTTATCAATACCGAACAAATTCCAACCAACATACTTCTACGCGACATTTTTATTGAACAAGCGAAGCATCAAGGCGAATTGCTTTTAGACCAAAAACCAAGATACCTCAAATGAGTACAACGCGCAGACATTTTTTCAAAAGATTAAGCTGGGCATCTGTGGGGCTATTTTTACCAAAATGGCTCAGTGCCACCAGTACTTCAAAAAAGAATGTTCAGCGCTTGGTCATACTTCATACCAACGATACACATTCACACATCGATCCGCATCCAGAAAATCATAATCTATACCCAAATCAAGGGGGTATTTTAGCAAGAGCAGCGCTCATTGAATCCTATCGCCAAAAAAATGAACATGTGCTCTTACTAGACGCCGGAGATTTTTTTCAAGGTACCCCATATTTCAATCGCTACCATGGTGTTTTGGAAATGAAACTCATGAGCGCACTTGGGTATGATGTGGTTACCTTAGGCAACCATGATTTTGATATTGGCATTGACGGCTTACTCAATGCCAAAAAATATGCAAATTTCAAATTCACCAATGCCAATTATGATTTCACAAATACTGCCCTTGCAGGACAAATTGAGCCCTATCACATCATTCAAAAAGGGATTTTTAAAATAGGGATTTTCGGTTTAGGTGTTGAGTTGAATGGCCTTGTTCCTGCCGCCAATTACCAGGGTATACAAATCAAGGACCCTATTAAAAGTGCTCAAACTACCGTGGAAGCACTACAACAGGAAAAATGTGATTACATCATTTGTTTGTCTCATTTAGGATACAAATACCCAGATGACACCACCCCTAGCGATATCAAACTTGCTCAGCAAGTTTCCGGCATAGACCTTATTATTGGTGGCCATACCCACACTTTTATGGATGCCCCAACCGCCATACAAAATCCATCGGGCTCTACGGTTTGGATTCATCAGGTAGGATGGGCTGGTGTGCGCCTGGGTGTCATAGAAATAGAAGGTCATAGAATTAATTTTTGTCAAAAGAAGATTGTCTCAAAAGTCAATAGCTAAATAGATTCTATTCAATTTACTATCTTTGCACTCTATTAATTTTGATATGTCAGTAGCACCAGTTCGCGTTCGTTTTGCGCCCTCACCTACCGGCCCATTGCATATGGGTGGTGTGAGAACAGCTCTTTACAATTATTTGTTTGCCAAAAAACATAACGGTACCTTTCTAATCCGTATTGAAGATACAGATCAAACTCGATTTGTTCCAGGTGCACAACAGTATATCATGGATGCCTTGCAATGGTGTGGCATCATGCCCACTGAAGGCCCGGGCTTAGGAGGAGATTTTGGACCTTACGTGCAATCTGAGCGCAAGGAAATGTACAAACCTTATGCAGAAAAACTCATTGCTGAAGATAAAGCCTACTACGCATTTGATACAGCCGAAGATTTAGACCGCATGCGCGAACAAGCCAAAACCATGGGCATGCCCAATTGGCAATACAACAGCGTAACGCGCAATAGCATGCGTAACTCCTTGACTCTACCGCAATCCGAAGTAGCTCAATTACTTGAATCAGGTGCGCCATATGTTATTCGCATGAAAATGCCACGAAATCAGGATATACGATTCCAAGACATGATTCGTGGTTGGGTAGTTGTCAATACCAATAACCTCGATGACAAGGTACTTTTTAAAAGCGACGGCATGCCAACCTATCACTTGGCAAATATTGTTGATGATCATACCATGCAAATAAGCCATGTGATACGCGGCGAAGAATGGTTGCCATCTGCCCCTTTGCACATCATGCTTTACGAAGCCTTCGGATGGCCTTGTCCAGAATTTGCACACCTTCCCCTCTTATTGAGGCCCGATGGCAATGGCAAACTATCCAAACGAGATGGTGACCGCCTTGGTTTCCCTGTTTTCCCAACCAATTGGACCACCGCTGAAGGCGAACTTTATTCAGGTTATCGAGAAAACGGATACTTGCCTGGTGCATTTATCAATATGTTGGCTTTTTTAGGTTGGAATCCTGGAACTGAACAAGAAATATTTTCACTTGAACAGCTTGTTGATGCCTTTTCACTAGACCGTGTAAGCAAGGCCGGAGCTAAATTTGACCCCAATAAAACCAAATGGTTTCAACAAACTTACTTGCGGGCACAGTCCAACGAAGAAATCGCCAACCAACTACGTCAAATTGAACATATTGCACTCTCTGACCAAGAGCTACAAACTGTTTGTCAACTAATGAAAGAACGCGCCACCTTCGCAAAAGACATACTTGTAGAAGGAGCTTACCTTTTTGATCGTCCTTCAAACTATGATTCAGAAACCATTCGAAAAAAGTGGAAAGCAGAAACAAGCAGTTATTTGATTGAATGGAAATCAGTACTTGCCTCTTTATCTGACTTTTCGGCCCAAACAGTAGAGCATGCTTTTAAAGCATACTTAGAAGCTAAAGGCCTAGGAATCGGAGCTGTACTATTGCCTTATCGCTTGGTATTGACCGGAGTAGGTGCCGGACCTGGAATGTTTGATATTTCTGCCTTTTTAGGTAAAGATGAGGTCTTGGCGCGCATAGAGGTAGGGCTTAATAAAGTGGAGCAAATTATCAATGAAGCATAAAATATTTGTAGAAGGCATCAAATGCTATGCCTTTCATGGCTGCTTGGATGAAGAAGCGCGCATTGGCGGTAATTATATAGTTGATGTTGAATTGCATACTGACTTTAGTCAAGCTGCCCTTCATGACACGCTTGCCGATACGATAGATTATGTTCAAGTCAATGAAATTGTTGTTGCCGAGATGGCCATACGATCCAAACTCATTGAACAAGTGGGGCAACGCATTGTCAACAGACTCCAAGAGGAATTGAACGGAATTTTAGCCTTAAAGGTTAAAATCACTAAAATTTGCCCACCCATCAACGGCGATGTAGATTCCGTGGCTATTTCAATCGAAATCTAAATTTGATCTGTTAAGAAGCTCAAAAACTGCTTCATTGCCCTAGCTCGATGGCTGTAATTATTTTTTTGCTCAAGTGGCATTTGGGCAAAAGTTAGGTTGGTATCTTCGGCCATAAAAACAGGATCATAGCCAAAGCCCTGATCACCTCTTTTGACTTCACTGATTTTCCCCCTTACAATTCCTGTAAATTGAACTTGCTTTTGCGCTTGGCAATAAGTAATTACAGTTTTAAATTGGGCATCTCTAGCCAAACCAGGACCCAATTCTAACAATAACTTATCCATATTCGCCTCATCAGAGCGCTGCTCTGAGGCATATCGGGCAGAATGCACGCCCGGGGCACCGCCTAAGGCATCCACTTCCAAACCAGTATCATCTGCAAAACAAGGTAGGCCGAATTCTTTGAAAACCCATTGTGCCTTGAATGCTGAGTTACCTTCGATAGTGGGTTCGTCTTCGGGAATTTCTTGGTGGTAATTTAAATCAGCTAGTGTGAGTAAAGTAATTCCTTGGGGTAAAATTGAACGAATTTCACTTGCTTTTTTTTCATTATGGCTGGCAAATATGATTCTCATTGACTAAAAATAGGAAATATAGCCCAAGTGTAGTTTACCAGCATTGAATTTTAGACCCTGACTAAAAGTAGTGCCGAGGGCATAGTTGAGCTTGAACTGACCATTTGCTGTACCAAGAACAAGGCCTAAGCCTACAGCATACAACTTTTGATTTTGTTGAAGATTCACCAAATTTTCAGACCATGCCACATCTGTAAAAATCAAGGCATAGGAGTTGATGTCTAGTAAATAGCGGTATTCTAAACCAGTATAGGCGACAGTGGATGCAAAAAATGCTTCTTCATCAAAACCGCGCATTCGATCCAGACCTCCATAACGGTACAATTCATTTTGAAACAATACTGGTGCCTGAATATGATTTAACTGTTGAGACCAACAAATCACGTGTCTTTTAAGAAGTGGAATGAAATAGCGTTGCGTAAGATTAAACCGCCAGGTAAGTATGGTATTATCGCTGCGTCTATTTCCAACCAGATAATTTACTTCTAAGGTCATGCCCTTTCTAGGATTCTGAATATAATCCAATACCTCTCTTTTTACTCCAATGCCGTAGGTCAAGGTTCGAAATGATTTGAGGGAGCTCAAATTACTTTGTGCTAAAGTATTTGATTGCCAATAATCGAGTGCTGCACTCAATTGCCAATGATGATTAAACAGGTAGTTGATTCCTAAATTAGATTTTACTTCTAGAAAAGTGGTATCGCGTTTATAGAGTGCAAAAGAGCAATTCACCCCATATGCACTTCCTGCTATATAAGGCCAAAATAATTTGCCCTGTAGCTGCTGGGTCTGTGGAGCAATACTACGCCATTGCACCTGTAGTTTTTCATTTTTTTGCCAATAGTTTTGAAGCAATACATTTAATTCGCCGACCAACGAGGCTTGTTGTGTAGCAGGGTTGGGCTGAAGGCCTAAAATCCCTGTCGCCGAACTTACCTTTAAGCGCTCTAAATAAAGAAACACATCTGCCTTGCCATCAGATAAAGACCATTCGGGTGCCCGGATCAATTTGAAGGGAAAATCAGATTGAACTCTTAATTGAATGGCATCCAGTGTTCTCTTTGAGAAAGCCTCATTGGGATAAATCGCTAGCATTTTTTGTAGTACCACAGGTTGAATTATACCATCCGGTTTGACCTTGACTTGTCCCCACCTCACACTTGGCCCGGTCCTGACGTCCATTTGTGCCATGGGTATTTCTCCAGAAAGATATTTCAAATGTACTGAGGCAAAGGGGAAGCCACTATTGACATAAGTATCCAAAGTGTCATGCATTATTGCTTGAATTTCATCCGCATTGAATGGACCTATTGAGCTGCCATTAGATTGTAAATAAATACCCTCAAAATGAGGACCAAGCTCAATGCGATGAAAAATGACGCTATCTTTCTTCTCTGAGACAGTAAGATCAAACAAAAAATAACCCGACTTGACTGCCTCTTGCTGCCATATGATGAATTGTTTGTGCCAATTATCTTCGGTGTAGAAAGTTGCTGAATTTAGGCTATTTAATTTGAAACTTTGTAGAACTTCAGCTTGGTTTGGATCAAGCGCATAGCGCATTTGGGCATACAAAGACTGCCCCATCAACCATAGAATTAGTATGCATTTAACTATGCGAATCATCCGTAAATATACCTTTCAAAACGTGCCAACTTGGCAAAAATTGTAACTTTGTGAAAGAAATGCCGTTAAAGAGCATAACAACAACAAAACAAACACCATGAAAACAAAATCAACATTTATTTTAGCAGCATTTGCAACTCTTCTCGTTTTAGCTTCTTGTGGAGCAGGTCGTAAAGCGGGTTGTGATGCCTACGGTAAACTAGAACAAAATAATACTGAATTAGCGGCTCGCTAAATCCCATTTACCAACTAAAGCGCTGAACATGTTGTGCCATTTGCACTTGCATTTTCAGCGCTTCTTTTTTTGCCGCATCGGCAAAATCAGTTCCCGAACTTGCATACAAAATTGCCCTTGAAGAATTAACGAGCAATCCGCAACTGGCATTCGCTCCAAACTTCACCACTGTATCTAAATCTCCACCTTGAGCGCCAACACCGGGCACCAAAAAGAAATAGTCGGGAGCCATTTTGCGGACTCGTGCTATGTCATCGGCTCGAGTGGCCCCTACCACAAACATCAATTGCTCTGGTGTGGCCCATTGCGTCGATTTGAAAACTACCTCCTCAAATAAGGCCCTACCTTTATTTTCTAGAAATTGAAAATCCTTAGCTCCAACATTTGAAGTCAGGGCCAATAGGACAACCCATTTATTTTTGAAGTCAAGGAAAGGTAAAACTGAATCTGAACCCATGTAAGGGGCAACAGTGAGGGCATCGGCCTGCATATGTTCAAAAAAAGTTTTGGCATAATAGCCAGCTGTATTACCGATATCACCTCGCTTGGCGTCAGCGATTATAAGACAATCTTTAGGAATATAGGCGATTGTTTTTCTAAGTGCTTCCCAACCTGCTGCACCGTGACATTCAAAAAAAGCGGTGTTTGGTTTAAAAGCAACTGCATAAGGATGCGTTGCGTCAATGATTGCCTTACAAAATTCAAATAATGGATCCTCGCATTGCAATAAATGCGCGGGCATTTTACTTAAGTCTGGATCTAAACCAACACATAAGAAACTCTCCTTTTTTCTTATTTGAGTAATCAATTCTGCCTTTGTCATGCTGTTTCTCCTTTGAGTTTTTCGGCATTTTCTGCCATTTTGAGGGCATCGAGCATTTCTTGCATATCGCCGTTCATAAACACACTCAGGTTATACATCGTTTTGTTAATTCGGTGATCGGTAATTCGACCCTGAGGATAATTATAGGTGCGTATCTTTGCTGAGCGGTCTCCGGTAGATACCAGCGTTTTGCGTTGCGCTGCACGTTCGTTATGGATGCGGTCGAGTTCTTGTTGGTAAAGCCTTGAACGCATCACAGAAATAGCTTTTTCCAAGTTTTTATGCTGAGAACGTCCATCCTGACACTCTACTACCAATCCGGTAGGAATGTGAGTAAGCCGAATGGCAGATTCAGTTTTATTGATATGCTGCCCCCCAGCACCTGAGGCACGAAAAGTATCTTTTCGCACATCATTCATATCTAGCTCAAAGTCTACCTCCTCTGCCTCGGGGAGCACTGCTACTGTGATTGCAGAGGTGTGTACCCTTCCTTGTGATTCAGTTTCGGGTACGCGCTGCACACGGTGCACTCCGGATTCAAATTTTAAAGCGCCGTATATGCCCGCACCAGTGATTTCCATGGAAATTTCTTTGTATCCCTTGACAGTTCCTTCTGAGGAATTCAATACTTCCACATTCCAACCCATTGATTTAAAGTACATGGTATACATGCGATATACGTCTTCGACGAAGATACAGGCCTCATCACCACCTGTACCCGCACGAAGCTCTACGATGGCATTTTTATCATCTTCAGGGTCTTTGGGGATGAGTTGGAGTTTAATTTCTTCTTCGAGTAGTGGCCTAGCTTGTTCGAGCTCATCTATCTCGGTCTTTGCCATTTCTCGCATTTCAGCATCTTGTTCATCGGCAAGCAAGGCTTTGGCACTTTGTAAATTACCCAAGAGTAATTTATACTTCAAATAGGTCTGGTCTAAGGTTTCTAGATCTCGGTATTCTTTATTCAATTTTACAAAACGAGTCATATCCGAAATGATATCTGGATCGGTGATCATTTTGCCAACCTCGACAAATCTAAAATGTATGGCTTCTAGCTTACTAAGTAAATCTGACATGCCGCAAAGATAGGCATAAAAAAACCACCCGAAGGTGGTTTTCATTTAGTTAATTGATCCTGTGACGCGTTTCATAAAGTTATTGAGTGCATCGCGTTTGGGAACTCCATTTTGGATTTCTTTATGCACCTCCAAGGCACCAGAAAAATTAGACAATAATTCTCCTATTACGTCGAGCTCTTCATCTTTGATGCCAGGTGCATCAATCAAATTTTCGAGAGTTTCCATCGTTTCATTGATGTAGTCTTCATCGTTTTGTTCAATGAACTCTACGATATGTTTAATGACTGGTAATCGCATCGAGAACTTCTTGAATGGTTTCTATTTTATTTCCCTGCGCTTCTGCACGTAATTGACCTAATTCAAATGAGGCAAAAGTGGGTAAATTACTTACGTTAGCAAACTTTCTCGAATTAACAAAGTGCTCGGCATCGACATAAACGAATGCAATGTCCGGATGGCTCTCCGCTAACCTCTTAAATTTGGGCTTAGTGATTTTACAATTGCCACACCAACCAGCTCCATATTGAACCATTACTTTGGCGTTGTCCGATAGAATTTGATCTAGATTATCTGAAGTGAGGTCACTGAACATAGCTCTTTAGTGTTTGCTCAAATAATCTGCAACACCTGTGCGTGTAGCATTCATTGCATCTTTTCCTTCTTCCCAATTTGCAGGACAAACTTCGCCATGTTTTTGAACATGTGTAAAGGCATCTATCAAACGGATGTATTCTTGTACATTGCGTCCGACAGGGAAATGATTGACGGACTCGTGGAAAACCATACCATTTTCATCTAAAAGATAAGTTGCACGATAAGGCACATTGTCTCCGGCCATGTTGTCTTCATCAAACATGTCGTAATCAAGAATTCCTAATTCTTGCGCCAACAATCTTGTTGAGTCTGCGATGAGTGGAAAACGAACGCCCTCAATACCGCCATTGTCTTTAGAAGTATTTAACCATGCGAAATGTACCTCGGCAGTGTCGCAAGAAGCACCAATTACAATGGTATTGCGTTTTTCGAATTCAGCAGCAGCCTCTTGAAAAGCATGAATTTCTGTAGGGCAAACAAAAGTGAAGTCTTTGGGGTACCAAAACAATACCACTTTTTTGTTATTGTCTGTTGCTTGTTTGAGCACATTGATTTGAAATGCATCGCCCATTTCGTCGATGGCTTTCACACTAATGTCTGGGAATTTTTTTCCAACTAAAGTTGACATATCTTTTTGATTTTAAAGTTTACTAATTACATAACAAAGATACAATGCTTTGGTTGGAGGCTTGCTATAATTTATTTCGATTTAATTTATATTTGCATAGATATTTTCTATATGATTTCACTCCAACAAATTTCTTATGTCATCGCACTCAGTGAAGAGCGCTATTTCCAACGAGCAAGCGAACGTTGTTTTGTAACACAGCCTACGCTATCAATGCAGATTAAAAAAGCCGAGGAAACCCTTGGTCATGCCATTTTTGATCGGGACAGCAATCCACTGCAGCTCACCCCATTTGGTCAACAACTCATACCCATTCTTCGTGAAATCTTGGCAGAAACCGATAAAATAAAGCTGCTTTCTGAACAATTTAACGGCAATGTGAAGCAAGAGATTAGAATTGGTATCATCCCTACCGTAGCCGCCTACATGCTCCCGGACTTGTTCAAAGATTGGATTGAAACATTTGAAAATATTAAGTTTAAAATCACAGAACTCAAAACTCCTGATGCGATTGAAGCTCTTGAAAAAAAAGAGCTCGACATGGCTATTATCGCAGGGCCTTATCAAGACCCAAGACTCCGCTGCACGACACTTTACCAAGAAGAAATTCAAGTTTATTGCCCGCAAATTAAAGCCAAACAAATTTATTTTGAGCAAATCCAACAATTACACCCATGGTTACTCAACAAGGGCAATTGCCTAAGGACACAAATGCTACATTTCTGTAAGTTAACCGAAAGCAAAGATGAAAAGGCACATTGGGATTACGAAGGCGGCAACCTGCCTTTACTGATTGAAATGGTAGAACAAAATGGAGGTTATACGCTCATACCCGCACATTTTAATTTGAATCCGACACAAAAGCAAGGAATAAAAAAAATTGCCGATATTCAAGCGTCACCTGGTCGAGAGGTAATTGCTTTGGTGCCGAATAGAAGCATGAAAATGGTGCATTTGGAAGCACTCATTTTAAAGATAAAACACCATTACGCACAAAAAAAGACCAACAAAAATTTGTTGGTCTTGGATTGGGATATTACTTAAAAAAGTGCAACTAGGCTTTTGCCAAGGCTACAAAATCATCGTAAGGCAATTCCTTTTTACTCAAGCTAACTGTTTGCTTAAAGTAGTTTGTTAATTTGGCCTCAGCCAAACGATCATAGATGCCATTAGCTTGTTCTTTGTTTTGCAACAAACGCATTGCCGTTTCATTCAACTCTGCATCGTCGGGAGCAGGCATACCATATTGGGCATAATTACCAACAATCAAAGATTTGGTAAAGTTGATCACTTCTTCATTGGTCAATTGAATATTATTGTCTTTGAAGATTTTGGTTTGTATCAACTGCCATTTCAAAGAATTCAAATAGGCTGCAAATTCATTGTTAAGATCTTCATCCGAAATTGGTTTGTCAGATGATGCCTTGATCCATCTTCTCAAAAACGCTTCTGGGAAGGTCATTTGAGTTTCAGCCAGCAATTTATCAAATACGTTTTTAGTAAATAAACGATCGGCATCCTCTTCAAACATGCGACTCAAATCCGCTTCAATGCGTTTGGTCATTTCGGCTTCAGACTTTACCTCATCGCCAAACAGTTTGGCAAATAACTCTTCATTCAATTCAGCCATTTCCATACGCTTTACATCAGTGATCGTAAATTGGAAAGAAGCCTCTAAGTTCGCATATGCTTCGGCAGAAATACCTAACATTGCTGCGGCATCTTCAGGGCTTTTAGAAACCTTCGCTACCTCTAATGCAAATGTGTCGTTTACTTTTTTTCCTAGCAAAAGTTTTTGGGCGGCTTTGTTGTCTAAGAACTCCATGGAAATCGTCGTGGAATGACTTATCCCGCCTTCTTTCACTTGCCCAGCTTCGAGCTCTTCAAACTTACCCATCACCATATCTTTTTGGGAAACAGTCTCAGAGGAAATCAATTTACCGTAACGGCGACGTAAATCTTCGGTTTGTTTTTCAATGAGTTGCTTGTCAATCTTTACCGTATTGTAGGTGATTTTCGTTTTATTTGAGATAGGCAGTTCAAATACCGGACTGTAACCTATTTCATAACTAAATGTAAAATCTGCAGGTGTATCAAAACTACCCTCTACCCCATTTTCAATCGGTAAGGGGTTGCCAAGAATGTCCAATTTTTCTTCGGTGATGTACTGATAGATCGCATCATTGGTAATTTTATTGAGCTCATCTAAAAGTACTGACTTTCCGTATTGTTTTTGAATGAGTGCAGCTGGCACATGACCAGGGCGAAAACCAGGGATTTTTGCAGTTTTTCTGTACTTATCTAGCGCCGACTTTACCTTACCTTGGTAATCTTCAGCAGCAACTTCAACTTTTAAAACGCCATTTTGGGCATCGATTTCTTGACGTGTAATTTTCATTTGATCGTTAAATTAAACCAACTATTAAAAAAAAAGGCCTCGTTGAACCAACGAGGCCTTAGTGCGGATGGAGGGACTCGAACCCGCACACCTCTCGGCACCAGATCCTAAGTCTGGCGTGTCTACCAATTTCACCACATCCGCAAATTTATGTTTTCAAAATGCCGTTTGCATAATGCCCTTTAGGGGGTGCAAAGATAATAAAGAATTTAGAATTTCAATAGTGGATTGAAAAAAAGCAATGCAATTTGCTTATTTTTTCTGAAGCTTACTTCGAATTTCTTTCATAAACGAAGAAGCATAAACAAAATTTTCAATTTCCTCGTTGCCCGAATCAATGATGGAATGACGATCACCAGACCAGCACTTTTTTCCTTCGTGAATGAAAACAATTTGATCACCAATTTCCATCACGCTGTTCATGTCGTGGGTAATGACTACGGTAGTGATTTCAAATTCACGTGTGATATCTTGAATAAGATTATCTATGACAATTGATGTTTTAGGATCAAGCCCCGAATTCGGTTCGTCACAGAATAAATAACGCGGGCGCATCGCAATTGCTCGAGCAATACCGACACGTTTTTGCATTCCACCACTGCACTGTGAAGGCATCAAAAGGTTGCTTCCCTCAAGATTGACGCGTTCTAGACAGTAATCGGTGCGCTTCTGGATTTCGGCCTTGGTCATTTGGGTGAACATTTGCAGTGGAAACATCACATTTTGCTCAACGGTCATAGAATCAAATAAAGCTGCACCTTGAAATAACATGCCAATTTCTTGTCGAATCAAACTGCGCTCATGTCGATCCATATTGGTGAAATTTCTATCGTCAAAATAAATTTGACCCCCGTCTGGCTCATACAAACCCACCATGCATTTGGCAAGAACAGATTTGCCCTGACCGGATTGCCCAATAATGAGGTTGACCTTACCTTTCTCGAATTGGTGATCAATATCAAACAATATCTGTTGACCATTAAAACTTTTGGAAAGTTGACGGACTTCTATCATGAGAGCAACATGATTTGAGTAAGTATAAAGTTTGCGATTAATATAGCAATACTGCTACTCACAACCGCTTGAGTAGACGCACGTCCTACATCTAGTGAACCACCCTTGACATAGTAGCCATAAAAAGAAGCGATGCTAACAATTAAGAAACCAAAAACGAGCGTTTTGGTCAAGGCATAGGTAATGTGAAAGGGATTAAAGAAAGAGCGAATACCCAGAATGTATATCTCAGTTGTGGTTAGGTCAGAGACCAACAAAGCCAGCCAGCCACCCAACATGGAAAGCGACATTGAAAACACGACCAACACAGGAAAAAAAACAAGGGCCGCTACAACTTTGGGCAATACCAAGAAATTCAATGAATTTACACCCATAATTTCCAAGGCATCAATTTGCTCTGTGATGCGCATAGTACCGATTTCAGAGGCCACATTGGAGCCTACTTTGCCTGCTAAAATGAGAGAAATTATCGTTGGGGAAAATTCTAGTATGGTACTAGATTGGGTAATGAAACCTACGGTATAATCAGGCAATAAAGGACTTTCCATACTAGAGGCCGTTTGCAATGCGATCACGGCGCCCATGAAAGTAGACATCAGTGCAACAATAGGCAATGAGTTGATGCCTATGTGTTCGATTTCAAGTAAAGACTGATTCCAAAAAAACTTAAAACGATTTGGTCGGGAAAAGACCACACCAAGCATTAGGATATAACGACCAAATTGTTTGAGCAGATTCACTAGGCTAAGTTAAACATTATATTTGCATCTATGCAGCACAAACGAGACCAATTTATTGCCACACTCGGTAAATTTGCCCCGGTTCGATGTGTTGAGTATTTAGCTGATTGTATTATTGAGGCGCGCGTTCAGTTTAAAATTGTTCGGGGTAGAAAAACCAAACTTGGCGACTTTCGAGCCCAATCCAACAAAGAAAAACCTGTCATTACCGTCAATGGCAACCTCAATGAGTATAGTTTTTTAATCACCTCTTTACACGAGTTGGCTCATCTTGATACTTATCGATTGCATGGGAATTTAGTTGCACCACATGGCAAAGAATGGAAAACGGCCTTTGCCAAACGCCTTTTACCCTTACTTGATGCCAAGCTCTTACCTGAAGACCTTCACCAAGCTGTTTACGAGAGTCTTCACAGGCTCAAAGCCACTAGTGGATCGGACCTTCGCTTAAGTCGTATACTCAAATCCTATGACACACAACAGGCCCTTCACCTTGAGCAACTGCCTTTTAAGGCATTATTTATGCTTCAAAACAAGGTGTTTATAAAGGGTGAACTGAGAAGAACTCGTTATCTTTGCACTGAAAAAAGCAGTAAGCGCATTTACCTTATACACGCACTTGCAGCCATAACACCTCTTACAAATGACCAACAATAGCACATACGGCCTCATCATGGCTGGCGGAGTAGGAAGCAGATTTTGGCCTTTATCGACAGCTGAAAATCCAAAACAATTTTTAGATGTATTAGGAATTGGAAAATCATTGCTTCGACTCACTTTTGAAAGACTCCAAAAGTTTATTCCCACTGAAAATATTTACATTCTGACCAATTCAAGCTACCAAAGTTTAGTTTTGGAGCAACTTTCAGAGCTCAGCCCTGAGCAAGTACTTTGCGAGCCTCAAAGAAAAAATACAGCGCCTTGCATTGCCTATGCCGCAGCCAAAATTGCTGCCATTGACCCAGAGGCCACCCTCTTGGTTTCACCCTCTGACCACCTGATTATCAATGAAACTCGGTTTGAACAAATCATAGAAATAGCTTGGCAAGCAGCACAAAAAAACCAACTCGTGACTCTTGGAATTGAACCTACCCGCCCCGATACAGGATACGGCTACATTGAATTCGAAAAATCAGAGCGCAGCACCAAGGGAAGTGTTTGTGAAGTTCAACAATTCAGAGAGAAACCAAATTTAGAAACGGCAGAAGCTTTTCTTTCTTCAGGGAATTTTTATTGGAACGCGGGAATTTTTGTTTGGAAGGCAGCTACGGTTTTAAATGCTTTAGCACAACACCAAAAAGATGTGTATGATATATTTTCTGCCAACCCAAATGTGTACGGCACTCCGGCAGAACAATCATTTTTAAAAGAAGCTTTCGATGCCTGCCCAGATATTTCAATTGATTTTGCTATCATGGAAAAAGCAAAAAATGTGAGTGTTGTGCTTGCAGACTTCGATTGGAGTGACTTAGGCACGTGGGGAAGCCTCACTTCACACTTGCCAAAAGATGAGCAGAAGAATTCAATCATCGGTAAAAACGTATATACGTTTGATTGTTCCAATTGCTTGATCAACGTTCCAACAGATAAAACAGTCATGCTCGATGGCCTTCAAGATTATATTGTTGTTGATACTTCTGATAAACTCATGGTGCTCAAACTCAGCAATGAACAAGAATTAAAGGCTTACCTCAAAAAAATGGGGCTCAGCGCATAGGCAATGGTCAAGATTAGAAACATAGCTCTTGGAGATTTCCCCCTCCTACTGGCTCCAATGGAGGATGTCAGCGATCCGCCATTTCGTGCACTTTGCAAAAAATATGGTGCCGATTTAATGTATACAGAATTTATATCCTCCGAAGGATTGATTAGAGATGCTGCGAAGAGCAAACAAAAACTTGATATCTTCGAATATGAACGGCCGATTGGCATTCAGATTTTTGGCTCCGAAACCCAAAGCATGGTACAATCGGCACAAATCATTGAAGCAGTTCAACCCGATTTAATCGATATCAATTATGGTTGCCCTGTAAAGAAAGTAACCTGCAAGGGGGCCGGTGCCGGCCTTTTGCAAGACATCCCCAAAATGGTGCGCCTTACCAAAGAGATCGTGAAAGCTACAAGCCTTCCCGTCACAGTAAAAACAAGGCTTGGATGGGATGATGACACCAAAAATGTAGTAGAGGCAGCTGAAAGACTGCAAGATATTGGGATTGAAGCCATTTCAATTCACGGAAGAACCCGCAAACAAATGTATAAGGGAGAAGCTGATTGGTCATTGATCGCGGAAGTGAAAAACAACCCACGCATGCACATTCCGGTATTTGGCAATGGAGATATTGATTCGCCTCAGAAAGCCTTGGCCTACAAAAACAAATATGGTGTGGACGGTGTCATGATTGGGCGAGCGTCTATTGGATATCCATGGATTTTTCGTGAAATCAAACATTATATACAGACTGGTGAGCACCTTGCCGGGCCCACATTATGTGAACGTGTGGTAGCTTGTAGAGAACATTTAATGATGAGTATTCAATGGAAAGGTGCCAAATTGGGCATTTCAGAAATGAAAAGGCATTACACCAACTATTTCAAAGGATTGGCACACTTTAAAGAATATAGAACAAAACTAGTCACAAGCAATGAGCTCGACGAAATTCTCGACATCCTCAGCTATATTGAAACGCATCAAGAAACCTTTGTGTTTGTTGATTAAAGGCTAAACAATTTTATTGCGACGCAAAATAGATTTGACCGGTATCTGTAAGGTACCATAAATCTCATGACGTGTCAACTTCTCTAATTTAAAGAAGTAACGCGTTCCTTTGTATTTCCAAATCACTTGATTTTGCTTGCTTTTCAGCATTCTTGGGGATATATCACTAGAAAAATACTGGTAATAAGGACCTGATTTCGTGAAGTGCAAACGCGGAGAAAATAAAAATCGAAAACCATCGGTATCTTTTCGGAGCAATCCTTTTTGAAATAATTTTGCTATCAAAAGAGGCCCTTTTTCATTGAGCGAAGTCAGTACTGAAAAACCAAGAACGGTATCTAAACGCACGCGTTCAACTTCAGTTTCATTAAAATCCTCATCAAGGACTGTTTCAATGTAACGCTCTCGCTGCACTTGCTTACCACCTTCTTGATACACCAAGTCGCCACTCCATGCATTCATAAAACGCTCAAATGGAAAGCCAATCTTGCGACTCAATTTATTGAGTTGCACATAAACAGAATCTTTGGGGTGCCTTTTAAATTGTTCTACATCCAAGTGAATATCTATGAAGCGATCAGCTTTCAGATTGTTTTTATAACCAAGCCCATCTTTTTTTATCGAGAAATAAAGTGGTGTACGTTTTTTAATATACGATTTCAATTGCAGACCCGTTGAATCGCTATCATGGGCAAACATGGCAGTTTCAATATCAAATTGCCGTAACTTAGGCCAATTGGCAAACAGCACAAGGTGTTCTTTTTTGAACTGTTTTTGACGAAGAAAACGCTTCCAGACAGGACGCATAGCACCATACTCTGCAGACACTACTCGATTCAAGACTTTTAAAAAATTACTTCCTTGGTAAATAAGTGCATAATCCTTACCATAATGCAAATAAGAATTCTCCTGGGTCATATGATAATAAGTCGCACCACCAACGGTAGTATCTTCTAGTTCTGAGTACTTAGCCAGGCGTTGAATACCTAAATTAATTTTCGAAGAATCAGACAAACTGATCAGCGCACCCCAATTTCCATTTTCGTTAAGAAATAAATAGCAGTCTGTATCTAGGTTAATTCCATACTGCTTTCCCTGACCCAATAAAAATTCATAGGTGGTGAAATCCCGCATAGAAAGCTTGTTGTATTGTAAAAGCGAACTAGTTTCTTTGGCCAATTCCAAAATATTGACTTTGCCGAGAAAATCTGCGACAGGTAAGCGATCAATAATTCGCGCAGATTTTGGTTGCTCAATAAAGTAAGTCTTGACAAACAAAATCAAGCCAAGGCTGCCAGCAATGAGTACAAGCGTTAAAAATTTACGATACATCGCGCCTATGGGTTCATTGTATAAACCACGTATAAAGAATTGATCAAATCAAGAAGGTGTTCGCCGGGTGTTTCTTCACCCTCGAACTGATAGCTCAACTTGAATTGAGTATGGCTCTGATTGGTCGCTGTGGAGGTAAGTTCAAGCTGCCCAGATTTGCCTTTTAATGAAGTGACAATCTCTGCATTTCGGGGCGTAAGCACCTCGGTCGGAAAACGATCTAAGGTTTGAGTGATATCAACTTTACCAAACATAAATCCACTATTTTTTGCAGCCTTTCTCTGTTTTTTATTGAGTGATGCTTTGCCGTAGCCATTGCTATGAAAACGAGCTAAGTCTTCGTCATTACTCAAGATCAAGAGTTTGTCGGTTTGGATGATGTATAACGGCGCCGCATCCAAAATAGCATTGTCAATGCGCCAATAATTGTCAAAATGTTGTACCCTCGAAGTCAAGCGGCTCATGTGTTTGAGAACCAATTGGGCAATATCAGGCCGAGAGGTCGAAAACCCAAGCGTAAATATGGGCATATCGGTCATGGTTTCGGTTTCGGTTTCTTGATATTCGAAGGTTTCTTCGTCGTAGGTAAAAATGATTTTTTTAGTGTTGACCTTTTTTACCCCATTGAAGGTCCCAAACATACTGCCCTTATAGGTATCAAAAATGGCGTCTTTATTAATGAATTCATTGAGCAATTCAAGCGTCAAGACATTCATTGCTATTTGGGCGTTTTTTTCGTCGCTAAGCAATGGCAAAAGCACTTCATAGGCTTGTTCATAAGCTTTCTGCAAATTGATATTATATGTAAAATACGCTGGACTTGTCGACGGTATATAGTCTAGGACGCTTGCATCAAATTTGGCGTCATTGAGTTCCGAATATATACTGCCAAGTGCCGGACCATATTGGGCCTCTACTTCAAAATCGATGTGATTTTCACGTAAAAATAAATCGCCAAGAATCACATTTCCAGCATAGAGCTCTTGGAGGTCATGGTATAAGGAAGGCAAAACGGTTTGAAAGTACCATAATCCTTGCGCCCTGTCAATATTTCGAGCGTTGTCCAAATAAAAAGCTCCTTCAGCCCCATGTGCAATTTGTGCTGATAAACGCGCATCTGTATCGAACAAATTTTGGCCTTCAACAAATATTTCTTGCAAGACGCGATTGAGTTCAGCCGATTGCAACATCACTTGTACACTGTCGCGCAATTCGTAATAATTCTTAACGAGCGGGTCTTCAGTGGCTTCTGGAAATAGGTTGGCATTGGGGTTGTCTTCGTATGGCTCTTCTTCTAAAATCGTTCCTTCTTGAGCATCCGATGCTTGCTCAAAAAAATCAAATGGCATTTCATTTCCACGGGCATACCATATCGAATCGGTCACCTCATCAATATATTGCATGGTAGGCTCGATGCGAATCAATAAGGCTTGTTGGTCTTTAATGAGTAGGTTATTGAAGAAAGTACCATATACTTCCAAACCTGAGATATCCGTCTTAAAGGTTTGAAAATCATCAAATACTTCAAATAATTGACTTTTATTAGCCACACCAAAAGTAAAGCCAGTCAATTCAAAATGATTGGTCTTTCCGTAAAACAAATTTAGACGCTGATCAAAGTCAAGACCGGCATCTTTGAGTGTCTTATTGGATGTAGAGCCATCAAAAAGTTCTTGATGAACCTCTGCCATGAACTCATAAGTTACGAGGTCATCCATGGCTATTTTCTGCAATAAACTGATATTATTAATGCTAAAAACAGTTACTGCATCTTTGGGGATGAGCTGTTCTGATCGAATGGCTTTAAGTTGGGCCCAATTAATCGCTGAAAAAAACGAAAACGCAATAAGGCAACTAAGTCTAAATGTTGAATGTGTCACAAGCGAATGATAGATAGAGCGAAGTTAAACATAATTACGGAGTATCACTTAGGAGCGAGTGTAATAGTATTGTCTAGAAGATGTTGATTTTCTTTGAGGGCAAAGGTATTGGCACGTACCATTACGGCCATTTGATTTTTACTCAAGGTAGCCGTTTTATTTTGAAAACTCACTACCGGGCGGTCAAACCTTGCAATAGACGTATAAACACCTTCTTTAAGTAGCTCCACCTCTTGAATTTTATAACTCTTTATTTGCTGAGTAAGATATGAAGGAATATTCCGAGTGAGCGTATTGCCATCCCATGAAAGCCAATACTGATCAGCTGGAGAGGTGAGTTTGTCTTTACTTATTTGGGCTATACTCAGCCTTATTGCGTCCTGGAGTTGTTTGATACTTGTAAAATCACATGAGAATTTAAAAATAAAGTCTGTGTAATTCTCCTCAACTAGGACATTGGAAATTCCTGCTTGAGCATCTAACAATCGAACAAATTCATTGACTTTCGAACTAATTTGGGCAATACTTGGAACCGGTTTGCCATCTATACTATCTAAAGCAAGAATGGAATTGACCTTGATTTTACTTTCACTCAAGTTTATTTTGTAACGAAAAGTACCTGAGCCATCATTATGAATGGTAATATCATCAGATATCTCTATACACGAGTATAAAGAAAACAAGATGACAATACATAGAAACACTTTCATTACAGATGGAATACAATAGTAATGCCAAAATTAATCAAATAAGCCTTTTTGTTCACCAATTGAATGAATATAACGTTGTTGGACCGAGGCTTGATTTGCATCTGGACTAAGCAAAATTCTTTTATCAACAGGCCAGGCTTGCAAGCTTATACCGGATCTGTCTTCAAAAGCATCGAGCCCTACTTTGGCACTTAACCAATCTGCTTCTTCTGAAGGATGCAAAATCAAGGGCATTCGTTTTTTGGTATTATGTATAGTAGCCATGAGTTCATTGGCCTCGGTCGTGAGAATGGTGAAGGTTGATTCTTGAATACCTGTTTGAGGATTGAGCCATAAATCATACAAACCAGCCATTGAAAAAATAGCTTGATTCATGTCTTTGATAAAATGAGGGATTTTTACTTGTCCTAAAGATTGCCATTCAAAAAATCCGGTGGAGGGAACAAGGCATCTTTTAGAGTCTAGGAGGTGTTTAAAAGATGCTTTTTGATGACAAGACTCTTGTCTGGCATTTAGAGTTTTAGAGGCAAATTCTGTCCTATTCGAACCCCTGAACCATTGAGGCAATAATCCCCATTGCATTTGTTGTAGGGTTGCATCGTTGGTGATGATATGCCAATTTGGGAAATGAAATCCTGATGCAACATAATAACGCAACTCGATGGGCGAATGCGGAATTAATTTTTGATAACGCTCGGCCAATTGTTGGGTAGTGGAGGTCGAGGAATTACTGTAACACATGGTTCCAAATTTACAAAAAAAGAAAGCCACCCGAAGGTGGCTCTTATATAGACATTTCTCTTTATCCGCAAGAGCGGGAAAAAAGAAATGAAAAAGAGCCCGAAGGCTCTTGTATACCTTACATCATGCCTGGCATGCCACCGCCCATGCCTCCCATTGCGGCAGCTGCTGCACCAGCCTCTTCTGGCTCATCAGCAATGACACATTCGGTAGTCAGTAACATTGCAGCAATTGAAGATGCATTTTCAACAGCTATGCGCGTTACCTTGGTTGGGTCAATTACACCAGATTTGTACAACTCTTCATATTTTTCAGTGCGCGCATTGTAACCGTAATCGGCCTTTCCTTCGCGTACTTTTTGTACAATGATTGCACCCTCACCACCTGCATTGGCAATGATTTGGCGCAATGGTTCTTCGGCAGCACGTTTGACAATCTGAATGCCAGTCATTTCGTCTTCATTGGCACCTTTGAGCTTATCTAGGGATTCAATAGCACGAATGAGAGCAACTCCACCACCTGGAACAATACCTTCTTCTACAGCGGCTCTTGTGGCTGCAAGTGCATCGTCAACACGGTCTTTTTTCTCCTTCATTTCAACTTCAGTAGGCGCTCCAACATAGAGTACAGCAACCCCACCTGCTAATTTAGCGAGGCGCTCTTGAAGTTTCTCTTTGTCGTAGTCTGAAGTTGTTTGTTCAATTTGAGCGCGAATTTGGCCAACACGTGCTTGGATATCTGCTTTTTTGCCTTTCCCATTGACAATCGTTGTATTGTCTTTATCAATGTCAATTTTTTGGGCAGTACCGAGCATATCCATAGTAACGCTATCTAGGGTCATACCACGATCTTCGGAAACCACCACTCCACCAGTTAAAATTGCTATGTCTTCAAGCATGGCTTTTCTGCGATCACCGAAACCTGGTGCCTTGACAGCGGCCACCTTCAATGAACCGCGCAAACGATTTACCACGAGTGTTCCTAGGGCTTCACCATCCACATCCTCTGCGATGATAAGCAATGACTTACCAGCCTGAACAACTGGCTCTAGAATTGGCAACAATTCTTTCATACTTGAAATTTTCTTTTCAGAAATCAAGATGAGCGGATTTTCCATTTCAGTAATCATCTTTTCAGCATTGGTAACGAAGTACGGAGAAAGGTATCCGCGATCAAACTGCATTCCCTCAACTGTTTTGACTTCTGTTTCAGTGCCTTTGGCTTCTTCAACCGTAATGACTCCATCATTTCCAACCACCTTCATGGCCTCGGCAATCAACTTGCCAATGGTTTCATCGTTGTTAGCAGAAATAGTAGCAATTTGCTCAATTTTACTATTGTCATTGCCAACCACTTTAGAAATTTTTCTAAGATTGGTAACCACCTCAGTTACTGCCTTGTCAATGCCACGCTTGAGGTCCATTGGGTTGGCACCTGCAGCAACATTTTTAAGACCTGCTGTTACAATTGCTTGAGCCAAAACAGTAGCGGTGGTTGTTCCATCACCGGCGATATCGGCTGTTTTAGAAGCAACTTCCTTTACCATTTGAGCACCCATATTTTCAATAGGATCTTTGAGTTCTATTTCTTTGGCCACCGTTACGCCATCTTTGGTGACATGTGGTGCACCAAATTTTTTACCAATCACCACATTGCGCCCTTTAGGACCCAATGTTACTTTTACTGCATTTGCCAATGCATCAACACCTTTTTTTAATTTTTCACGTGCTTCAACATCAAAATAAATTTCTTTTGCCATTTTTTGTTTCTCTTAAGATTAAAAAATTCCGTAAATATCTGATTCTCTCATGATGAGATAGGTCTGTCCGTCGATTTTAATTTCTGTTCCGGCGTATTGACCATAAAGGATTGAATCGCCTACTTTTACGGACATCGGCTCATCTGTTTTTCCAGACCCAGCCGCTACAACAGTACCGCGCAAGGGTTTTTCTTTTGCTGTGTCAGGAATGATGATTCCACTCGCTGTTTTTTGCTCTGCTGGCGCAGGTTCTACCAGAACTCTGTCTGCCAAGGGTTTGAATTGAATAGACATAAAATTATTTTTATTTGTGATGAGACACTTCGAAAAACATGCCAAGTGTTGAAAAGCGTCAAAATTTCATAGATGGGCAAAAAAAATGTCAGTATGGGTGACATACTGACATTTCAAAATGGATATAATCAACCTACTGGGCAGGATTTTGAGCTGGATTCTGACCCTGAGGCGCTTGTTGCTGAGTTTGTGGAGCCACTTGCTTTGGTGGCTTTGGTTGACTGATAGAAATTCCAAGGCTAAAAACCATAATTGCGGCAGCCAAACCCCATGTAAGTTTATCGATGAGCTCGTTGGTTCTTTGCACACCGCCCAATTGGGATGCCCCGCCGAAATCAGCGCTCAAGCCTCCACCTTTTGGATTTTGAACATAAACTACTAGAATGAGTAACGCACTCGCTACAATGATTAAAAAAGAAAGTATACCGGTCATGACGTGATATTGAGGTTTTTCTTAAGTACTTTAATTTGGTTTGCAAAGAAACTCTTTTTTTCCGGATTAAGCAAAATTAATTGCTCATAAACACTGATTGCTTTGGATACAGCGCCTTGCATTACGTATATTTTCGCCAAGGTTTCGGAAACAGGAATATTTTCATTGCTCAAACTTTCTTTGGCTTTTTTAGCAGGAGAATAGAACTCTTGTTTGGGCTTTTCAACTTTTAGATAACTCTCAGGAGTTTGGTCATGGATGGCATCTTGAAATTTCAACCACTCCGTGAACGAAAGCTTTTCGTCAATTTGAGGCTCCTTCGCTTCAGGAACTTCCTCCACACGCTCCTGGTGGGCCACTGTCGGAATTTCATTTTCAATCGCCTTGAGCTCCTCGGTGAAGGTAAGATCAACATATGCACTGCTGATCATATCTGCACGCATCAATTGATCGAGTTCATCGTGTTCGATTTTTTCTACCAAAACTTCTTGGGCATCAATTGAGGTTTGCTCTAAAGATCTATCTTGGGGGCTTGTCAAGGTAACCTTTGAATTCAATAAGTCATAAAGTACTTCTCGGTTCTGAATTCCAAAAGCACTTTGTTCTAAGGCTTTTGCAAAGCGTACATCTTCTTCATTTGCCAAGGTTTTAAGATACAGAATTGAAAACGTTGACGCATAGGGATATACCGAACGTAGGTCTTCGAGATCTGTTAGATATGCGCCGCTGCAACGGCTAGCATCCTGTATTTGAAAATGAAGTTGTTCTTTACTTAACACAGCACTAATTTACCAATTACTATATAATTTATTGATCAGATCCTGGACCATTTGTGCGGCTATTTCTGCGAATAGTTTTTGCTCGACATCTGCTAAATTTGCACTTGCAGAGAAATCTGCAAAACGAGTACTCACCACTTGCCATTCTTCCTCGGTAGGTGCTGTAATTTTTACTTTGAGCTGAAGGGTCATTGTAAGGCGATTATTGGTGGCATTGTCGGCACCCTGAATGGCAATAGGTTGAACCTGGTAATTACTTATTACACCACTGATATTCACTTCTCCCGCACCTTTCTTTGTATTCAACAAAAGTCGGGTATTGTTTTGGACGCCATCTTTGAGTTGTTCGGTAAGAAGGGGCGCAAAAGAAAGTGGGCAATTGGGTGCCGTATTTTCCAAATTTTCTATTGTAAATGTTTTCCACTCCACGGGCATTCCTCCCGAATCTCTGAATGAAATACTCTCGGGCCAGCAGGCACCAAGTAGGAACAAAAGCACAAACAATGGAATTATACGCATCATTCCCCTAATTGAAATTCTTTGATTTTGCGATAAAGTGTGCGCTCGGAAATACCGAGTTCCTGTGCGGCATATTTACGCTTTCCACGGTGCTTTTCAAGTGCTTTTTGAATTAATTCGCGCTCGCGATCTTCAAGACTTAAAGATTCTTCAAGCTCTTCGTGTTCTTCATATTCATCATGAACCAAATTGCCATTGGGAATAGATGGCATATCGGTGTGCGCTACCGTAGGAGGTAACATGCGTGCAGGAGCTTGTTCATAAACTTCTTGATACAATCTAGAAACCGCTGCACTTTGATCTGAATTAAGTTCTATACTCCCAGCACCACTTGCCAAGTCCAATACAAGTTTTTTAAGCTCGGTTAAGTCTTTTTTCATGTCAAATAGGAACTTATACATGAGTTCCCTTTCAGAGATTGAATCTTGGCCTTGCTCATTGATTTGAAGGCTATTTGACTTTTCGGCAATAGGTGTCAAATAAGCACTCAAGGTAAAAGGATCAATTTCACGAGCCGTTTCTATAACAGAAAGTTGTTCGACAAGATTTTTAAGTTGTCGGATATTTCCAGGCCAAGGATAAGACTGTAATAATTCTACTGCCGGGGCAGTTAATTTAACAGCGGGCATCCTGTATTTATCAGCAAAATCATTTGCGAACTTTCTAAACAATAAATGGATATCCTCCGATCGTTGCCTGAGCGCTGGCAGAGAGATAGGCACGGTACTCAAGCGGTAGTATAAGTCTTCACGAAATTTGCCCGAGGCTATGGCTTTGGTCATATTCTCGTTGGTAGCGGCTACTACTCTAACATTAGTTTTAAGTGGCTTTGAAGATCCCACCCTGATGTACTCGCCCGTTTCCAATACGCGCAAGAGTCTTACTTGGGTTTGCATAGGTAATTCAGCAACTTCATCTAAAAAGATAGTACCGCCATTGGCTACCTCAAAATATCCTTGACGACTCCCTTGTGCTCCTGTAAAAGAACCTTTTTCATGGCCGAATAATTCTGAATCGATGGTTCCTTCAGGAATGGCTCCGCAGTTTACTGCAATGTATTCACCATGCTTTCTTGCACTCAATTGATGAATGACTTGTGGAATAATCTCTTTACCCGTACCACTCTCACCTGTTACCAAGACAGAAATATCCGTAGGTGCAACCTGCATGGCTATTTCTAGTGCTCGATTGAGCAGTGGCGCAGATCCTATGATCCCAAATCGCTGTTTGATTTGTTGGACGTTCATTGAATGACGATTTAACTTTATACTATTTCACCAATCAAGGTAGCAGAGGTACAATCTGATATTTGCACATTGACATACTGTCCTTTTTGGGCTGAGCCCTTGGCAAAGACAACCATGACATTACTTGCAGTTCTTCCGCACAGATGTTCATCAGATCGCTTGGAAGGTCCTTCAATGAGTACTTTTTGGACCGAACCAACCAATCGTTGATTTGAAGCCAAAGAATGTGCAAGTTGTTTTTCAATAATTTCATTGAGGCGTCGCCCTTTAACTTCCTCCAAAACGTCGTCTTCGTAGCGTCGTTCGGCCAACGTTTTGGGGCGTTCAGAGTATTTGAACATATACGCAAAATCATATTGGACCAAATCCATCAGGCTCAAGGTATCTTGATGCTCTTCTTCGGTTTCACCGCAAAAGCCTGTAATGATATCTGTAGATATGGCACAATCCGGGATTATGCGTTTGATGGCCTCAATTCTTTCAAGGTACCACTCTCTGCTATAGCCACGATTCATGCGATACAGTACATCTGTATTACCGGACTGCACAGGTAGGTGAATGTACGGGCAGATATTTTCATATTTTGCCATGATTTCCAATACCTCGTCTGTCATGTCTTTGGGGTGAGAGGTACTGAAGCGCACGCGCAACAAAGGCGAAACAAGCGCGACCATTTCCATGAGTTGTGCAAAATTGGTAGTGGGCTGATCAGGGTTTTTGATTTCTCCTTTGGCACTGATATTCCAGCGGTAAGAATCCACATTTTGACCCAGTAAGGTAACTTCTCGATAGCCGCGTTCAAATAGGTCTCGGCACTCAGAAACAATCGTTTGTGGATCTCTGGAGCGTTCACGTCCGCGAGTGAATGGCACCACACAAAAAGAACACATGTTGTCACAACCACGCATGATGGTGACAAATGCAGAAATGCCTCCTTGATCTAATCTTACGGGAGAAATGTCTGCATAAGTTTCGTCTCGGGAAAGCAGCACATTGACTGCTTTTTGGCCCGTACCCACTTCTACAATTAAATTCGGAAGATCTCTGTAGGCATCGGGGCCGGCAACCAAATCGACTAATTTTTCTTCTTCAAGCAGATTTTTTTTAAGACGCTCAGCCATACAACCAAGTATACCAACCACTAAGTCCGGATTGCGTTCTTTTTTAATTTTAAACTCAGTTAATCGGTTTCTAACCCGCTGCTCTGCATTGTCACGAATAGAACAGGTATTGAGCAGAATTACATCGGCATCATCTATATTTCGTGTGGTCTGATAACCTTCATCTGACAATATAGAGGCCACCACCTCACTGTCTGAAAAATTCATCTGACAACCGTAACTTTCCAAATAAAGTTTTTTGGCTTCAGGATTGTTTATTTGCGTCATTTCAAGGGCAGTTCCTTGAATAGATTCGTCTATAATTTTGTTTTGAGAGTCCATTTGAATTCTTGAACTGCAAAAATAGGGCAAATTCATACTACTGACAAATTGTCAGCTAGCTTAATTGAAACAAATTCTAAAAAATAACCATAGGTTAAGTAATACAACTGAAAATTTTGAATCAAACAAGTTGAATTTTGAAGTGTTTTAACTTTACATTTGTCCCCAAATTTTCCTTATGGCAAAAAATCTTGTTATCGTTGAGTCACCGGCTAAAGCCAAAACCATTGAAGGTTATCTCGGATCTGAATTCGTTGTAAAATCAAGCTTTGGACATGTCCGAGATCTTGCTAAAAAAGGCTTGGCCATCGATTTAGAAGCTGATTTCAAACCACAATATGAAGTGAGCCCCGACAAAAAACAAGTGGTATCAGAACTAAAGAAACTTGCCAAATCTGCCCAAACCGTATGGCTTGCCACCGATGAAGACCGCGAAGGAGAGGCCATTTCTTGGCACCTTTACGAAACCCTCGAATTGGAAAAAAAGGACACCAAGCGCATTACGTTTAATGAGATCACAAAGACTGCCGTAACCAAGGCGATTGCCAATCCACGCCAAATTAATAGAGAACTAGTAGATGCCCAACAGGCCAGAAGGGTACTTGACCGCATAGTTGGCTTTGAACTATCTCCAGTGCTGTGGAAAAAAGTGAGGCCAAGCTTGTCAGCAGGAAGGGTTCAATCAGTAGCGGTTCGATTGATTGTGGAGCGCGAACGAGAAATAGAGAAATTTCAAAGCGAAGGATTTTATCGCGTTCAAGGACAATTTAAGGCCCAAAGTGGTATCCTGAATGCAGAGCTCAATACTCAATTAACAAACTTATCGCAAGCACAGGCACTGTTAGAAGAAGCTCAAAAAGCAACATTCTCAGTACAGGAGGTACAACAAAAACCTGCTAGCAAAAAACCAGCAGCTCCATTTACTACTTCGACGCTGCAACAAGAGGCAAGTTTGAAACTTGGCTTTTCGGTAAGTAAAACCATGAGCGTAGCCCAACGACTATACGAAGCTGGTCACATTACCTACATGAGAACAGATTCTGTCAATCTCTCTCAAACCGCTCTTGATGCAGCTCAAAATGCAATATCAAGCATGTATGGTTCAGCATATGCACAACCAACAAAATACAATACAAAAAGTGCTGGAGCACAAGAAGCACATGAAGCCATTCGGCCTACTGATTTTACACGCCCAACAATCACCGCTGAACGCGATGAACAACGCCTCTATGAATTGATTTGGAAACGTGGCATTGCAAGTCAAATGGCTCCTGCCCAATTAGAAAGAACTACCGTAAAAATTTCCGGACTTCAAGGGCCCTACTACTTCCAAGCAAAAGGAGAGGTGATCATATTCGATGGTTTTTTGAAGGTTTATTTAGAATCGAATCTCGAAGATGAATCTGAAGATGCAGCGACCGAAGGTCTACTTCCAAAAGTGACTCATGGGGAAACTTTGGAACTCAAAGAAAGCACGGCCACTGAACGGTTTAGCCGACCACCATCTCGTTATGTAGAAGCTTCACTTGTAAAAAAATTGGAAGAATTAGGTATTGGTAGGCCATCTACCTATGCCCCAACTATTTCAACCATTCAAAAACGCAACTACGTCGAGAAAAAAGAAAGAGAAGGTGCCTTGCGGAAATATACGCAATTAGTGCTCGATCAAACCGGTATAAAAACCATAGAGAAATCAGAAACTACCGGAAAAGAAAAGAATAAATTGTCACCTACTGACATTGGAATGGTAGTTACGGATTTTTTGGTCGACCATTTCGAGCAAATTCTCGATTATCAATTCACGGCAAAAGTAGAGGCTTCTTTTGATGAAATTGCAAATGGTCAGCTAGACTGGACGGCCATGCTACATTCATTTTACGGTCCGTTTCACCATCGAGTAGAAGAAACCCTGACTCATTCTGAACGAGCAACCGGAGAACGTGAATTAGGAACCGATCCTAAAAGTGGCCGTAGGGTAATTGCACGCATCGGAAGGTTTGGACCAATGATTCAAATTGGAGATGAGAAATCAGATGGCTTAAAACCACAATTTGCATCACTGCAGGCCAATCAATCGCTTCACCAAATCACTCTTGAGGAGGCCCTGAAGCTATTTGAACTACCAAAAATTTTGGGTGAGTATCTCAATGAAACAGTAAAAGTGAATATTGGTCGCTTTGGTCCATATGTTCAGGTTGGTAAAAGATTTTGCTCCATACCGAAAGATGAAGATCCGATGTCAATAAGCTTAGAACGTGCCATTGAATTAGATATTCTCAAGCAAGAAGAAGCTGCCAAAGCCGTCATTAAAAGCTTTGATGAAAATAAAGAAGTACAATTATTAAATGGTCGCTACGGCGCCTATCTAAAGATTGGCAAAGACAACTTTAAACTTCCTAAAGATTGCCAGCCAGAATTGCTTTCCCTCGAGGAATGCTTGCAGATTGCTGCCAATCAACCAACCAAAACTGCGAAAAAACGTACAATTCGAAAAAAATAACTATTATTGATTGAAAAATTGAAATGAACGGCAGTATAAATAAAGTTATTCTAATTGGTAATCTTGGCAAAGACCCCGATGTCAGACGCCTAGAAAATGGTGCGGTCGTTGCCTCATTTCCATTAGCCACCTCTGAAATATATACCGACAAACAGAGTGGTGAAAAAAAAGAAACAACAGATTGGCACGATATCGTTTTGTGGCGCGGCCTTGCAGAAGTAGCTGAAAAGTACCTTCGTAAAGGGACTAAAATTTATGTTGAAGGGAAATTGAAGAAAAGGTCCTGGACAGATAAAGAGGGACATCAACGTTATGCTACAGAAGTGGTTGGCGAAGATCTAACGATTCTCTCACGGCCAGAAAATCAAGACCGACAAAGCAATTACGGCAATGAAGGCAAACCCAACCCACCCTCACCACTCACGGGCATTTCTTCGGACTCTTCAGACGACCTTCCATTTTAATTCATGATTAACGCAACAGAACCTCCGAGTCTCGATGCATCCTTATTTGGATTTACTCTCCAAATAAGTGATGCAAGTTTACTTTACCTTTTCATCATTGTATTGTTGTTACTTTTTTCTGCATTTGCCTCGGGATCAGAAAGCGCATTTTTTTCTTTGAAACCCAAAGACAACGCCGCACTTAAAAAGGATACGAGTCAACGCGCTAAAAACATATTGAAACTTTTAGCAAAACCTCAAGAATTATTAGCTACTATTCTGATTTTTAACAACTTCATAAATGTTGGGATTGTTATTTTAAGTTCTTTTGTGCTCAATGATATTTTTCCACCAAATGAAGCCTTTACTCCAATTAGATTTATCATTGAAGTAATGGGCATAACGCTAATTTTATTGCTGTTCGGGGAGGTCATACCAAAAATATTTGCAAATCGCAACCCATTAGCTGTCAGTAAATTTGCTGCAAATCCACTCCGATTAATCAGTAAAATTCCTCCGATTTCATGGCTAAAATTGATTCTTGTAAGGGGAACAAATTCTATTCAGCAATTGGGGAGAAAAAGCACTGCAATTGATCAAAATGAACTAGAGCAAGCCGTTGCGCTCACTGCATCAGAAGCGGGCTCTGAAGAAGAACAGCGCATTTTGGAGGGAATTGTCAAATTTGGTAAAACAGAAGCTTCCCAAATCATGACACCCCGCGTAGAGGTCGAAGATATTGAGGCGGGCTTAGATTTTACAGAAGTGCTAGCACAAATTATTGAAATAGGGTATTCTCGCATACCGGTGTTTGAAAATAACCCAGATAATATCATAGGAATTTTATACATCAAAGACTTATTGCATCATTTGGAACACGACGCGGCTTTCAATTGGAAACAAGTTTTGCGTAAACCCTATTTTGTTCCGCAGAATAAAAAAATAAACGACCTACTGCAAGAATTCCGAAGCATGAAAATGCACCTAGCCGTAGTTGTGGATGAATATGGTGGAGCAAGCGGCATCGTTACCCTTGAAGATATCCTAGAAGAAATTGTCGGAGACATAACCGATGAATTTGACGATACAGAAATTCAGTATGCCAAACAATCTGAAAACACCTATATTTTTGAGGGCCGAACCTCACTCAATGATTTTCTAAAAATCATTGGTGAAAAATACCAACAAGATATTGAGCTTGCACGTGGTGAGGCTGAGACCTTAGGCGGTCTCATCATAGAAACATCGGGCCGCATTTTAAAAAACAATGAGTATGTCCTTATCGGAGCACTCAAACTCATTGTTGTATCATCGGATAAAAAAAGAGTTAAATCTGTAAAAATCGTAATCAATGATTAAGGCACTCTTCATTTTTACCAGCATCGCCTTGCTTTGGTCTTGCTCTGAAGGTAATGCAGTTCCTAAACCAAGTACTTACCTCCGGACTGAATTTCCAGAACATACTTATCACATGTATCGCAGTCCGCAAGATTTTTCTTTTGAGTTGCCTGATTTATTCACACCTAAAAATTTTGAACAAGCCAAGAACAACTACAGCGTTCAAGAAATTGACCTTGGTCCTTTGAATGGCACCTTGTTTCTTTATTACATTCGTATACCAGCCGCCGACTCGCTTCCACAAATCATCAACTTTGCAAATGACAAGGTAGACGAACATAAAATTATGGCTGATAAAATCGATTTTGAACAAATTATCCGGCCGCAAAAAAGAGTATTTGGCACTTTCTTCGAATTAAAGGGAAATGTAGCAACTAATTATCAGTTTTACCTCACAGACTCCCTAACACATTTCATGCGCGGTGAGGTTCTTTTGAACTGTAGGCCCAATTACGATTCTCTTCGCCCAGCATTGCAGTACCTCAAAAAAGATTTAAAAGTGCTAGTAAATAGCTTTAAATGGAACTAAAGAATCGTAATCGAGTGGTACTTGCCTTTGGGTCAAATCTTGGAGACAAAGAGAAGAATATTGAACTTGCCATAGAACTTATCAATATAAATTGCGGTTCAGTAACACAAATTTCTCCTTATTACAAGAGTAAGGCCATGGGTTTTGACTCTGAAAATGATTTTATAAATGGGTGCTTGTTGCTTCAAACCGACCTCCCGCCTTTGGTGCTATTAGGTAAACTCCAGCAAATTGAAAAAGAACTAGGTAGGATTAAAAACAAGGATCACTACCAAGATAGGACTATAGATCTTGACATCATCTTTTATGAGTCTCTTTGTATCAACTTACCAGAACTTCAAATTCCTCACCCACGCTATCAAGAGAGACCATTTGTACTTGAACCACTCAAAACATTACACCTAGACTCTTTCAACTTTTAAGGAATAAACACTTACTTTCTTGAAACTTTAAGATGTTAAATTAATTGCTTAGTTTTGCAAGGAATAATAAATTGTATACCATGAAATTGAATCGCTTCAATAAATTATTAACCATAGGAACAGCCGCTTTTTTAGCTGCCTCATGTGATCTAGTTAAGGACATCACCTATACTGTTAATCCCAATCCATTGGAAATGCATGGTGATTCAGTGAAAGTAAGCATTACAGTAAATGTACCCGAAAAAGGTATTCAGAAAAAAGCCAAAGCCGAGATAACGCCTATGTTGGGTACAACTCCAGTAGGTACTTGGTATGTGAATGGATCTAAAGTTACCGGAAACGGAACTTCAATAGATTTCAAGACCGGAGGCACAGCTACATTTGAGCAAACCTTAGCTTATCAATCTTCTATGGAGGCTGCAGATTTGACCATCACAGGCAAACTCTACAAGCAAACCAAAGAAAAAGGAGCACTTCCTGAAACAAAAATTGCAGATGCAACCGTCATTACCCCATACCTTGTGGATAAAACATTTAAAGTTTTAACCGAACAAGATGCCTTGGTACGCCAATTTGAGAAAACGACAACAGCTACCATCAATTTTGAAAAAGGCAAATCGGAGGTACGTTCCAATGAAACCAAAGACGCTGACGTTACCGCACTTATTGCATGGATCGAAGCCGCTCAAAGTAATCCAAAAATAAAAATCAATGGCATTCAAATCAATGGCTATGCGTCGCCTGATGGAGAAGTAGCCAAAAACGATGATCTATCATCTGATCGTACCGTTGCTGCACGCAAAGCCATTACAGATTTGATGAAAAAAGCCAAGCTGACTGCCTATGCCGATACTAGCGCCTACAAATTGGCAAAGTTTGGAGAAGACTTTGATGGATTCAAAAGCCAACTAGCTGCAACCAATTCAATTCCTGAGGCAGATAAAAACCTCTTTATCCGCATCTTAGAAATGACCAAAGATCCTGAGCAACGTGAAAAAGACATGATCAATCTCGGAAAAGCATACACGGAACTAGAGCGTGATGTATTTCCAATGATTCGTCGTGCTGTGATTGTTGTGAGCTACACTGAATTTGGTCTTACGGATGAAGAGCTAAGAGCAGCATCTGTCAAAAATCCTAATTCTTTAAACGTTGAAGAATTGTTGTTCACCGCTGCTAAATTAACCACCGATGCCAATGAAAAGGCTCGTATCTACCAAATTGCAGCTAAAAACTTTGCCACAGACCACCGCACACATACCAATCTAGGTGCTACTTTGTTTGAACTAGGAAATACCAAAGATGCCGCAGCTTCTTTCAAAAAAGCAAACGAAATTAAAGCTATTCCAGTTACGAACAATAATTTAGCTGCGAGCCTTATTTTGGAGGGTAATCGCCAAGGCGCTAAAAAATTACTTTCTTCAGCCAAGACAAGTGCTTACAACTACAACCAAGGCATCATTGATATCATGGAAGGGAACTATAGCGCTGCAGAAAAAAATATCAACCAAGACAGCTACAACAAAGTGTTAGCACTTATATTAAGCAACAAACTCGATGCTGCCAAAAAGGCAAGTGCAACCCTTACTGAAACAGCAGAATTGGCCTATTTGAAGGCGATCATTGAAGCGCGCATGGGTTCGAATGCAGATGCGGTTGTAGCCAAGCTTAAAACAGCTATTGCCAAAAACCCTGCTCTCAAACAAAAAGCAAGTATGGACCGCGAATTCATCAAAATCATGAACGAAACTTCGTTTATCGACTTAGTGAAATAAACATTCAATAATTATTTAAAAAAATCCTGGCTTACCAGGATTTTTTTTTGCTTTACTTAAGGCACTAAACCCAACCTTTATCGTTAATTTTGAGACTCAAACACAATTAAAATGGATAGCAACGAATTTCGTAAATACGCAACTAAACACATGGGCATCAGCAGCATGTTTGTAGATCATTACATTGAATCATCACTGACCCCATATATCATTGAAGAAAGGCCCCTGAACATGACCCAAATGGATGTGTTTTCTCGCCTCATGATGGATAGAATTATTTTTTTAGGCACAGGAATCAATGATCAAGTTGCCAATATCATCAATGCACAATTACTGTTTTTGGAATCTGTTGATGCCAAAAAAGACATTCAAATTTACCTCAATTCGCCAGGTGGGTCTGTGTATGCTGGCTTGGGAATTTATGACACCATGCAATACATTCGCCCAGATGTTGCTACGATATGTACGGGCATGGCAGCTTCGATGGGTGCCGTATTACTTTGTGCAGGTGCCGACGGCAAACGCAGCGCACTTAAGCATTCACGTGTAATGATTCATCAACCGCTAGGGGGCGCACAAGGGCAAGCTTCAGATATTGAAATTACAGCAAGAGAAATTCAAAAGCTTAAAAAGGAGCTTTATGATATCATTGCCACTCATAGCAAACAAGATTACGAAAAAGTATGGGCCGATTCTGACCGCGACTATTGGATGACCTCCGAAGAAGCCAAATCCTATGGAATGGTCGATGAAGTCTTACTGCGAAATCCAAAATAAAAAATGGCAAAAAAAGAAACTACTTGTTCATTTTGTGGCTCTCCACGCTCTGGAGTAAATATGCTAATTGCCGGAATCAATGGTCATATTTGTGATTCTTGTGCAAGCCAAGCAAGCAAGATTGTGCAAGAAGAACTTTCTTCTACGAGCACCACATCACCAAGCGGTATCAGTGGGCTGAATTTACTGAAACCACAAGAAATCAAAGCACACCTTGATCAGTATGTGATTGGGCAACAAGACGCCAAGAAGGTACTATCAGTAGCAGTTTATAACCACTTTAAACGCCTGAAACAAGATACTACTAATGAAGTTGAGATTGAAAAATCTAATGTCATACTTGTTGGGCGAACAGGTACAGGGAAAACCTTATTGGCCAAATCTATTGCCAAGTTGCTAAATGTACCTTTTTGCATTGCCGATGCTACTGTTTTGACAGAAGCAGGCTATGTGGGTGAAGACGTCGAGAGTATTCTCTCGCGATTGCTACAAGCTGCAGATTACAATGTGGAAAATGCCCAAATGGGAATTGTCTTCATTGACGAGGTAGATAAAATTGCTCGTAAAAATGACAACCCCAGCATTACAAGAGACGTATCAGGCGAGGGAGTGCAGCAAGCCTTACTCAAATTGCTAGAAGGAGCAACGGTGAATGTTCCACCCCAAGGAGGACGCAAACACCCCGAGCAAAAAATGATTTCCATCGACACAAAAAACATACTTTTCATTTGTGGCGGGGCATTTGATGGGATAGAAAAATTGATTGCCAATCGCGTCAATCGCCAGACAATTGGTTTTTCAACCGAAGATGAACAGACCATTGAGCAAGATGCCCTATTAAAATATATTTCCCCTTCGGATATCAAATCCTTTGGGCTCATTCCAGAGCTCATCGGTCGTTTTCCAGTGCTCACCTACCTTGAACCTCTCAAAGAAGCTGATCTTAAACGTATTTTAACAGAGCCTAAAAACGCATTGATTAAGCAATACACCAAATTATTTGAAATGGATAGTGTAAAGCTTGAAATTGATCAAGATGTCTTAGATTTTATCGTCAACAAAGCGATGGAATTTGGATTGGGTGCTCGCGGATTAAGATCAATTTGTGAAGCAATACTGACCGATGCAATGTATGAATTACCAAGTGGCAAAGTCAAAATGCTGCATATTGATCTCAGTTATGCAACACAACAATTCGGAAAATCAAAAATTGCCACACTTAAAGTGGCCTAAGCATTTTTATATTCTGACTTATTTGTAATTTTGCAAATTGTAAAAATGACACTATGAAAACCCTACAGTTCAGAGAAGCCTTAAGAGAAGCCATGTCCGAAGAAATGCGTCGTGACGAAAACGTGTTTTTACTCGGAGAAGAAGTAGCAGAATACAATGGTGCCTATAAAGTATCTCAAGGTATGCTTGATGAGTTTGGGCCAAAGCGCATTATTGATACACCCATTGCCGAATTGGGTTTTTCAGGTATTGCAGTTGGGGCGGCAATGAATGGTTTGCGCCCAATTGTAGAGTTCATGACTTGGAATTTTGCCATTTTAGCAGCTGACCAAATCATCAACTCGGCTGCAAAAATGCTCCAAATGTCAGGTGGGCAATATGGTTGTCCTATTGTTTTTCGCGGTGGCAATGGGCAAGCTGGCCAATTGGCAGCAACCCACTCTCAAAGTTTTGAAGCTTTTTACGCCCATGTTCCCGGATTGAAAGTCATTACGCCTTCCAACCCAGCTGATGCAAAAGGCCTATTAAAAGCTGCCATCCGCGACAATGACCCTGTGGTATTCTTAGAGTCAGAAAAAATGTACGGAGACAAAGGCGAAGTTCCAGAAGGAGAATACATCATTCCAATTGGTGTTGCCGATGTCAAAAGAAAAGGAACAGACATTACCTTAGTAACCTTCGGTAAGATCATTAAGGTTGCCCAAGAGGCAGCAGAAGTTTTGGCTAAGGAAAATATCAGCGTTGAGATCATCGATTTACGCACCATCCGTCCTATTGATTACGGGTGCATTGTCGAATCGATCAAAAAAACCAACCGTTGTGTTGTTGTTGAAGAATCGTGGCCATTGGCAAGTATCTCCTCTGAGATTGCGTATCATTTGCAGCGTTTTGCATTTGATTACCTTGATGCTCCGGTGCAGCGCGTTACACAAACCGATACACCATTTGCATTCTCCCCGACACTCATTGACGAAGCACTACCAAATGTGGAGCGCATTGTTAAAGCAGTTAAAGCTACGCTTTACAGATCATAAGTTTGGTGCAAGACCAAGCAAATGCATAGAAAAGGAATTCACAGAGGGTTCCTTTTTTTTATGTTAAATACTTACATTTACTCTATGAAACAGCTCTTCACCCTCCTTATTTTTACTTGTAGCACTTTGTTTGCTCAAACACCTTATCATTTTCTTATTGCTAGCAAAGGAGAGGTTCAAATCACAGAACCTTTGTGCGAAGAAATGATCAAAGAAACCTCCGCTACATTTGAGCAGTTTCTTTCTGATGCCCAAAAGGAAATCAAAAAAGAAAAAATCGAACTCACGATGGGGCAAAAAGCGCATTTGGAAACCGCCAAGCTATTCGCTCAAAATGTACGGACCTTGGCGCCATCATTTATATTAAAAAATATACTTGGGATGCAGTATGGGATGATCCAAGATAGCGAACCGTTTTTTAGTTTGGAGTCTGCCCAAATAAATGAGCTTGGACCTGTTTCTATTACCATAGAATTAAGTAATGTATTAATTAGCCCAACTGAAACTTCCATGGATGTAACTGTGAGTAATCCTACTAGTTCAAGTTCTCCAATAAGTGCCCATTTTAATATTGCGACAGGCGTGCTTCTTGACCTCGTTGAGGGGCAGCCGCAAATGGTTTATTATGCATTTTGGTCTGGTTTTGCCGGGAAAACCAATTTGGAGGAATGGACAACTTCAACCATTGCTTTGTTGAATCCAAATATTTTAAGTAGAAGGGAATTTATTGCCAAACTAGAGGCGCCTATTCGAGAGTCTAGATTCATGCAGCCAAACTACCTTTCAGAGGCAAGGCAACAGGCTCAAAGAATTCTTAAAGGCCTACCCTATGCCATACCTTTTGACAAAAGCCTTGGGATTTTAATTAGCGAGGACGAATCAAAAATCATCCTTAGAACCTACGAGGAAGAATTCTTCTATATTGATGACGAAAGTCAAGAATTAATGACACAAGCAAAATATAGCGCTGGTACCGATTGGCTCTTTTCCAAATCCGATGGCTCCTGGCGCCTATACAAAGACGGCAACACCTACTTCAATCAAACCAATGAAGATAGCTTACAAACACTTGTCCAATTTTATCGCATGGGCTTTGTGCTAGAGCAAAACCTAATGACCTACGATGAAAAGGAATGGACCAGTCTTGCAGATGATTATCAAGGATATATTGAATTCAAGCATGTGATTTCTTCGGAAGAAAACCGTGATTTAATTCATAAATATATTCATCCTCAACTAGATGCCTTATTTAACCAAGAAAATTTTATGTATTCCAATTACTATCAGCGCACAAACGAGGCTTATCATTATTGGATGGATGAAAACGAGCAATACGTCTCAACGGATATGCTAATAGCGAACCCTGAAAAAACTGCTTTTATCTATCCGGTACTCATGAACCACAAACAACAAGATGAAAGTGATTACTATTCCACAAACGAGGATTTCAAGTTTTTTGTTTTGCTTAAAAACAACAACGGCGAATTCACACTCTATGACTGGCATTACTACAGAAATTTACCATATAAATCTGGATACGAGCTTAACGCGTGCATTGACCGGCATTTATCTCATATTACTACCTATAATCAAGGCCAAGAAGTGATTACAGATACTGCTTTTTGGAACAATTTTGTATTCAAAACTTCGAGAAGGGGCTATGATTATTTAAATCCTGTAGTGTCCATCAACGAATCTGTTAAGGTTACAAAAAACCAATTTGATGCCCAAGTAATTGATTGTATTGCCCTAGTCAAGCAATACGATATTTCTAATCTCCACAAAAATCAATTACTACAGTTGATGCGCTGCATCAATACCATTGAAAAATGGCACCTACAATCCGACATATACAATGCACTCATTGGTTTAAGTCGAGATTTGTATATAGAAGACAGAATCAAAAAAGTAAATGAACAATCCAATGGGTATTATCCAAAATTGGATATAGAATTCAACACCAATTTGAATCCTCACTCCTACTATATTTTAGAGTAATCTGTTATAATCTGGTTCATTTTTTACTTATTCAAATGCTCCGTCGAGAAGATCCTCTCAGTTAGCAAATTCTATTTGCTCAAAGAAAACTTCGAAGAAATACTGAATATTTTTCAAACGCTATTGGTTTATAAAAATATATAGTTATCTTTGCACCCCTCAAAGTGCGTTTGGGGGTTATTATTTATTATAAAAAAACAAGAGTATTTTATGCCAACTATTCAACAATTAGTTCGCAAAGGAAGAACTGCGGTAGTGAAGAAAAGTAAGTCTGCTGCGCTTGATTCATGTCCACAACGCAAAGGTGTTTGCGTTC
>Ga0102815_10000069_pt1 | contig 74779 bp, 70 predicted proteins | sample ColrivemetaGS759_FD_79113 | JGI IMG/M metagenome (GOLD analysis project Ga0102815, IMG submission 79113) | Estuarine microbial communities from the Columbia River estuary - Ebb tide ETM metaG S.759 | ecosystem: Environmental > Aquatic > Marine > Intertidal zone > Estuary | place: USA: Columbia... | reverse complement strand
ATATTCCCGGATATGAAGAATTATTGGTCGTTGATGGAAGGATTGAAACCGGAAAAAAGCCATTGGTAGTGCTATCAAATACAGCAGATGTTTACTCACCAACCAATATTCAGGCCTACCTAAGTAGTTTTGTGGAAGGAGCAGTGATCACAGTTTCTGATGGTTCAACGACGATTAATCTGGAGCAAGTATACACTGATGAGCTCAGCCCTTCAGAAGTGAAGGAAGTATCTCAGATCTTGGGCTACCCAGAAGCCCTGATTTCCAATCTTCATATGGCGGTCTATTATCCTGTAAGCAGTTCAATAATGGTTGGAGAAGTGGGTAAAACATATTCCCTAACCATTCAGCTCAATGGGAAAACATATACTTCATCAACTGCCATACTTCAACCAACGCCTTTACTCAACACCTATTGGAAACCAGACGCTGGCTATACTGATAGAGGTTTTACCTGGGCTAAGCTTGCCGATCCGGCGAATTCATATGATTCCTATAAATGGGAAGTAAAACGTTTGAACGGTGCTTCGAGTGATGAGTTCTTTATGAAGCCCTTTAACCCTTACTTTGATGACGATTTTTTCGATGGCCTAACCTTTGATTTTGCCTATGAAAATCCTATGACATGCAATGGGGATTATTTACCTGAAGATATGCGTTGCTATTTTGCTTTAGGAGATACTGCTGTTATCAAGTTTTCAAAGGTAGACCGATACGTTTATGAGTACATGGAGAAAAAATATACGCAAATCTATTCTGCCGGGAATCCGTTCTCGACACCAACAAACATCCCTACCAATATTGTTGGAGGAGCAGTGGGCGTATGGGCAGGTTTTTCTCCTGCCTATGACACAGTGATCTGTGTAGAATAGATCAATAGTATTTATTGGGCAACAAGTAGTTGCTAACGTAGTCCTGAACACCTTGCTCCAAGGTATGGAAAGGCGTATCGTATCCTTGACCGATCAACTTTGACATATCCGCTTCGGTGAAATACTGATATTTATCGCGGATGTCTTCCGGAGTATCTATAAACGAAATGTTTTCAGTTACTTCCATATTGACAAACGTATTTTTTGCGAGGTCGAGGAAGGTTCTTGCGGTACCCGATCCAAGATTGTAAATACCAGATTCTGGTTGATTCTCCATCAAGAATAAACATACGTTCACAACATCCTTCACATATACGAAATCGCGTAATTGTCCACCATCGGTATAGTCGGGATTGTGTGAGCGAAACAACTTCATTCCACCAGTATTTTTGATCTGATGATAAGCATGGAATATCACCGACGCCATACGTCCTTTATGATATTCGTTGGGACCGTAGACGTTAAAGAATTTTAATCCAGCCCAGAAAGGAGGAGTATCTTCCTGCTGAAGAACCCACTTGTCAAAATCATTCTTTGAATCGCCATATGGGTTCAATGGCTTTAAATTATTGATCACTTCATGATCATCTTTGTAGCCGAACTCTCCTAAACCATAGGTAGCTGCAGAACTTGCATACACAAGTGGAATATCAAATTCGACACAAGCATTCCAAACCGATTTTGAGTAATTGACATTCAGCTCATCAAAGATCTCTTTGTTAAATTCGGTGGTATCGGTTCGTGCACCAATGTGGAAAATGAACTCTACCTCATTTCCGAAATCGCTAAGCCATTTGATAAAATCTTTACGCCCAACTTTGGCGATAATGGTCTTATCAAGTAGATTGTGATCCTTTTCTCTTTTTGAAAAATCATCCACTACAACAATATCTGTATAACCTGCCTGGTTTAATTTTCCGACAAGACAACTTCCAATAAATCCGGCTGCTCCTGTAACTACAATCATATATGCAATAAAAAAGGGGCGTCGCCCCTGAAATATTTAAAATAATCCGTTGATCTCTGCATCGATCGCATTGATGATCTTTCCAAGATCCTCCTGGCTTTCAGGGAATCGGTTGTTATCAACATCGATGATCAATAATTTGCCTTTATCATAAGTTGAGATCCATGCCTCATAACGTTCATTCAGACGCTTTAGATAATCCAGACGAATACTTTCTTCGTACTGACGTCCTCTTTGCTGGATCTGATTTACTAAAGTTGGTACAGATGCTCTCAAATAGATCAATAGATCTGGAGAGGAAACAAATGAATCCATCAGATTGAAGAGCGAAAAATAATTTTCGAAATCACGGGTGGTCATCAATCCCATAGAATGCAAGTTCGGCGCAAAAATGAACGCATCTTCATAGATCGTTCTATCCTGAATTACATTTCTACTGTTACTCTTGATCTCCTGGATCTGAGTAAAACGACTGTTCAAATAATAGATCTGAAGGTTGAAAGACCATCTTTGCATGTCTTCATAAAAGTCATTCAAATATGGGTTTTGCTCGACATCTTCAAAATGGGTATCCCAGTTAAAGTGTTTTGCCAGCATTTTTGTCAATGTGGTCTTTCCTGATCCGATATTTCCTGCAACCGCGATATGCATAATCTCTCTGAATTTGGACTGCCTAAATTAGTTCAAAAATCGAAAAGGACAAACATTAATCATCCAAAGAAACGCGATAGTTGATAACTTTCTCTTCAGTCCTCAGATAAAAGAGTTTATCGCTGATCCTGAACTCTTTTACACCTTTAATTGGGAGATCGATCTCGGCTGTCAATCCATTCGAAAGATCGATCGTTTGAAGTTGGTCATTTTTCAAAAGCAATAAATGCCCATTCCAGAAACCGATGTCTTCAACTTCCTCATTATTGACATACTCAATTAGTGATCCATACAGATCAAATCGATAAATTCCGGTGGATCGATCCAAAAGAAAGAGTTCGTTATTGTATTCCATGATCTTGGTAGCCTCAACGATACCGGTAATTCCATTAAGGTTTTTGATTTCCTGAAACTGAGAAGAATTATGAGCAGGGACCAATCGAAGCTTCAGATTAAGCTGATCAATGATCCAGATCTTATCAGGCTGTCCTGACACAGTAACTTTCATCGCGTAATCAAATCCAAGATCGGACAGATCGATACAGTCATTTCCCAGAGTAAGGGTATTATCAAGCCAACAAACCGACTGTTGTTCCTCCGAAAAAACGAGTACCTTCATGAAATTCACAGGTTCGATCGCTGAAATCCGCCCAATTGACCGAAAAGACTGACTGAATTTCATCACCCCAACAGAATCGTACTTCTTCAACAGATTCTTTTTGGTGAGGTACACATTCTGTAAAATATCAACATTCCAGGTCTCGTTCTTACCCAGCTCAAAACTTCTGATCTCCCTCCATGTCAACGAATCCGATTGACTAAAAAGCATAGAAGTAAACATTAAAAAGAGGTTCGAGACAAGAAATCTCATAGTTCCATTTTTTTTAGTTCAAGAGATCGAAGGATTTCCTCAACCATTTCACGATTGTTGGATAATCGCGGGACCTTATTTTGTCCACCCAATTTCCCTTTCGATTTCAACCATTCATCGAACGTACCATTTGGCAAAATTCGAACCAAAGGCTCTTTAAGGATCATATTCTGATAGCGTTTAGCATCATAATCCGAATTGATCTGTCTCAATGTTTCATCCAGAATGTTATTGAACCTTTTCAGATCATCAGGAGGTACAATGAACTCAAAAAGCCATTCATGTCCGCCACAATTGATATCGGTGATATACATTGGGCATGCCGTAAAATCTCTAATCTGAGCACCTGTCTTTTTGCAAGCTTCAGACACCGCTTTTTCCGCATTATCCACGATTAGCTCTTCCCCAAACGTATTGATATAACTCTTGGTTCTACCTGTTATTTTGAAACGATAGGGCTTTGTTGATGAAAACATGATCGTATCACCTACAATATATCTCCAAAGACCTCCATTCGTTGAAATGACCAATGCATAATTCACTCCAGGTTCAACACCTGAAAGATCCACTGCATTTTTCGAATCAATGCCTTTGTAATCGGACATCGGAATGAATTCATAAAAGATACCATAATCAAGCATCAACAAAAGATCATTCGAGTCCACCTGATCCTGTATTCCAAAGAAACCTTCGGATGCATTATAGGTTTCGACATAATTCATGTTCGGATCTGGAATAAGCGCTTTGAATTGTTCCCTGTATGGATCAAAACTCACTCCCCCATGCATGAACAGCTCAAGGTTCGGCCAAACCTCTTTCAGATTATTTTTACCCGAAATTTCCAGCACTCGTCTTGCCAAAACCATGGTCCATGAAGGAACACCTGCCAGAATGTATACATCCTCATTGACCGTATTCTCCGCCATTTTCTCAATCTTCGACTCCCACTCACTCATCAAAGCAATATCTTTTGAAGGAGTTCTTCTGATCTCAGCCCACCAAGGTAAATTCTTCACAATGATCGCTGATAGATCACCGAAGTAAGAATCCTCACTAAGTTGATTGACTTGCGCAGAACCCCCTACTATGAGATGTTTTCCATTGTACAATTTTCGATTCGGGAAATTATTGTAATACAGGGCAAGAAGATCCTTCCCCCCTTTGTAATGGCATTCTTCGAGCGACTCTCTTGTAACCGGAATCAATTTACTTCGATCAGAAGTAGTACCGGAGGATTTAGCAAACCATTTTGTTTCAGTTGGCCATAAAATATTTTGTTCACCCTCCATTAATCTGTCAATAGAAGGCTTAACATCTTCATATTGCTGAAGTGGAACTGCCGATTTAAAATCCTGATAAGAATGAATATTACCGAACTGGTACCTCATCCCGAATTCCGTATACTTTGCCATCGCGATCATTCGATCCAGCAACTCTAACTGCACATCGATCGGATATTTAAGGAACAGATCGATCTGATGTATCCGCTTTTTTATGATCCAGGCAAATATGGAATTGAATGGCATGCAGGCTTTTTTCTAAAGGTAAATAAAAAGCACAAAAAAAGCTACCCATACCATGTACGGATAGCTGAATATCTTATACTACAGTCGGATTATCCCCAGATAAGGATCGCTGTGATGATTGCAAGAGCAATGATCGTATAGATCGTACCTACTGCAGCAGTTGAGCTTTCAAAGAAATTATCAGACATAATGAGCTTTTTTTTTCAAATGTATAAATATTTTGTTTTTTTCCGGCATTCCCATCAAATAAATCAATCATCCCTCCTTCCGGTCAACAACAATAAATAATAGATCAGCGTTGTCAATGCGCTTAGCGCTGCGATCACATAGGTCATTGCCGCCCAGTTCAGTGCACTTTTGGATTGTTCGTATTCTCCCTGTGTTGATACGCCGCTATTTTTGATCCATTTTAAAGCTCTGTTCGAAGCATCGAATTCAACAGGTAGTGTGATCAGTGAAAATAAGGCGATCATTCCATACGCTGCACAAACAATGATCAATACCAGATTAACAGGAAAAGCATCAAACAAGAGTGCTCCTCCAAAAACGGTCATCATCATGATCACATTCAGGATCATTCCAGACGCATTTTGAACAGGTACCATTGCAGTTCTAAAATTCAAAGGGCCATACGCCGTAGCATGCTGCACTGCATGACCACATTCGTGAGCAGCAATTGCGGCAGCGGCAGCATTCCTTCCATTGTAGACTTCATGAGAAAGATTAACGGTCTTTTTCATTGGACTATAATGGTCGGTCAATTCACCACCAACAGAGATTACTGAAACATCTGAAATTCCGTTGTCTTTTAGCATCATTTCAGCAATCTCCCTTCCCGACAATCCTCTTTGAGACGGAATTGCACTAAATTCTTTGAATTTTCGTTTCAGGTTGGCACTCACCAACCATCCGATCCCCATAAACAGGAGACCAATTACCATTGCAGGACCAAAAGAAAAATACATAGTTAAACTTTTTACTCAAAGATAATTTGAGATTAAATCCATCAGGAACAGGAACCGTTAATAATTCTAAAAAGGCATAAAAAAACCCCGATTGCTCGAGGTTTCAATTTTATTCTCTGGATCCCATGACCCTTAATAGGGACATGAATAGGTTGACAAAGAGTATATACAGTTGAAGTCCACCGATCAATGCTAACTTACTTCTGTCAACACCTGACAAAGATTGATCCTGTGATACGCCTTTCAATTGCTGCATGTAATAAGCAGTTAGTCCTGTAAAAACAAAAACTCCGATCACACTGATGATGAATCCAAGTTGATCGCTTTCCATGAACATGTTCACGATTCCTGCAATAAAGATTCCTATAAACACCATGTAAAGCAAACTTCCGAATTTGGTAAGATCCGTTTTTGTGGTGTATCCTAAAATAGCCATTCCGGCAAAAGCACCTGCTGAAACGAAGAATGTTGAAGCGATCGCGGCATCTGTATAAACGATAAACACAGTACTTAACGATAACCCCATCAACACAGAATATGCTACAAAAAGCACCATTAGCAATGCCAATGACAAACTACGATATGCCATCTGGATCAATAATCCCAAACCAACCGGTGCGAACACTACTACATAAAACAATGGCGATAAAGAACCGTCAGCCGAAATGAAATAGTCCAGGAAGAACTTTGGAATACTCGCTCCATTTTCAAAAACAACTTGTTCTCCATTACCGATCATGTAGGCAATTAGTCCTGAAATACCCAAGGCACCGAACATGTATCCGTAAACATCTCTGAAAAATTCTCTTGAAACTTCTTTAGAGAAGGATTCCTGACGATCTAAAATCTCACTCATCTTAATGTAATCTTGCTTGAACTAAATTAATAAATTCTTTTCTTGTCGAATCGTTCTTGAGGAAAATTCCTGTGAAGGCACTTGACGTTGTGACTGAGTTTTGTTTTTGAACACCTCTCATCTGCATGCACATGTGAGAACACTCCAAAACTACTGCAACCCCCTTTGGGTTCAATACCCTCTGAACACAATCTCTAATCTCAATAGTAAGACGTTCCTGTACCTGCAATCTTCTGGCATATGCATCTACCACACGAGGAATTTTCGATAAACCTACGATCTTACCATCTGGGATGTATGCCACATGTACCTTCCCGAAAAAAGGTAACATATGATGTTCACACATGGAGTACACTTCAATATCTTTCACAATCACCATTTCTGAATACTCTTCATGGAAGATTGCCTGATTCATGATGTTGTCTGGATTGAGTTGATAACCATGTGTTAAGAACTGCATCGCCTTAGCAACACGTTCAGGTGTTTTCAATAATCCTTCACGGTTGGGATCCTCCCCAATATTTTTCAGAACATCTTCGTAATGTTCTGCTAATCTGGATGTGATCTCGTCGTTGTATTCTTCTTTCACAATATATCTTTATGAGATAAACGTGCTAATCTTAAAAAGGTTCTTTACCTCCGTAATATTCAACGTAGTTATTCTCAGTTTCAACCAGTTTTATCTTAACAAGCTCCCCACCCGCTTCTCTGATCGGATCCTTTATCCTGTCCCAGATCTGAATAGCCATATTTTCTGTTGAAGCAAGCATGCCTTGCAAAAAAGGCACATCCAAATTCAGATTTTTATGATCTAGCGGTTCAACCACTTCCCTTTTAAGGATTACACTCAAATCTTTTAAATTGATCACAAAACCTGTTTCTTCACTTGGAATCCCTTTGACTGTGACGTAAATAGAAAAATTATGACCGTGCCAGTTCTTGTTACTGCACTTTCCGAAAACTTCCCAGTTCTTCTCTTCGCTCCAATCTTCCCTCCACAACTTGTGCGCTGCATTGAAAGTTTCTCTTCGGGTAATGTAAATCGTTTTCAACTAAATGAATTTTTCACAAAGTTAGTCATGAAATCGGTTCATTGTACCCTTTTTACTTCAATAATGGTCGCTTTTCTCTACCTTTGAACGGTGGAAGAACGAATTGACAAATTATTGATCCAGCGCGGACTAGTCAGCTCCAGAGTGAGAGCAGAACAGATCATTCGTGAGACAGGCGTCAAAGTAAATGGCAAACTGATCAATAAAACGGGTCGAAAAGTACCTGTTGATTCTACCATAGAACTCATTGCCGAAGAGCTTCCCTGGGTATCCAGAGGAGCGCTTAAACTAATTGAAGCGTTAGACCATTGGAGTCCGGAAATAAAGGAAGGTGTTTTTATGGACATCGGGGCCTCTACTGGAGGATTCAGTGAGGTATTACTTTCTCATGGAGCAAACAAGATCTATTGCGTAGATGTTGGGAAAGACCAATTGCATTCCAAATTATTGAGCGACCCAAGGATCATCAATCTGGAAAGAACACATGTTCGTGACCTTACACACAAAATTATCCCTGAACAATGTGATGGCTGTGTGATCGATGTTTCGTTTATATCGTTGGAGAAAGTTTTGCCATTCCTACACCCGTATCTGAAAGAGAATGCTTTTGTGATCGCTTTGGTCAAACCACAGTTTGAAGTCGGGAAAGAAAATCTGGCAAAAGGAGGAATTGTAAAAAACAAGGAATTATACCCAATCACGATCGAAAAGATCAAGCAAGTTAGCACGGTCAACCAACTCGATTATGTTGATCATATTCCTTCACCAATTCTTGGGGGAGATGGAAATATGGAGTTTTTAATGCTCTTAAAACGAGGATCATGAAACCATTGTACTTTATTCTGATCCCTCTTCTTTTTTCATGCTCTTCTGAAAAGAAAGAAATTAAGGAAGGTGAGAAGGCCGAAAATGAATCAATGGCTTATGAGCTAAAATTCCCTGGTTCTCTTAAAAAATTGATTACTAACTTCAATACATCTGAACTTCCATTTCGAGCTGATTCTAACTTGCTGGAAAAACTGGATGCACAAAAGTTCGTGCTACTTGACAATGACCAGATTTTGAGTTTGTACAGTAATTACTTATCGTCTGAAGAATGGAATTCTTATTACGTGGATGAAGTCATCGGCATGAATCTACGCAAACGAAATAGTACCTACGAAAGCTATTTGGAATCCCTTGATCTGGCCATGCTGAAAGATGCAAATGCCTATGCGATTCAATTATTTGCTAAAGAAGATGTGGCGTTGATGCTCTGGGGAATTCAATATTCGTCTTATGAGGCTTGTCCTTTTTATGCCGGATGGGAATTGTATGTATCGGTCATTAAAGAGGGGAAAGTATATAAATGCATTCAGGTTGGTGGCATTCAATCAGCTGGCGATCCACCTGCAATGAGCTCAATGATGGGTCTATTTAATCTGAACTCAGATTTTAAGCTCACTCGAAAGTTGTACCGCGAATTCACGGAAGACATGGATGCCGGAGAACCTGATAAGGAAAGAGATTTCGACACATTGATACTTATATAACTTTTGCTTCTTTAGAACAATTCAAAATAAGTGAATTTCGTATCTTTGCAGCAATGATGACAGAAGGACAAAAGAAACCATTCAACGTGCGCGAGATCAGAGATGAATTCCCTGCCTTGAGACAACAGATCTATGGAAAGAACCTGATTTACTTTGATAACGGTGCTACATCTCAAAAACCTCAGGTCGTCCTTGATGCGATCGGCCGGTATTACTCAAAGGATAATGCGAACATTCATCGAGGAGTTCACCATTTAAGTCAAAAGGCAACTACGGAATATGAGGAGTCTCGTAAGATCATTCAACAATACATTAATGCCAGAAAACTGGAAGAAGTCATCTTTACAAAAGGCACAACAGACGGAATTAATCTTGTTGCTTCATCATTTGGCGAATTACTTTCTGCCGGTGATGAGATCATCATCTCAGCGATGGAACACCACTCTAACATCGTTCCCTGGCAAATGCTTTGTGAACGAAAAAACCTGAAACTTAGAGTAATTCCGATTAATAAGAAAGGTGAGATCATCATGGAAGAGTACGAAAAACTTCTTTCTACAAAAACCAAACTTGTTGCTGTCACTCACATATCAAACACGCTTGGAACGATCAATCCAGTAAAAGAAATGGCTCAAAAGGCACATGCAGTAGGAGCCCGTATTTTAATTGATGGTGCACAAAGTATTCAGCATTTGCCGATAGACGTTCTTGAGCTAGAGTGTGATTTCTTTGTTTTTTCGGGTCATAAAGTTTTTGGTCCAACGGGAATAGGAGTCCTCTATGGCAAAGAAGATTTACTGGATCGCATGCCTCCTTATCAAGGAGGAGGTGACATGATTGCAAAAGTGACTTTCGAAAAAACGACTTACAACGAATTACCTTTTAAGTTCGAAGCCGGAACACCACATATTGCCGGTGGGATATGTCTTGGAGAAGCCATTCGATTTTTGTCATCAATGGATATACAAGCGGCGATGAAGCATGAAAAGGATCTTGCGGATTATGCACAGCACCTACTCGACACTTTTGAGGGGATGCAGATCATTGGTGAAGCAAAAAAGAAAACTAGTGTTGTATCATTCGTTATGGAAGGGATTCACCCTTTTGATATCGGAACTTTACTTGATAAACAAGGTATTGCTGTTCGAACTGGACACCATTGTACACAACCATTAATGGATTTTTTCAATATCCCGGGAACAGTTCGTGCCTCTTTTGCGTTTTACAATACACGTCAGGAAGTTGAGTACTTCATTGAAGCATTTGAAAAGAGCATTAACATGCTCAAATAAAAGATTATGACCAGTCAAATCGAGAATAAACAACAAGAGATCATAGATGAGTTCAGAATTTTTGATGACTGGATGGAGAAATACGAATACATTATTGAGCTGGGGAAAGAGCTTCCGCGGATCAACGATGCTAAGAAAACAGACGATCGATTGATCGAAGGTTGTCAATCCAGAGTTTGGCTAGATGCAGAAGTCTTAGACGGTAAGATGAACTTCACCGCAGACTCTGATGCGATCATCACAAAAGGAATTATCGGACTTCTGATCAGAGTTCTGAATCACGAAAGTCCAAAAGAAATTGCTACCGCTGACTTACACTTTATTTCTGACATTGGCTTACAGGAGCATCTTTCTCCTACCAGAGCAAATGGCTTGGCAAGTATGGTGAAACGTTTGAAAATGGAAGCTTTAAAAAGCAGTATTGAATCAGGATTGTAAGATGGAAAAAGAAGTTATCGAGCTGGAAAATAAAGTGGTTGAGGTTCTTAAGAGCATTTATGATCCTGAAATTCCCGTAGATATTTTTGAATTAGGTCTGATCTATGAAGTGAGGATCGACGAAGACAGAAATATTGAAATAATGATGACACTGACTTCACCGAACTGTCCGGTTGCCGAAAGTTTACCGAAAGAGGTAGAAGATAAAGTAGCCGCTATAGAAGGAGTTCTTTCAGCAAAAGTGAACATTGTTTTTGATCCACCTTGGGACAAAGACATGATGAGCGAAGAGGCAAAGCTTGAACTTGGTTTCTTGTAAAAAGGAAGAATCAAGTATTCCATATTCGCTTTGAAGATTTAAATCAAGAGTTTAACATGAGACGAGTTGTAGTAACCGGTATTGGCGCATTAACACCAATTGGAAATAGTTTAAATGAGTTCTGGACCAATTTAAAAAATGGAGTTAGTGGCGCAGCACCAATTACAAAATTTGATACTACTCTTTTTAAAGCGAAGTTTGCTTGTGAGCTGAAGAACTTCGATCTTAAAGAACATTTCGACGTTAAGGATCTCAGAAAATATGATCCATTCTCCCTATATGCTTTAGTCGCGGTAGACGAAGCTGTTAAGCATGCCAACATTGATTTTGAATCCCTAGATCGCAACAGGATCGGAGTCATATGGGGTTCGGGAAATGGCGGAATTCAAACTTTCCAGGATCAGATGATTGAATATTGTCAGGGAGATGGAACACCTCGTTTTACTCCTTATTTTATACCGCGTATTCTGGTTGACATCGCTTCCGGAGTTATCTCAATAAAATATGGATTAAGAGGTGTGAATTTCTGTCCGGTTTCAGCATGTGCGACATCCAACACAGCCATTATAGAAGCATTCAACTACATTAAATGGGGGAAAGCCGACATGATCATTACCGGTGGTTCGGAAGCAGCGATCAACGAAGCGGCTATTGGTGGTTTTGCTTCTGCCAAAGCACTATCTACCCGAAATGATTCTCCTGAAACAGCTTCAAGACCTTTTGATGTAACTCGAGATGGATTTGTGATGGGTGAAGGCGCAGGTGCTCTGATCCTTGAAGATCTCGAGCATGCAATGAAAAGAGGAGCTACCATCTATGGCGAGGTTGTGGGAGGCGGAATGGCCGCTGATGCCTATCATCTTACAGGAACTCACCCCGAAGGTGAAGGAGCAGTATTAGGAATGCATGAAGCACTGAGAGAGGCAGAAATTAGTCCAGATGAGATAGATCACATCAACATGCATGCAACCTCGACTCCATTGGGGGATAACTCAGAACTACTTGCAGCAAAAAGGGTATTTGGTGAACGTTCATCACTTGCTGTATCCGCAACCAAATCAATGACCGGACATTTGCTGGGAGCCGCAGGTGCAATTGAAGGTATTGCTTGTATTATGGCATTAAAAGAAGGTATTGTACCTCCAACGATCAACACGACTGAGATTGAACCTGATTACAAAGACATGTTTACATTTCCGCTAAACAAAGCATTGGAAAAAGACATGACTTACGCAATGAGTAATACGTTTGGATTCGGGGGGCATATTGCAAGTATTATTTTCAAGAAATACTAGTCGTTCTGTTGCTGATTTTCGAGTAATCCTCATCTCAGAGTTCATAAAAATGAACTCGTTTTCAAAAACTTAGCGAATTAATCCCTATCTTGAGGTTATTAACAACTCGCTACATTCGATGAGGAAAGATTCATTTCTTTACACCTTTAAGAACATTCTGTTCGTTTCTACCTTGCTGGTAATGGCATTATTTATTCTACCAGGATATACTTCCAGCGACCAGAATAATGATCTGACGATCGTCATTACAAACATCAAAAAGGCATGTGGAACCATTCAGATCGGCATCTATAACAAAAAGGAAAATTTCCCGAAAATCGGCAAAGAGTTTCGCAAGCTTTCAGTGAAAGTGGAGGGAAAAGAGTTTAAATACACGGTGAAAGACCTGCCTCCGGGAAACTACGCAATCGCCTTGTATCATGATTACAATTCAGACGGAACTTGTAATACGAATTTAATTGGAGTCCCTACTGAATCGTATGGTTTCTCCAACAACATCAAGCCATTTCTGTCTGCACCCTCTTTTCAGGATACCAAGTTCAGCCACCTAAAAAAGAGTGCTGTCTATATTACTCTGTTTCATTAAAATTGATCAGTATCCGCAAGATCTGACAGTGTCATCTATCGCTTTTTGAATATCGCTTTTTGAATACTTTAACTCTTTCATTGAATCCTCAGTATCCAAGTATGTATTTGCCGATTGGGTGGAAATAAAATGATACAAGTTCAATCCCGTCTGCTTTCCAGAGACTTTAAAGAAAAATGATACAAGAGACGAGAAAAAGCGCACTAAAAAAGTAGGAACACTAATTACAATTCGTTTTTTACCAAGAGATCTCGAAAACATACCAAGCATGTCTTTCCAGCTGACATTATCTCCACCAACGATCCATCGATCTTTATGTTTCGCATTTTCTATTGCACCAACAGTTGCCTGAGCAACACTTTCAACAGAAACCATATTTGTTCCACCCGATGTGTAAAACAATACAGGCATTGATTTCACATATTTCACAAGAGGTTTCCACAGGGGTGTTCTACCCGGTGTAGCACCAAAGATGTATGGCAATTCAAGCGTAATAACAGCTGTTGAACCATCCGAATTTGTTTCGCTTTCCTCTTGTTGTAACTTTCTGCTTTTCACATACACATGATGCTCCGCCATCTTCCATTCTGGTTTTTCTCTATTAAAATGAGAGAAATAAGATCCTAGAATGATCATCTTTTTGACACCTTTGCTATTACAAAGTTTTATCAGTCTGACACAGGGCACTACGTTCTCGTTATAAAAGAACGCTTGGGCATTTCCTTTTGGAATGGTTCGATCGTCAGCACCTCCAGCAAAGATCACATGATCGAAATCATAAAGAACACTTTCCAGTTCTTCATCCGTCATTCCCTTAAGGTCAAAATGGACAATCGAGGCATTTGAATACTCATCTTCTTTAGCGGATCTACTCCCAATATTGACCACATATTTTCGCGATTGAAGTTCATTGACTATATGGTATCCAACGAAACCAAGTCCCCCAATAACAAGAACCTTTTCCATTATTTGATCTTACTGTTTTCTTTCAACCAATGAAGCCCGTCGCGAATACTTTCGTTCATTGGACGAAAAGTATAACCCAATTCTCTTTGTGCTTTCTCACTCGGAATATCACAATTGGATTGCAAAACTTTGATCGCATACACCGTAAACATTGGCTTTGCTTTAATCACCCTGCATACCGATTCAAGAACCCAAGCAGAACCAATGGCAATTGGAAGAGGAATTTTCATTTTAGGCTTTCTCATCCTTGATTCATAACCTGAAAGAATATCAAAAAACTGATTTAGCGACATTCGTTCTCCAGCTAAAATATAGCCTTCTCCCTTTCTGCCTTTTTCCCATGCCAGTATGAGTCCATCCACAACATCTCGTACATCGACAAAATTATATTCTCCGTCAATATAGACCGGTAATTTATTACTTGCATAATCCCTGATCAATCGCCCAGCTTCAGACCCCCTGTAATCATGAGGTCCCATAACACCAGAAGGAAAGCATACGACCGCATCCAATCCTTTCTCAACTGATTCAAATACCTTTTTAGTAGCTGCCGCTTTTGTTCTTGCATAAGCACCAAAAAGGTCTTGCCCATTAAAATCACTCTCTTCTGTGATCGGAATCCCATGGGTACCTTCCGGTAAAGCATGAACAGAGCTTGTATACACCAACCGCTCTACTCCATGCGCAATGCACGCATCTAATACGTGTTGCGTACCCTGAACATTAACATCATTTAATTCTTTGGAATCAAAAGAAGAAATTGAAATAATACCTGCTAAATGAAAAACATACTTCACGCCTTTTACTGCCGAATTAACCTCATCAGCATGTCTCAGATCTCCTTTTAATACTTCCAACTCAAGATGGCTTAACCACTCAGGCTTTTCACCTGTTTTGGTCATTACCCTTATCCTCTCACCTCTTTCGATAAGTTTCCGCACAAGTACATTACCAATATGGCCTGAACTCCCTGTTACAAGTATCATTATTCTAGTTTTTGTAAGGATAGTAACTATTTACGAAGAAATCAATGATATAGATCGGATCAATTTAAAATGTTCTGAACAATCTATATTTTCATCATTTTAACTCTGCTTCTAAGTACTTAGCCGTATGTGAATTGGTCTTGTATTTTTTGACAAGCTCCTCTGGTGTCCCGGAACCAATGATCATACCTCCGCCTTTACCTCCTTCCGGTCCAACGTCTATGATATGATCTGCAACCTTGATGATGTCCAGATTGTGTTCGATAACCAAAACAGTATTTCCTTCATCGGCTAATCGTTGAAGTACATTCAATAACATACGGATATCCTCAAAATGCAGTCCGGTTGAAGGTTCATCCAGAATATAAAATGTATTGCCCGTGCTTTTCTTCGCTAGCTCTGAAGATAATTTAATTCGCTGGGCTTCTCCTCCGGAGAGAGTTGTTGATGGTTGACCTAATTTAATATACCCTAATCCAACCGAAAGCAATGTCGATAATGGCCGATGGATCTTTGGAATTGATTCAAAAAAGACCATCGCATCCTCAATAGTCATATCGAGCACATCTGCTATAGATTTGCCTTTATACCGAACTTCAAGTGTTTCGCGATTGTACCGTTTTCCATTACACGTTTCACATTCAACGTAAACGTCTGGTAAAAAATTCATTTCTATCACCTTGAGTCCTGCTCCACTGCACGTTTCACAACGACCACCAGCAACGTTGAATGAAAATCTTCCGGCTTTATATCCCCGTATAAGAGCCTCGGGCATTCCACTATACAAACTTCTTATTTCGTCAAACACCTTTGTATAAGTAGCAGGATTTGATCTTGGAGTTCTTCCAATAGGACTTTGATCGATCTCGATCACTTTATCGATATGTTCTAATCCCTTGATCTTCTCAAATTCCAGAGGTTTTCGAACCCCGTTATAAATGTGCTGAAGTAAGATTGGGTAAAGTGTCTGATTGATAAGTGATGATTTTCCGCTACCGGATACACCTGTCACACAGGTAAAAGTACCCAAAGGAATTTTGAGATCGACATTTTTAAGATTGTGACCTTTTGCTCCCTTTAATTCAAGGGATTTTCCATTACCCTTTCTCCTTTTTTCCGGTAATTCAATGGAAAGTTCACCCTTCAAATATTTGGTAGTCATCGAATCGATCGTCTTCAATTCTTCTATCGGACATGCATTAACGATCCTTCCACCGTGCACACCGGCACCTGGACCAATATCAACTACAAAATCTGCCGCCTCGATCATTTCCTTGTCGTGCTCAACAACGATAACACTATTGCCAGTGTCTCTTAGTCGTTTCAAGGAATTGATCAATCGTGTGTTGTCCCTTTGATGCAAACCAATGGAAGGTTCGTCCAGTACATAAAGTACATTAATCAATTCCGAGCCGATCTGTGTTGCCAATCTGATTCGTTGAGCCTCTCCTCCTGATAGAGTTTTTGCAGAACGATGCAGTGTCAAGTAGTCCAGTCCTACTTCCAGAATGAAATTCAATCTAGATCTGATCTCCTTTAAAATCTCAGTACCGATCAATAATTGATCCTGAGATAAATGCGTTTCAATATCATCAAACCAGACTTTCAATTCGGAAAGGTCCATCGAGGCCAATTCTCCAATATGTTTATCGTTGATCCGGAAATAATGGGCTTCTTTTTTCAATCGGGTTCCCTCACAAGAAGGACACGTTTTTTTGTTCATGAAGCTTTGTGCCCATCGCTGTATTGCGGCTGTGCTTTCTTCTGAGTGCCTCATGATAAAGTTTGTGACACCTTCGAAAATAATATCGTTGTTCTTCTTAGATCGTTCTATCCCTTCGTTACCATAAAGAATAACATTCAAAATATCTTCGGGAATCTCTTCCAATGGAGTTGAGATAGAATATCCTTCCTGGACTAAATAGGCATCGAGCTTTTCAAAAATCCAGACTCTTTTGTATTCTCCAATCGGAGCTAATCCACCTTTCTTAATGCTTAGTTTTGGGTCAGGGATGATCTTGTCGATATCTGCTTCAGAAACTTCACCAAGACCGCTGCACGTTGGACAAGCACCATAAGGAGAATTAAACGAAAAAAGACTTGGCTCGGGTTCAGGATAAGAAATGCCAGAAGTAGGACACATTAGCATTCTTGAAAAATGTCTGATCTTACCTGATTCATGGTCCTGAATCATCATGGCTTTACTGCCGTATTTCATAGAAGTCAATACAGAATCGTAAAGTCTTTTCCGATCTTTATCCGAAACAGCGAGACGATCAATTACGATCTCAAGATCGTGGATCTTATAACGATCCAGCTTCATCCCTTTCTCTATTTCTACAAGTTCTCCGTCGACCCTAACTTTACTGAAGCCCATTTTGCGGATCTGCTCGAAAAGCTCGCGATAATGTCCTTTTCTCCCCTTTATTTTTGGTGCAAGAAGGATTACCTTTTTACCATTGTAATAAGAAAGGATCAGATCAACGATCTGGTCATCTGAATACTTGACCATTTTTTCTCCAGTCTCATAGGAATAAGCGGTACTGACCCTTGCGTACAACAATCTCAGAAAATCATACACCTCAGTGATTGTTCCAACAGTGGACCTTGGAGATCTTGAAACGGTTTTTTGCTCGATGGAAATGACAGGACTTAAGCCTTCAATCTTATCGACATCGGGTCTTTCCAATCCTCCAAGAAACTGTCGAGCATAGGACGAAAATGTTTCAATATATCTTCTTTGACCTTCGGCAAAAATGGTATCAAAAGCGAGTGAAGACTTTCCTGAACCAGATAAACCTGTGAAAACAACCAATTCATTTCTGGGGATTTTCAGGTCAACATTTTTCAAATTATGCTCCCTGGCCCCAAAAACTTCTATGTATTCCTTTTCACTCATTTTTCATACTCTCTATAAGGCTTCAGATTGAAGCTTTTTGCAGGAATCTCCAGTTCTAACATTGTGTTTCGAACAGTCAGCCGATTACCCAGGATCCATGGGTTCAACTTTTTAATGATCTTCAAATTATATCCAACAGACTTAGACCATTCCGCAAGATCATTTATATCCTCTGACACTTTAACAATTCTCGTCTTAATTGGTTTATATAGATCCTGCTTAGGAATGAAGAACCCATAACCTTCTGGATTTTCCATGATCAGCTTCATTGCAATAGCCCGGTAAACATACCTCCCCGTTTCACTATTCATATGGGTGTCGTAATAGTTGTCCGTCTCCTGCCAACGCATATCACTTCGAACCCCTCCAATGCCACGATTATACGAAGCAATTGCCAGGGACCAGCTTTTTAAGGTATCGTATGCTTCAATCAAATATTGACAGGCCGCATAGGTACTTTTTTCAATGTTCATTCGCTCATCAATCTCCTGACTGATCTTAAGACCAAATTGTTTTGCAGTGACTGGCATAAATTGCCAGAATCCAACCGCACCAGCCGGGCTAACCGCTTGTTGCAGATTACTTTCGATAACAGCCACATATTTGAGGTCTTCGGGAAGATCCTTTTCCTTCAATATTTTTTCGATCATCGGAAAATATCTTTCACTTCTTTTAATGGCCTGAATAGTTGAACTATGATAGTATGCATTCGTTAAAACCTCGCGATCAAGACGTTCACGAATATCTTCATCTTCAAGATAGATCGTTTCACCGCAGAATTCGATCGATTTCGGAATTGATGGAAGAACAAAAGGTTGCTGTTCGGTATTAATGATATTAGCACTACGCTTAGGACCTACTTCATTTTTACATCCAACAAGAAAAGCCATGAAAAGAAGTAAGATACCAGGAATCCGCATTTGTAAAGTTTCAAATACGAAAATACCAAATTCAATTCTCTTGAATTGCCGTAGGTTCCGGAAATTTTATTGTGTTTCTATACAGGTAGAAGAACACCAACCAGAAATAAGGTATGAAGGCAAGCGTAGCCAATGGATAATCATTAATGACCAACATGATAATCACAACACTCAAAAAAGCAGAAAAGAAGCCAATAGAGGTGAAAATCATCCAAACTTGGCGGTCATTCTTCCCTGAATAAACCATGTGATGTGTGGTATGGTCCTTTCCCCCAACCATTGGAGACTGACCTCTTTTGATCCTATTAATTACGACTGTCAGTGTATCTGCTGCTGCTGGGGTAAACGCTGTTAAGCACGTAATGATCCCAGTCCAGGAATGATTCTGTGTCAAATGACCAATATTCCAGAAGTATTTGACAGCAAAAAAAGCGACGAACAAACCTATGAACTGGCTTCCGGTATCACCCATAAATATCTTGGAGGGGTGAATATTGTATCTCAAGAATCCGATCATACCTCCTAACATTGCAATGAGCATAACTCCCCAGATATCATATTGAAAGCCATTTACAATTCCATTTGCAAACATTGCTCCCAGAATTATAAAAAACACGGTTGTACCCGTTATGCCATCCATGTTATCAAGCATATTCAGTGAGTTCATTACAACAATAACCCAAACCACTGTAAGTACAGCGTCGATCCAGAATATATGAGTCATATCCGCAATAGTACCAGTGATCACTAGGCTAACTCCACATAAAACTTGGGCAAATAATTTTAGCAATGGCTTTGTATCGTACGCATCATCCGCCAAACCCATTAAAAAAGCAAGGCTTGAAGCAATAAGAAAACCAGCGAATTCAATGTCTCTAAAAATGTTTTCTCCATCTGACACGATCGAATAACCTAGTGCCGTAAAAATAAAAACCATAAAGAAACTTACCCCGCCCAGGGAAGGTTTAGACTGATTGCTCCAGCGAATGACAACGTCATTCTTATTTCTAATACCAAGAGTTTGAGAAAATGACAGAAGCAACCCGTTGGTAACTAGCGAGATTACGATCCCAGCGATCAAAAAAACAATCATATGGACAATTCCGAGTAGCAAGGTTATTAGAATGGACTAATAAAGTCTCGGAAAGGTACTCCATTTTTATCTTTTTCAGAAATATTTGGATCATCAATTTCCCACGAAATACCCAAATCATGGTCATTCCAGCATATACATCCTTCGTTTTCAGAAGAATAGAAATTCGTGCACTTGTATTGAAAAATCGTCTGGTCCTCCAGCGAAGCAAATCCATGAGCGAAACCTTCCGGAATCCACAATTGTTTTTTGTTTTCCGCGGATAGCAGTATTGAAAAGTACTCACCATAAGTCGGTGATCCTTTTCGTATATCAACCGCCACATCACGAACAGAACCATGCACCACCCTAATAAGCTTTCCTTGAGCAAAAGGAGGTTTTTGAAAATGAAGTCCCCTCAAAACATTTTTTGATGACATCGATTCATTTTCCTGAACGAATTCTCCAGAGAATCCGCTTTCTTTTTGGAACAAATCCAACTTGAATGTTTCCATGAAATAACCCCTAGAATCACCAACAACTTTTGGTTCGATCACAAAAAGACCTTTAATGAATGTTTCCGTAAATATCATTTCCTGATTCTGAAAAACTTTAACATTCTTTGAAAGAAGGATAACTCGAAGTCTTCTTCATAATAGCCGTATCCGTACCCATAGCCATACGTTCCTTTTTTAAAGCCTTGAACTCCATTCAGTATGACATTGAGACTATCAAGTTGCTTCATCTCAAAAAGTTCTCTTACTCGCTGAGCAAAATTTCTCTTAGAATAATGACTTTTGAAAACATAGATCGGAATGTCGGCTTCTGTCAGATTTCGAACACCGTCTGATACGAGACCAATTGGAGGATTATCAATGATGATCACATCATAGCTTGTCTTTAATTCTTCAACGATTTCCTTGAATCTTTTACTAAGTAACAATTCAGATGGATTTGGAGGAATAGGACCAGCAGTAATGAAATCTAGATTTTCAACTTTCGATTTCTGAATACTCTCCTCAAGAGTACACTGACCTACGATCAACTTACTCATACCATTTGTGTTATTTGCATTTAACCCAAGATGGATCTTTGGTTTCCTCATATCAAGATCCAACACTATGGTTTTTTTCCCTGACATTGCAATGATTCCCGCTAAATTCAAAGCGACAAAAGTTTTTCCTTCACCAGAAATAGAACTAGAAATGGCAATTGTTTTATAATCGGGATGGATATAATTCAAATTTGTCCGAATTCTTCGCAGCGATTCAGATAAAATCGACTTTGGCGCATCTCCCACCATCAGTTGAGAAAAGTCCATTGAATTCTTTATCAAAGGTAAACCACCTAAAATGGTCGCTTTGGCAGGTAATAATTTTTTAAGATCCTCAACCTGATTAATTTCATTGAAGGTAAGGTACCTCAGGAACAAGATCGAAAACCCAAGAAACAATCCTATAAAAATGTATGAACCATAAACAAGATTTCTATTTGGAGATACGGGTGTCGCATTCACAGCTGGTCGGGAAAGCACCCTGTTGCTTGAAGAATAACCGGCATCAGAAATGGAGTACAATACTTTCTTTTCGGTAAGTAAACCAAAATATTTTTCATTTAAGTCCTGAATACTCTTCAAACGACCGAATTCCATTTTCTTCTCTGGTAGATCATAATATTCTGACTCAAGTTCAGCTATTTCATTTCGGATAAGCTTGGTATTCGTGTAAAGTCTTTCAAGAATAGTACTTATACTTTTTCTGACAAAAGACAATTTTACATCGATCCTTTTATTCAGGGCTTTGATTTCGGCATTCTCATCAGTAACACGAAACAAAAGATCATCCTTTTTCTCCAGCAATTCATGAAGCTGCATGATGTGAGAAGACAATGCCGACTCGTAACTTTTACCTAACATTTCAGGCAGTAATCGATATACTTCCAATCGATTTGGATCTGATTTGAGCTTCTGATCGATCTGGTTTAACGATCGAATTTCATCTTCAGTGGTAAAGAGTTGATCCTGTAATTCATCCAGGTTGCTATTGATCGAGCTTGAAATGTTCTCTGGATCCGGCATATTGGATCTTCGTTGAAAATCCATCAGGCTATCTTTACTTGATCGAAGTTCCACAACCAAGGAATCCAATTGACGGTCAATGAATCCAAGGATTTTTTCTGATCCCTTTCTTTGAACATCATCGTCGTAAATCAAAAAAGCATTTGAAACTGCCTGAACGACATCATGACATAGCTGAGGATTATTTCCTCTGAATGAGATCTGCACTGTTTTTGCCACCGGATCCAATGGAAAGATCTGTAAATTGGATTGAAGTTTTGACGCAAATGATTGAAGGCTATTGAATATGAAATAGAGTTGATTTTCCGATGATTCATTTTTAAATGAAGCCACATTCGGAGATTTAACAATCACATCAAAATGCTCGTTTTCAATATGCTCATTGAGCTTTCCAGTTACCGAATAATTCTTTGACCTAAAAGTATAACTTAAGGTGACCTTTCCATTGTTATAATCCACCCAAACAGGTCTACCTGCCAATGAAGAATCTTTTAACTGATATGGGTGAACATTGAAACTACTCGAATTATACTTTTCTTCAGTCAAAACTTGACCTTTAGAAAACAAGCTCACGTTATAGTTGATCTGTTGAACCGCCTTTTCAAACATCAACTGAGATCGCATCAATTCGATAGTAGCCGACAGATCATTTTCCTTAGAATTAATGTTTTCAAAATTGATAACTTCCTTTGCATCATCCTGATCAGATAATTGAATCACCATTGATGACTCATAGATAGGCTTAGTATAACGCAAATATAAAAAAGCAACCAACCCGAAGACTGTCATCAAAAACAAAGGAATCCACCAATTACGCTTCAGAATAGTCTGAAGGATCAGTGGATCATATTCCTTATTGATGATAAAACTTCTATTATTCACTTACTTCTTTATAAAATCTATAATGTTCTGAAAACGGTGAACACCACCAAAGCACTTGAAAAAATACTGAGAATCGGAGCAACCTCCCGAACAATTCCTCGAGCCAGTTCCGGATTGGGTTCAACATAGATATAATCGTTACCCTGTACCACCATGTCAGCATATTTCAATCCCTCAATTGTTGATAGATCCAGTTTGTACACCACTCTCTGCTCTCCTTCTCTTCTCATCACTTTCACCACTCTTGCCTTACCTCGTTCGGAAATTCCACCTGCTTGAGCAATCGCTTCCATCAAGGTCGTATTATTGTTCATCAGAGGTACTACCTTAGCATCACTTCCATTTCCAGGAAACACAATTACCCGTTGATTGGTCACTCTAACCTGAACAAACGGTTCCTGGTATTCGACAGAAAATCTTTTCTCCAAGGTATCTTCACACTGTGCCAGTGTTAATCCTTCAATTTTCACTTCTCCAATAATTGGAAGCTCAGCAACGCCCGATTTTCGAACAACATATTCCTGAATTTGCACTTGGGTTCTTGACATATCACCTACACCACTCATCCCTTCAACTATTCTTTTTCCGTTGTTAGTAGCGAGTGAAAAGGTAATTTTATCATCAACAGAAATCCTGTAATCCTCTTTTGGCAGAAGAGGAACAGAGTCAGAAGTGACAACATCCCCTTTAGCCTCTTTGAACATTATATTGCTATTGATATTACAGGAGAATAAACCCTGTAAAAGGATGATGTTTGTAATAAAGACAACAAATATTCGATTCATTCTAACCTTTTCTTTTCAATAGGTCTCTGTAGTATTTCTCCATGTCAGAGACTAATCTTTTATAATGGAATTTATGTTCTACGAAGGTCCATCCATTTTGTGACATTTTTTGACGTTTTTTTTCATCCTCCACCAAATCGATCACACATTTCACGAATTGATCAACGTCATTTCTTGGCACTACAAAACCTGTTTCACCATGAAAAACAACATCTCTTACTCCTCCAACATCTCTTGATACTACCGGCACCCCAGAAGCTTGCGCCTCTATCAAACTGACCGGTGTTCCTTCATTTTTAGATGTTAAACAAATGATATCCATACCAGGATTGAACACATCAATATCTCTGATCCACGAAGTCATTACAATGCGATTGGGGTAAGTCAAGTCAATTTGGTCTACTTTTTCCTTAATCGTATTCCACTCCGATCCATTTCCAACAATAAAGAATTTTACTCTTTTCGTTGTGCTTCCGAGTACTTTTTGAGCTACGTCAAGGAAAAAATAATGGTCCTTCACTGGGGCTAGTCTACCAATAATAGCAACCGCAACCTCATCATCGAATATCCCAAAATTATTTCTGGTCGTTTCCCTTTTGATCTGTCTGTCAGTATTGAAAATTGAAAGATCAAAACCCAATGGAATGACTTCAATCATATCAGATTTACATATCCGATGATCAGCACTTAATTCCCTTCTCTGTAACTCAGAAATTGCGATGATACCATCAGAGCTTTTGGCCAATCTTCTTTCTATTGCCTTAAACACTTCAGTTTTCAGTTTTCCAAAATAGGAATGAAAAACATGTCCATGAAAAGTATGGACTACTACAGGTACCTTCATACTTTTCGCAGCCCTTCTTCCTAAAGCACCTGCTTTAGCAGCATGTGTATGAACAATGTGAGGTTTAAATTCACTGATAATCTGCTTGATTTTTTTGTATGCTTTTCTATCATCCGAAAAACCAGGCTCCCTTTTAAGCTCCTCAATGAGAAGAGGCTTAACCCCGTATTTATCAAGAATATACAATGAATCCGCTTCACCTTCTTCTGGCAAACCTCCGATCAACAGAGTTTCAAAATCATCTGACAGGTACTTCGTGAGAAACGTAGCGTTAAATGTAGGCCCGCCAATATTGAATCTATTAATGATCCGCAGCACTCTGATCTTTCCTTCCCCTTCCATCTATTTCCGAATGAATTTGGCCTTTCTTTTGTTATGCAAAGATACTAGTTCAATTATGGTTTTAACTCATAAAATGTTCATAAAATACGTGGCGTTACATAATTAGAGACTAGAAACACACGATTTTTATCACATGAAGGCGATCTTATCATTCATATTCTTCACTGCATTACTGAATTTGAGTTTCGGACAAGTACAGGAAGCAATCAATGCATTTAGCAATGACTCAAAGCTAGAACATGCCAGCATTAGTTTTTATGCTTACGACCTCACTTCAAAGAAAACGATCTCTGAATTGAATGGAAAAACATCCTTACCAACCGCCTCGACAGCAAAGCTCTATCCAACCGCCATTGCGCTTGAAATGTTAGGCAAAGATTTCCGCCCAGAAACGAGAATCTACATCAATGGTCCAATCGAAAACGGTGTTCTTAAAGGAGATCTTATCGTTCGTGGCGGAGGCGATGTCACACTTGGAAGTCGATTTTTCAACGATTCCGGCCACGAGAAAGACTTTCTAAAGCAATGGCTTCATTCAATTAGGGGTGCTGGAATAACAAAAATAGAGGGAAACATCATCTGCGATGGATCAGACTTTGGATATATGGGGATACCTGACGGATGGTCCTGGGGAGATCAAGGGAATTATTACGGTGCAGGTGTTTCAGGGATCTCTGTTTATGACAATACACTTTACTATCAGTTTAAAACCTCATCCAAGGCCGGTGACACCGCACAGTTAATCAGCATTTTTCCTAATTACCCTGAATTATCATTCCGAAATGAAATTACGGCATCCACAAAAGGGGGGGATAACTCTTATATCTATGGAAGCCCATTTTCCAATGATCGCTTCGGAGTGGGCACCCTGCCTGTTAACAGTTCTCGATTTCAAGTAAAAGGAAGTCACCCCGATCCTGAACATCAACTCTCTTTGGATTTGCATCAGTTTCTTATAGAGAATGGAATTCAAATCGCAGGTACACCTCAATCCTATTTAAAAAGTTCGCTGCAACCCATTTCATATGCGGATCTTAACGTACTTTTTTCATATTCCGGCAGAACAATAGAGGAAATTGCCACAATAACCAATATGAAAAGTGTGAATCTGTTTGCTGAGGGACTTCTTTGCTTGATTGGGTATCATTTTTCTGGCAAAGGAACTACAGAAGAAGGCTTGAAACAGATCGAACTTTTCTTGGAATCAAAGAAGATAAGTCAACATGGGTTTTATTTGAACGATGGTAGTGGGTTATCAAGATCAAATGGAATCAGCGCCTGGCATTTTTGTCATCTTCTAGAATTCATGTATCATAGCAAAAGCTATTCAGTTTTTGAAAAGACATTGCCAGTAGCAGGAAAATCAGGAACACTCTCTTCACTTTGTAGCGGTCAAACCGGCCAGGGCAGGATCTTTGCAAAGTCAGGTACAATGAATCGAATAAAGAGCTACTCAGGGTATGTAAAAACCAAATCAGGAAAAATGGTTGCTTTTGCATTCATTGTGAACAACTACAGTTGCTCTTCTTCCGAATTAACAAAAAAGATGGAAGTTGTTCTAAACGCGATGGCTGGACTCTAGTTCAACCTTTACGATCTCGTTCCAGAAGTCTTTAACTGTCGATCCAGATATCTTGATCATTTGAGGAACAATACTCGCCTGTGAAAAACCTGGAGTTGTATTCACCTCTATTAAATGTGGCACCCCTTTAACGATCATAAAATCAATTCTGGCAATACTCCTCAATTGCATCAGGTCGTAGATCTTTTTTGAAAGCTCTGAAACCTTTTCAGCTACATTCTCATCCACCCTTGCTGGTGTAATCTCTTTTGACCTTCCATTGTACTTTGCTTCGTAATCGAAGAAATCATTTTCGGAAACGATTTCAGTCAAAGGCAAAGTGATCAATCCCTTCTCTCCCCTGTAAATGCCACACGTAACTTCAGTACCTTCCAAAAATGACTCAAGCACAACTGTTCTTCCCTCTTTAAATGCGACTGCCAGAGCATCGGGTAGATCATTCACATTTTTAACTTTAGAAATCCCATAGCTCGAACCACTATCAGACGGTTTTACGAAAATTGGTAGACCAAGGGATTCAATAATACTTGAATAACTTACTTCATCCGCAGATCTCATGAATATCGATTTTGCGACTGGAATCCCGAATCCCTTAAGAAACTGATTACAATACCATTTATCGAAAGAAAGTGAAGATGAAAGAGGCCCTGAGTTGATATATGGGATTCCTTGTATTTCAAGAAATGCCTGGATCTTACCATTTTCTCCTGGATCTCCATGAACGTATACTACTGCCGCATCCATTTTAAACTCGGTGCCTGGCGCTGTCATTGTATTCAAATCGAACGGAAACCTTGTTTCTCCAATTTCCACGAACCATCCATCGCTCGACAAAATAACCATATAAGCTTTGTAGCACTCAGGGAAATTATCTACAATTGTCCTGGCACTTTTGATCGAGATCTCAAATTCAGAAGAAAATCCTCCACAAATAACTCCTACAGATTTCATACGAAAGGTTTTTTCAAAATTAAAATGTGCATCGACAAATAAGATTCCAATGGCAAGAAAGTTATTGCTATTGAATTGTTAACACCCGAATGGTTGATTAAAGGTTCCGGAATCGTCCTGAAAATCAAATATGTTTACCCTATATTTGCAAATATCATGAACTAACTGACTTTGAAGCTGATGATGGAAAGATTTCTCCTCTTGTTAATTGTTTTTGCTATGGCTCCAGCCATTAATGCTCAAACAACTGTGATCTATGCAAATGATTTTGAAATAACCTCAGTGGACTGGAATACCACGGTATTTGATCTTCCTAATCGTTGGATCAAAAATACTTGTGCTGGTAATGGACCGACATTGCCGGGTACATATTCTTTATATATCAATCCGGGTGGAGCCATAGACGGATGTGCAATTAATGGAAAAGAAAGATATGCTTACGACAGTGCTCCATCAGGGGTAGGTACTGCATTGGCATTTATTCCAATAGATGCTAATTGCGCGGGGAACCTTAACCTAACTTATGATTATACCACTGAAGGGGTAATTGGTGAAGATTTCGTGGAGCTGGTTTATAGTACAGATGGAGGTTCTAACTGGATACCTATCGGTGGCGAGCTTCCTCAATCTGGAGTATGGACTACAACGTCTGCAGGATTGCCGCCTTCATTAAACTTCACTTCATTCTTATTAGGATTCAGATTTACATTCAATGATGCTGTTGTCACTGGTAGTGCACCTGCAATTGACAATGTGGTGATTACAGGAGACGATACGATCGATCCGGTAATCTCTACATGTGCACCAGACACTAATATGATTCTTAATTCATCGTGTAGTGTATTTGTTGGAGATATGACTTCTCTTGTGGTAGCAAGTGACAACTGTTCTGACCAAAGCGAAATGTTGTACACTCAGATACCGTCTCCTGGAACAATTGAATTCACTGCACCGAACCAATCACAATTATTCACAGTCACTGTAACGGATGTAGCGGGAAACTCAGTACAATGTTCATTTATTGCCACGTCAATTGACACTATCTCTCCAACCGTGACTTGCCCAACAATTCCTAGTGAATTTTTGAATACCAGCTGTGAGGCATCGATCCCAGACATTACGACTTCAATCATTTGGTCAGATAACTGTGCTGTTGATCCTTCAGCAATGATTTTCTCTCAATCACCTGTAGCAGGTACGTTAGTTTTAGATACAACGATTATAACATACTCAATTACTGATCCATCTGGAAATACGGGTTCTTGTCAAACAGCATTTAATGTAGTTGACAACATTGCTCCAATTGTAACCTGTCCTGCTGATCAGGAAGTTCCAGCTGGCGAATTTTGCTTTGCTGTTTTGGGTGACTACAGAGATTCGGTTACTGTAGTTGAAAACTGTTTCTATGGCGAACAAGTACTGGTAACTCAAAACCCAATTATAGGAACTGTTTTAAGCGCTCCAACTTTGATTACCATGACAGGGATTGATGAATCTGGAAATCCTTCTACCTGCACATTCACAGTTACTCCAATTGACACGACCGCTCCATCACTTGTTTGTCCAACAGATTTGACAGTGGCCTTAAATGCTTCTTGCGACTATGTCGTGGCCAATTTCAGTGGTGATGCATCAATTGACGACAACTGCTCAGTATTTGGCGATATGGTCTATAATCAGTCTGTTGCGATAGGATCGACACTAGTTCAGGGAACAAGCATTGTACAGCTGTCTGTAATTGATGAAAGTGGCAATTCAGCTACTTGCTCATTCAACTTGACAGTGACAGATCTTTCAGGACCAACTGTTACTTGTCCTCCAAGTGTCGATGTGAACATGGACGCTAATTGTTCTGGAATCATAGGCGATTATTCAGGAGACATTACTTATTCTGACAATTGTTCGGCTACTGGGTCATTGACATTAACTCAATCCCCTATTTCAGGAACAGTTATTTCTGGAAATACTCCAATCCTCATTACTCTTACTGATGAATTAGGTAACAGCTCAACGTGTAACATGACTGCAATTGCGATTGACAATATCGACCCTACAATTACTTGTCCTTCATCAGTTATAGTGAGTATCAACTCAAGTTGTCAATACACAGTTCCAGATCTTGTTGGTGATCTTGTGATCGATGACAATTGTACTGCATTCTCAAATATGCTTTATTCTCAGAATCCACCTCCGGGATCAACAGATGGAGGTTTAACAGCTGTTTTATTTACGATCTCAGACCAGGGTGGTAACAGCGCCACATGTGTAACCATGCTCATCCCTGACGACACTGACGATCCGACGATCACATGTCCTTCACCTGCGCCTGTAAACAATGGTTCCAATTGTGATTACACACTACCGAACTATGGCAGTCAAAGTTTGATCCTTGATAACTGTGCGAACTATACGGTTACACAAACTCCAGCTGTTGGAAGTGTAGTTCAAGGAGGAGATACTCAGATCGATCTTGAAGTTATGGATGCTGCAGGTAATATGGCCATGTGTTCCTTCACATTAACAGTATTTGAAAGCGTAGCCCCAACGATCACATGCCCTTCAAATATTTCCACTTGTGATCCGGTTGTTAACTACACGGATCCAACGTTCAGCGATAACTGCGTCGCAACTTTGACTCAAACTGATCTAACGGGATATACTTCAGGAGATACATTCCCAGTAGGAACAACAATTCTTGAGTATACAGCTACGGATGCATCTGGTAACAGCAGTTCATGCTCTTTTAATATTGAGATTTTAGATTATCCTGCTGAAGCGAGTATCCTTGAGGATACAATCTGGTTGTGTGAATCCACAAGTACAGTTGTAGAGGCTGTAAATCCTACTTCAGGAACTGGAGAATGGAGCGTTCTATCAGGACAAGGAAACTTTAACAACCAATTTGCTTTCATGACAGGAGTAAACAATCTTGCGTATGGTGAGAATGTACTTTTGTTCACTGTTAGTTCTACAAGTTGTGGATCAACTCAAGATACTTTAATAGTCATTGCTTCCCAACAGCCATTACCGGCAAGTACTCAGGATACCCTAATCGCTTGTAATGATAACATGATCCCATTATTGTCGAATGTTCCAATATACGGAACAGGAGTATGGACCACAAGTGACATTGGAGCAACAATCGCTGATGCCTCTTCTGCAAATACTACAGCTACAGGAATGACGGGTGGATGGCACGACTACATTTGGACGATTACGAATGGTTCTTGTTTGAGCACAGCTGACACGATGAAGGTATATGTGTCTACTCAGGCAATGATCATTAATGCAGATACTTCAATTTGCCTTGAAGATTATACGTTGAATCTTGTTGGTTCAATACCTGATTCAGAAGAAACTTCATTTTGGTCGATCATACAGGGATATGGTGACTTCAGTTCATCGAACAGTTACATGACTAATCTTACTGATCTGAGCCTTGGTGCAATTACTGTCATTTATGAAATTCGACATGATGATTGTCCGACCAATGCTGACACAATGTATATCGCCACTAGCTTATGCGACGGCTTTAACCCTATCTTCCCGACAGTAATCACACCAAATCTTGATGGTAAGAACGACCTATTCGAAATCAATTTCCTTGAATTGATCCATCCGAATTGTCATGTGGTTATCTTCAATCGATGGGGAAATGTTGTATTTGAATCAGCGGGTTACTTGGATCCATGGGACGGGACCTATAACGGTGAAGAGTTACCAATGGGAACCTACTTCTTCCGAATTGAATTGAATGATGAAGACGGAACGGTATACACCGGACCAATCAGTATAATCCGTTAATAAGAAATTGAACTTTAGAAATATGAAAACGATCCTATCAATCATCGCTGTAAGTTTAACTACAGCCTTCATATATGGACAACAGGAGTATCAATTCTCCAACTCTGCGTTCAATCCATACCTATTAAATCCAGCAGCTGGAGGACTTTCGGATGTAATGCAATTCGAAGTAGGTTCAAGAATGCAATGGATGGGTTATACAGGTGGGCCAATGACAATTATGGCCTCCGGCAACAGTCAGATCAAAATTGGCGGTGGCGAATCCAAAGTACTTAGCGAATTCAATGTAAAAGATGAAAAGTTCTTTGAGGGACCAGAAACTACAATTGGAAAATCGAAACACGTGATCGGAGGTAAGATCTGGAATGACGCAATAGGACCTTTTGCTAAAACGTCTTTTCAAGGGAGTTATGCCTACCATCTGCCATTAACAAAAACAATGAATTTTGGTGTTGGTTTAGGATTAGGGATGAGTCATTTTAGGGTTGATGAATCCAGAGTTGTTCTTTATCAGCAAGACGATGCCACGTACAATCAATTCCTGGGTAATGCGTCTCAGCAAACAATGGGAGATGCTCAAGCTGGATTTGTGCTTTATGGAGAGAAACTATTCTTCGGAATCAGTGGAACACAGTTGCTAAGAAATGACATTCAGTTGAATGATATCCTTACTCAAAGTAACTTGACAAGACACCTGTTTGTGATTGCCAAGTACAAACTTGAAATCAACTCTGACCTTCATGTTGAACCACTTGCAATATTGAAGTCTACTGGTAATAGCCCAATGTCAGTAGACGCAGGTGCGCGAATCATTTCCAGAAATGCAACGTGGGGAGGGATTCAATACAGAACCGGAAATATGTTGGTATTCCAGGCAGGAACCAATCTGATCAAAAACCTGTATGTGAATTACAGTTATGACCTATCAATTGGAAAGATCCGCGCTGCAGGAAGTAATACTCATGAAATTCAGATCGGTTATTATCTGGGAAGAAATCGAAATGTTGATAAGGAATTAAAAGAAAACAGCAAGGATGACAGTCCGAAGTTGTGATCAAATCCTTGATGAAATAAAATAGAGCGAAACTATTCCTGCTCCTATTGAAATGGCCATATTAAGTATGGCCATTGTTATTTGACCTCCCTGGATCAACTGCCAGTTTTCAAGACTAAAGGTGCTAAAGGTACTCAGTCCTCCACAAAAGCCTACTGCTAAAAGCGGACTCAACCATTCGTATCGTTCACCTTTCGATACAAATCCTACTACTATTATACCCAAGATGATGCAGGCTACAACATTTGAAATTAATGTAGCTATAGGGAATTGCCAATTTGAATTTCCGCTTACAACATTAGTTAGTCCATATCTAACAAGACTTCCTAATCCACCACCAATAAAAACCCATAGATAACTCATGAAATTTTTCGTTCAAATGATGGATAAATATATTTGAAAATCAACCAAGAAATCGAGGCTCCAACAACCCAACCAATCACGACATCCGATATGTAATGTACACCGAGACAAATCCTACTCAGACAAACCACAAATGAAACGACGAGTATTGTCGCTGTAATCCAGGATATTTTCTCTTTAAATATTGAGATCAAAGCCAATGATAAAGCACCAAAATTAGCAGCATGAGACGAAATGAATCCATATTCGCCACCCTTATAAGGTCCACTTTTAGTCATAAACAATTTTATTTGATCACTGATCAATAAGTTATGTGACGGCCTGTATCTGAGAAACACTTCTTTAAACAGATGTACTGAGATCAAATCAGTAATTCCGATGGTGATTCCAACAAACACTAAAAAAAGTGAGGCCTTTTTTAAGCCGGTAGTTTTAGTAATTACATAAAACAGGAACACATACAAAGGAACCCAGGTAATTCTCATGGATACAACCCACATGAAATACTGAACAACGGGATGATAAAGGGACGTATTGATCCATACTGTCCAACTCTGATCCAATTGTTCAAGGTACTCAATCATTGTTCAAATACTTCCAGATAATATCTTTAAGCTCGGATAAACCCTGCTGTGCCACAGAGGATATAAAAACATAAGGGATTTTCGGCAGGTCTTTACTCAAAGCTGTTTTCAACTCATCGTCCAGCATATCTGATTTACTGATCGCCAAAATTCTTTCCTTATGCAATAATTCAGGATTGTATTGTTTTAACTCGTTCAGTAGAACCTTGTATTCAGCGTGAATATCATCACTATCAGCTGGAACCAAGAATAGCAACAAAGAGTTTCGTTCGATGTGTCTCAGGAAACGTAAACCTAACCCCTTTCCTTCATGTGCTCCTTCTATGATCCCCGGAATATCTGCCATGATAAACGAGCGATAATCCCTGTATTTCACAATACCAAGATTTGGGCGTAACGTTGTAAATGGGTAATCACCAATCTCAGGCTTCGCTGCACTCAATACTGACAACAGTGTACTTTTTCCAGCATTCGGGAATCCGACCAAACCTACATCAGCCAATACCTTCAACTCAAGGATCTTCCAACCATCCTGACCCTCTTCGCCAGGCTGAGCATAGCGAGGAGTTTGATTTGTTGGAGATTTGAAGTGATTATTACCTAAACCTCCTCGACCACCTTGCTGAATGATTCGTTCTTCTCCTTCTTCTGTTATTTCAAATAGAACTTCTCCTGTTTCTCCATCTTTAGCAACAGTTCCAAGAGGTACTTCAATGTATACGTCCTCTCCCTGCTTTCCTGTCTTTAATCCACCAGCCCCATGACCACCATGACCTGCCTTGATGTGTTTTTGAAATTTAAGGTGTAAAAGAGTCCATAACTGTTTGTTCCCTCGAAGGATGATATGACCACCACGACCACCATCACCACCATCAGGACCTCCTTTTGGAATATACTTTTCTCTTCTTAAATGGGTAGATCCACCTCCTCCATTTCCGGAAGCACAATGTATCTTAACGTAGTCTACAAAATTATCTGATGCCATAATCTGGGTTCAAAGGTACAGTTTACTGCACTAAATAAAAAAGCCAATCCATATGGATCGGCTTCCATTTCATTAAATATTGTTTTTAGATCGCCATGATCGCTTCATTGAGCCTTGAAGTAATTTCATCGATCGATCCAATTCCGTCAATACCAACGTACTTACCTTGTCCTTGATAAAAATCCTTCACTGGAGCAGTCTCAGCGTCATATACTTTGATTCTGTTTTCGATAATCGCAGGATCTGCATCATCCACTCTTCCACTCACCTCTGCTCTTTTCTTCAATCTTTCCTTCAACTCATTCTCTTCTACTTCTAAAGCAAGCATGATACTGATTTCGGTCCCCATGTCATTCAAAAGTTCATCCAACGCCTTTGCCTGTGCATTTGTTCTTGGGAAACCATCAAAAATGAATCCTTTAGGATCTGCTTGCTTCTCAACTTCAGAACGCAGCATGTTGATGGTAACCTCATCGGGTACTAGTTGACCTTTATCCATATACGATTTCGCCAGTTTACCCAATTCGGTTTCCCCTTTGATATTTGCTCTAAAAATATCGCCTGTCGATAAATGGACAAGACCATATTTTTCGATCAATCGTTCAGACTGGGTTCCTTTTCCTGCTCCTGGAGGGCCAAACAAAATAATGTTAAGCATACAGTTAATTTTTAAATTGATATATGGTGTTTAGGTTTCTTCCTTTTCCGTTGTAATCAAGTCCATATCCAACAACAAAAGCATCAGGGATCGAAAACCCAACATACTTAATCTCACTGGATCCTTTATAAGCTTCTGGCTTGAATAAAAGGGAGCAGATCTCAACTGACGCCGGATCAAGTTTCTCCAAAAGATCTTTCAAGTATCCGACAGTATTTCCTGTGTCAACAATATCCTCTATCAAAACAACATGTTTACCTGAGATATCCATCGACAAACCAATTGACTCAGTGATTTTGTTGGTAGTTTCCATTCCTTCATAACTGCTCACTTTAACAAAAGTGATGTCACATGGAAGATCGGTGGATTTCATTAGATCTGAGGCAAACATGAAAGCGCCATTCAGAACCACTACAAACACTACTTCTTTGCCGGAATAATCCTGTGTCAAAGTAGCGCCTAGTGCGATTACTTCCTTAAGAATTTCATCGTGTGTGATGAAGGTCTCGAAGTGCTTGTCATCGATTCTGATCATAACGGATCCTGTTCAAGTTGCAAAGTTAGCCTTTTAAAAAGAATTGCAGAATTTTCTTTAAACTATGCGCTTAAATTATTGGCATTTAATATTTGACCATATCTTTGAGGCATGAAAAACAATTGGTACGGTGACGATTTTAAACTGGGAGTAGTAGGCGGTGGCCAACTTGGAAGAATGATGATCCAGGAAGCTATAAATCTTGACATTCAAATCCATTGTCTCGATCCGGATCCAAATGCACCTTGTGCAAAAATTGCATCTACTTTTACCATTGGTTCACTGAATGATTACGACACTCTTTATGCCTTCGGAAAAGACAAGGATGTCATAACTGTTGAGATCGAAAATGTAAATATTGAAGCTTTAAAGAAGCTTGAATCGGAAGGAAAAAGAGTTTTCCCTCAACCTCATGTGCTGGAAATCATAAGAGACAAAGGTCTCCAAAAAGAGTTTTACAAATCGCATAGTTTACCGACTGCCCCTTTTGAACCTAAAGATGAAAACTTCAGACTAACTGAAAACGATCTTCCAATCGTTCAAAAATTGAGAACAGGAGGGTACGACGGAAAAGGGGTCCAGGTAATAAAAACCAAAGAAGACCTTTCAGAGCAATTCAATGCGCCTTGTGTCCTTGAGGAACTCATTCCATTTGAAAAGGAGATCTCAGTGATCGTTGCAAGAAATGAAAAAGGAGAGGTTGAATCATTTCCAGCTGTAGAATGTTATTTCAATCCCAAAGCCAATCTTGTAGAATTGCTTTTTTGTCCTTCCAAAATTGATGCTGAAACTGAAGAGGCCGCCCAATTACTAGCTCGTCAAGTCATCGAAAAACTGGAAATGGTTGGGTTATTAGCGGTCGAAATGTTTTTAGCAAAGAATGGTGATTTGCTTATCAATGAGATCGCCCCACGTCCACATAACAGTGGACATCATACCATAGAATGCAATGAAACCTCGCAATTCATGCAGCATATCCGAGCGATATTGAATTTACCTTTAGGCTCAACGAAAGCAACAAGAGCAGGGGCAATGATCAATCTTTTAGGTGAACCTAATCATGAAGGAAAAGTGCATTATGAAGGTTTGAGTGAAGCTATTTCGATGGAAGGCGTTCATCCGCATATCTATGGTAAATCAACCACAAAAAGCTTCAGAAAGATGGGACATGTCACGCTCACTGGCGATACAATTGAAGAGGTCCTTATGAAAGCAGATAAGGTTAAGAAAATGATCAAAGTGATCTCCCGATAAATAAATCTTTCGGCGTAGTCTCTTTTTTTACTAACTTTCTGTTGACGAGAATGAGACCTCTTAAATTGAAATTTTTACTGTTTTTACTGCTTGCATTACTTGTTTCCGGACAAGCAATTTCGCAATTATACACTTTTAAAAACTTCAACCACAAAGATGGTCTGATCACCTCGAATATCACTTCGATCCTAAGCAGTGAGAACGGAAGCTTGTTCATTGGAACCGATGGCGCAGGTCTAATTCGATTCGACGGAACCAAATTCCACGATGTCGGCATGGATTCGTCCTTCAACAGGCATCATGTAAGTGATATTAAGGAATTTGAAAAAAAGATCTACTTCGGATCCAAGTACAGAGGTATTTATAAGATAGAAGACGGAAAGACCTCTCTGATCATTGCAGCAAGAGACTACAAAGGAGAAGTTCAGCGCATTGAGATCTTTAAGGAATCTATACTCATTATTTCCACAAAAGGGATCTATCTCATCAGTAAAGGAAAGCCAGAAAAAATCCATGATTTCAAAGAAGATATCAGTCGCATTCAAACTTTAAAAATCCATAATGGAGAACTGATACTAACGGACCGAGGCAATTTCTATTTCTCTCAAACCAATCAACGAATAGTTCAATTGCATTACTGGTTAAGGGTGTCGCCTACTTCAGTTGAAGAGATTACACATGCCATTTTCGACGGTCAAAAAGTGCGTTTGTTTAATAATAATCTTACAAGCCGAATTGACATTGTTCTCGAATCATCTGGTAAAATCTTCTCTTTTTCGAAGTCAAGCTTAAGTGCAGTTCTTGACCCTCAGGAATCGATTAAAGATGTTGCCTATAGTAGCTTAAAAAATGAATCTTTCTTTCTAACTAATTCCAACAACCTGTACATTTCAAATAAAGGGAAAACCAGACGTATGGCTCAAAATTATTTTGAGCCAATTCAAACTTGTAATAACATAGTAGTTGACGCCTCCGGGGATTTATGGATCGGATCGAATTACAAAGGGATCTATAAAGTTTCACTTGACCCATTCACACAGATACAGCAAAATCCAGTCTTTCGCTTTCCTGATATTTTTTCAATTCATAAAACAAAAGATTCCGATATCATCCTTTCGACAGGTGAAAGTGGTTCATTTATTAGTAACATACAATCTAATCAGCCATTCCAAAATCTTGATTTCAGGATTTTAAACTTTCTTGAAACAGAATCACAACTTTACATGGCTTGTTCAGATGGTCTTCGGTCGATGAACATACAGACAAAGAAGATCAATTTGATTCCGGGTTTTGAAGGTAAAAAGATCAATCTTATCCAAAAGGACGGAAATTCTCTTTTCATAGGGATAGCCGATTCAGGATTAGTCGTTTGTGACTCAAAAGACTTCACGATCAAGAAGGTCTTTAAAGGGCCACGATTTATCTACACCGCAACTAAATCTCCCCTAAGCAAAATCTGGTATTTAGGCACCAATGAAGGTGTCTATGAGTTGAATCCACAAAAACTATCCCTCAAAAAGGTTCCTGAAAGTAAAACAGTTGGTTACTACTTTGGAAATTCAAGGATCGATATTTTCAAAACAATTTGGTTCACAGGAGACGATGGATTATTTGGAATTTTGGCGAATGGTGAGATGGTTTCGATCAAAGACAACAAATATTTTAATTCCAAACTTCTTTATACCCTGAACGCTGACAAGTTCGGAAACTTGATCATTGGAACGAATAAAGGGATTACCATACTCCCTGTGAATGAACTAGGTAAACCGGGAGACTCCCGCCATTTTACAGGAGAAACAGGATTTGGCGGTTTTGAAACTCACATGAGGGCACAGTATGAGGATGATAATATTCTTTACGTTGGTACAATTGAGGGCTTATTTTCCATTAACACTGAACTTCTGAAGCATTTTCCAAAACCAACTCCTCCGGTTATTCAACCATTGGTTTATCGTGAGATCATCAAAAAAGAAGATTCTTATTCCTTCCAGCTTTCCACGAATAATCCGAAGATCAATAATATCCTTTATTCATATCGAATAAAGGGGTTCTCGGATGACTGGTCAGAACTATCGAACCTCGACAAGATCTATTTGTCCGGACTTAGCAACGGAGTCTACATACTAGAAGTTCGATCGTCTTATGATGGAATTGTATTTAGTGATACAAGTAAATACACGATCCACGTTAATTTTCCATTTTGGAAAACCAATTGGTTCATTCTTTTTTTGATCACCGTGATCGTATTGGTCAATATTTTCATTGTGATCAGATATCGTTCATTCGATTCAGGAAATTATTTCAGGACACAGGATACTTCGGTAGAGCTGAATATTACTCCTTCTATCCTACTTTTCGCATTTTTCTCCGATGTAATTGCTAACTATATAGCTCCAATTATTGATCCAGGTATTCCTGAAATGATGGGGCTGGCAATCATTACCGGCTTTGCGCTTCTTTCTCTCTTTTTACTGTCTAAATCAGCAGAAAGGTCCGGAAGAAAACATCTATTCAGGCTTTATTTGATCATTGCTTATTTCTTTGTGTTGTCTCATTATATTATTGGAGCATACTGGTCCAACCTGAATCCATTCTGCATTTTTGCCATTTCAATGATCCTGTGCATCTCTCCTTTCGTGTTCGAACGAATGAAATGGGTGATCATACAAAACCTGATAATTCTGGTCATCTGCAGTTCGATGACACTCTTCCTCGATCAAACTCATTACAATAAATACCTCTTCCTGTTTGTAATTCTCGCTGCAGCTTTCATGTCAATAATGATCTCCTTTCTGCGCAATGATTCACTGGAAAAACTGATCTTCATTTCAGGAGTGGTGAATCAAGGGAATGCGCAAGTAGTAGCATTTAATAAGGTTGGAAAAATCACTTATGCCAGTGAAAATATCAATCAAATTGTACCTGTTAAATCAGACGAGCTTCTTCATCAACACATTTCATTTTTAAATAAATTCTTACCTCAAACCGGTGGATATCGAAATATTGATCTTACCACCCAATTTTTTGATGGTCAAAAATACCTGGTTCCTTTTCTGAATTCATCATCGAACATAAGGTGGATAGAATGGTCTTGCAAAGTGTTTTCAGATAACGTGAAAGTCATACTCGGACAAGATGTTTCGGACAGGAAAGAATTGGAAAACACATATGAATTACTGATTCAAAATGCTGAGGATCTTATTTTTCAGTGTGACGTCAATGGGAACTTTCAGTTTCTGAACAATAGAATGTATGAGATCCTTGAGTTCGATAAAGACGAAATCAAAGGGAAAAACGCACTAACCATTGTCCCCGACGAATACAAAGAGCAAGTTCAGGAATATTACCATGATCATTTTAAGCGAAAGCTATCCAGTAGTTATTTTGAATTTCCTATCCAATCCAGAAATGGTCGAATAATCTGGCTGGGGCAACATGTTACAACGCAATTTCAGGAAGGAAGCGACCATTATATTAAAGGATTCCTTGCTTTAGCCAGAGATATAACTGAGATCCGTGCCCAACAAGAGATCATCAAGGAGCAAAGAGATGACATTACGTCCAGTATCGAATATGCTCAAAGGATCCAGATGAGTTTGATGCCTCAGGAAAATTCATATCGGGAGGTATTCAATGAATCTTTCGCCATCTTCCATCCTAAGGATATCGTATCTGGAGACTTCCATTGGATACACCGAACGCAGCAATTTACTGTTGTCGCTGTTGGTGATTGCACTGGCCATGGAGTACCGGGTGCTTTCATGACTTTGCTTGGAATCAATATGCTCAATTCGATTGTTCTGGAAGGACAATTGAAAGAACCTGGTTTGATCATGAACGAAATGGATCAAAAGTTAAGGGAGATCTTGTCTACTGAAATTCAGGGCACCAAGATAACCGATGGTATTGAACTTACCATTTGTGTTTTTGATCACGCTAAGAAAAAACTATCCTTTAGCTGTGCAGGTTCAAGATTTCTGATATGGGAAGATCGTGGTTTCAATATGTATAAAGGAGACATTAAACATATTGGTGATCGCAACATGAAGGAATTCAGAGGATATGTTACCCATGAACTGAATTTATCAGACAATTCGATCATTTATTTACTTACAGATGGAATGCAAGACCAGTTCGGCGGACCAAAAAACAAAAAATTCTCTTTCAGAAGATTACTTGAAATGCTTGAGGAAAATATGAGACTGCCTCTTCCTGACCAGAAAATAATGATAGAAGATGAATTCCTGAAATGGAAAAATGGCAACAACCAAACCGACGACATTACTATCATTGGAATGAAAATTTAATTTTGTTTAACTTTTTTCTTTTTTTGTTAAACATTTTTTGTTTAACTTTGAAACGTAATTGTTAAACAAAGAGAAATGTCAACTGTAGAATTCAATGAAGCACTAATCGGACTCGAAGGAAATTTAAAGTCATTTGCATTCACATTCACAAGGAATCAAGAAGATGCACTTGATCTTACTCAAGAAACTATGTTGAAGGCAATCACTTACCGAAGTTATTACACACCACAAACCAATTTTAAGGCATGGGTCTTTACGATCATGCGTAATATTTTTATCAATCAATATCGCCGAAGAGTTAAATCTGGAGAAATTTTCGACCATAGTAAAGATTTATCCTTAATTTCAAATACTGGAAACGACTTAGGCAATCCTCAGCGCCAGATGACGGAAAAAGAATTGAGAGAAAAGATAGAGCGTTTGGAAGATGATTTTAAAACACCTTTCCTTATGCATTTCAATGGATTTAAATATAAAGAGATCGCGGACCAATTGAATATCCCGATCGGAACGGTGAAAAGCAGAATTTATATCGCTCGTCAAAAGCTGATAGATCTATTGCCAGGTTATCGATATGCAATGAATTAATGAGTAAAAAAGCGGTTATAATCGGCTCTGGGATTTCGTCTCTGTCATGCGCTTCTTTTTTAGCGAAAGAAGGGTACGAGGTAACTATTCTGGAGAAAAACAAAACGATTGGAGGAAGAGCTCGGAAATTTGAAGAAAATGGATTCATGTTCGACATGGGACCAAGTTGGTATTGGATGCCTGATGTTTTCGAACGATTTTATAACCAGTTCGGTCATACAACATCTGATTTTTACGATTTAAAAAGACTTGATCCCTCCTATCGCGTCTACTGGAAAGACCAAACACATACTGATCTTCCAGCAGAGCTTCAGGAACTAAAAAACCTATTCGAATCTATGGAATCAGGAAGTACAGAGAAACTTACGAAATTCCTAGACGAAGCAAAATACAAGTACGAAGTTGGTATGAACGAACTCGTATTTAAACCTGGGTTGAAATGGAGAGAATTTGCTGACTTCAGAATCTTTAAAGGTCTGTTTAGGATGCATCTTTTGAGCTCATTTGCTAAACACATCAGAAAGTACTTCAAGAATGAGAAAATCCGAAGCTTATTGGAATTTCCTGTGCTCTTTCTGGGCGCCACACCTGATAAAACCCCCGCTCTTTATTCATTGATGAATTACGCTGACATTTCGCTTGGAACTTGGTATCCGATGGGTGGGATGCACAAATTCATTGAAGCATTCGAAAAAATCGCCAATGATCAAGGAGCAAAAATTCTAACAGAACAAAATGTTACCGGATTTGCTTATGAAGGGAATGCCGTTACAAAGGTAATTACTGACAAAGGTGAGTTTGAAGCAGACATTGTTGTTTCAGGTGCCGATTACCAGCATACGGATTCAACTATTCTCAAAGGAAAATCAAACTACAGTAAGGAATACTGGGAAAGTCGAACGATGGCTCCGTCGAGTTTACTTTTCTATTTAGGAGTAGATAAGAAAGTAAAAGATCTTCTGCACCACAATTTGTTTTTTGATGAGCCTTTTACAGAACACGCAAAAGAAATTTACGAGCAACCTAAATGGCCAAGCGCACCGCTGTTTTATTGTTGTGTGCCATCCAAAACAGATAAGACTGTTGCTCCTGAAGGCAAAGAAAATATGTTCCTTTTGATTCCGATTGCGCCGGATCTGGAAGACAACGAAGAAACACGTGATAAATACTATTCAATGTTAATGGATCGTCTTGAAAAACACACAGGTGAAAGTATTCGAGATCATGTAATTTACAAGAGGAGCTATTGTGTTTCAGACTTTAAATCCGATTACAACGCGTTTAGAGGTAATGCATATGGTCTTGCAAATACCTTGAGACAAACGGCAATATTGAAGCCTTCGCTGAAGCATAAAAAAATTAAAAACCTATATTACACAGGGCAACTAACCGTTCCTGGACCAGGCGTACCACCTTCAATCATTTCTGGTGAGGTGGTAGCTCAAGTTATAAACCAAGAAAACCCAACAAACTAATTACAATGAAAGAATTATTTGACAGCGTTTCTTTTGAAGTTAGTGAATTGACTACTAAACGATACAGTACATCATTTTCTTTGGGGATTTCTTTCCTTTCAAAGGAAATTCAACGGCCTATCTATTCCCTTTATGGATTTGTAAGACTGGCAGATGAGATCGTAGATTCATTTCATGACTATCCGAAAGAGAAGATGCTCACTGAATTCAGAGCTCAAACCTTTCAAGCAATTGAGGAAGGTATTTCGATCAATCCTGTTCTCAATAGTTTTCAATGGGCAGTGAATAAATATAGAATTCCTCACGACTTGATCACGACATTTCTTGACAGTATGGAAATGGACTTGAGAAAATCGGATTACGACGAAATTGGATACAAAAATTACATCCTGGGTTCTGCTGAGGTCGTAGGACTAATGTGCCTGAAGATTTTCGTTCATGGTGACGAAGCAGAATATGAAAGGCTTAAACCGGCTGCAATGAAGTTGGGTTCAGCTTTTCAGAAGATCAATTTCCTTAGAGATCTAAAGGCAGATTACCATGAACTGGGGAGAACGTATTTCCCGGGGATTGACATGACAGAATTCGATTCTACTATTAAAAAAGAGATCGAAAAAGACATTGAAGAAGATTTCCGCCTAGGTTATGAGGGCATCAAACAATTGCCTAAGAATTCGAGATTTGGGGTATACATGGCCTATATCTATTATTACAAACTGTTTGCTAAAATCAAAGGTTTGGAGGCGCAACGAATTCTAAATGAAAGAATTCGCATTCCAAATGGTAAAAAATATAGACTCTTCGTTTCTTCGTACCTTAGACATAATTTGAATTTGATCTAATGGAAGACAAAGTCATCCTCGTTAATGAAAATGATCAGGAAATCGGATCACAAGAAAAGCTCCAAGCCCACATTGATGGTTTGTTGCACAGGGCTCTGTCTGTTTTAATATTTAATTCTTCCGGAGAACTGTTATTACAAAGAAGGGCTTTGGATAAATACCATTCCCCTGGATTATGGACCAACACTTGTTGTAGTCATCCAAGACCAGGAGAAGATACAGCCGCTGCCGCACATCGCCGATTAAAAGAAGAAATGGGGATGAAAGTAATGTTGACACACGGTTTCTCATTCATTTATAAAGCAGAATTTGATAATTCACTCACTGAACATGAACTGGATCACGTCTATTTAGGTAAATCGGATGATCTGCCAGAATTGAATCCGGAAGAAGCAATGGAATATAAATTTGTAAATCCTGATCGATTGATCGAAGACATGAAGGAAAATCCTTCAAATTATACGGTTTGGTTCAGAATAATCATGTTAGACCATTTCAGTAAAATCTATCAAAAGTTGACCTATGAAAGTGTGTAGACGTACAACCTTCAATGCTGCCCACCGACTTTTCAATCCTGAATGGTCAGACGAGAAGAACCTCGAGGTTTTTGGTAAATGCAGTAATCCAAATTATCACGGTCACAATTATGTGCTTGAGACATGGATCGAAGGAGAGATTGATCCCGAGATGGGTTATGTTATTGATCTTAAAAAACTAAAAGAACTTGTCAACGAGGAGGTTGGTGAACGCTTTGATCATAGAAATTTAAATTTGGATTGTCCAGAATTTAAAGAGTTAAAGCCTTCCGCAGAAAATATTGCTCTAGTCATTTACAATTTATTGAGACCAAAACTGGAGTCGAAATACAAATTGGTCATTCGTCTGTGGGAAACGGAAAACAACGTGGTTGAATACAACGGTGAATGAGAGCTTTATTCTGGCATCGAAGAGATCTAAGGTCCGAAGACAATGCCGGATTGTACAAAGCTCTAAAATCAGGAGCATCCGTCATCCCGGTTTTCATTTTCGATTCGAATATATTAAGCGAATTAACTGAAAACGATAAAAGGGTCAGCTTTATTTATAATAGCATCAAAGACCTTAAAGCGATATATCAGCAACATGGATCTGATCTAATTATCAGATTCGGTAATCCCATAGAATTAATACCAAAACTCGCCGAAAATTTTAATGCAAAAATGGTTTTCACAAATCGTGATTACGAGCCTTATGCGTTGGATCGAGACAGAAAGATCTTTGATCTTCTAAACAACAGCAACATTCAATTCACAGGAACAAAAGACCATGTCATTTTCGAAAAGAACGAAATCCTGAAAAATGATGGTAAACCATACACGGTCTTTACTCCGTATTCAAAAAAGTGGAAGGAAAAGTTAGATGATTTCTACGTTTCCTCCTATCCTACCTCTTCCTATTTTTCAAAATTGGAAAAACGCAATCCAGAGCCTCTATTAGGATTGAAAGAAATGGGGTTCCTTCAAGAACCGTATGCCAAAGACTCTAAAGAACCCAATGTCAGTATTATTGATAAATATCACCTTACAAGGGATCTTCCGGCCATTCATGGTACATCAAGACTAAGTGTACATTTGAGATTTGGTACGATTAGTATTCGGGAGTTGTGTCGCATTGCCTTAAAGCACAATCCTACTTACCTGAATGAATTGATCTGGAGAGATTTTTATCAGATGATCATCTATCATTTTCCGCATTCAGCTATAAATTCTTTTCGAAAAGATTATGACGCAATACGTTGGGAAAATAATGAAGACCATTTCATAGCATGGTGTGAAGGAAAGACTGGATACCCGCTGGTGGATGCAGGTATGCGAGAATTAAATGAAACTGGATTCATGCATAATCGAGTAAGAATGGTAACTGCAAGTTTTCTTACAAAGCACCTGTTACTGGATTGGAGACTTGGAGAAGCCTATTTCGCTATGAAGTTAATGGACTTTGATCTTGCCAGTAACGTGGGAGGATGGCAATGGGCAGCTGGTTCCGGTTGTGATGCCGCACCCTATTTCAGAGTCTTTAACCCAACATCTCAACAAGAGAAATTTGACCCAAAATTTGAATACATAAAAAAATGGGTGCCTGAATTCGGAACATCCTCTTACCCAGAGCCCATTGTCGAACATAAAATGGCTCGCGAAAGAGCCATTGAAAGATATCGTAGTACATTAAAAAAATAGTATGAAACAAATTGGTGACCAATGTCCGGCTTTCGAACTCCCAGATCAGAATGGAAATATAATCAGCAGCAAAGACCTGATCGGAAAAAAAATACTGGTGATCTATTTCTATCCCAAAGATCATACTCCAGGTTGCACAAAAGAAGCTTGCTCATTCAGAGATAATCACGATCAATTTATAGAAGAAGGTTGTGAGGTTATTGGGATATCCTCAGATAATCCTAATACCCACCTACGATTTGCCGATAAACATTCTCTTGGATTTATGTTGCTTTCAGATTCGTATCAAAAAGTTAGAAAAGCATTCGAGGTAAGACCAAGTCTTTTTGGCTTAATTCCAGGTAGAGTAACATACGTAATTGACTTGGAAGGAAAGATTGCCGGTATTTATGATTCTCAGTCTGATCCTCATGGACACGTGAGTCAATCACTTGCTACCGTGCGCTCTTTGAAGGAAAGATCTTGATCACTGCTTCTTCTCTGAATTGGAAAATGCCTTCCAGTTTTTTTCTGACAAACATCCAGTGTGCAATTTTCCCAATAATACCAAAAGGAAGTGCATAGCTTACAATATCTACCATCCGCACTCCTTTTTCATGAGGATAAAAGTGATGTTCATGATGCCACATTTTGTATGGACCAATTCGTTGTTCGTCAACAAAAAAAGAGTTCTCTTTAATGTGCGAGATCTCTGTCACCCATGTCATTGGAATATTCAGAAGGGGACGAACTGTGTATTTAATGATCATACCCTCATACATGTCATTAATGAGATCTGTCTTGATTTTAAAATCCATCAAAGAGGGTGTAATTCTCGAAAGGTTTTTGGGCGAAGAGAAAAAACTCCATGCCTCTTCCAAACTACAATCAATAATCTGCTCGCTTTTTATTTGATACATAATAATTACTTTATTATGAAACAATTCATTTCAGAGAATGTTTTAACAAAAAATGAAGTCAATGGATATTCATCAATCTTTGATCGAACACTTCAAAAAAAAGATAACTCTCGATCCATCATCCGAAAAGGAAATAAGCTCAGCTTACTCCCTGCATACATTTAAAAAAAAGGAGCTCATTTTTCAGCAAGGACAGGGATGTCTGGTAGAAGGTTATATCGTCAGTGGACTTGTTCGGGTTTTCAATACTGATCAACAGGGAATTGAACATGTCATGTATTTTGCATTAAATGATTGGTGGATCGGAGATATTGCTTCATTCTATCGCAATGAACCAGCTGTACTTTCAGCCCAGGCTATGGATGAAACTCAGGTTCTTGTGATTGATCCGGAAAACAAAGAAGCGCTATTTAAAAAGGTACCACAACTTGAACGTTTTTTCAGGATCCTTACCCAGAACAACTTATCGGTTGTGCAGAAAAGATTATTAATGTCCCATTCCGCAAGTGCCAAGGATCGCTATCTCGAGTTGATCAACAGATCCCCAGGAATTGAACAACTTGTTCCGCAACATCAAATTGCATCCTACCTGGGTATTTTACCTGAATCACTTTCCCGTTTGAAAAAACAATTGATCAAGAATGATCAAAAGTCTTGACCTAGGTCAACGATTTTTCCCTGTCTTGCTGTCTAATTTTACCGATAGATTTAAAACATTTATCATGAACTGGACATTAGACAAACTACATTCAGAAGTAGGATTCAAAGTAAAACACATGATGATCACTAACGTAACTGGAAGCTTTGGTGATTTTGACGCGCAAGCGCAAGCAGATGAAAATAATTTTATGGGAGGAAATTTCGAATTCTCTGCCCTTATTGATTCAATCTCTACAGGTGTAGCAGACAGAGATGCGCATTTAAAATCGGATGATTTTTTCAATGCTGAAACATACCCTACTCTTGCTTTCAAGGCCAACGGAGTGACTAAGACAGGCGACGAGACTTTCACGCTAAGAGGTGAAATGACCATCAGAGATATTACTAAAATTGTGGAGCTTTCTGTGGAGCACTCAGGAACAGTTGTAGATCCTTATGGACAATTAAAAGCAGGAATGAGTATTTCCGGTCGCATTAAAAGAAGTGACTTTGGATTGAAATGGAATGCAATTACGGAAGCAGGCAGCATTGTCGTTAGTGACGAGATCAAACTATCAGCGGAATTACAATTTATTAAGAGCTAAAACAAATCTGTTTCCAAAAGAAAAGGCTGGAATTTCCAGCCTTTTTTATTAATTCATAAATTTCTTAAGATAGAGGAACATGTTTTCTTCCAGTTCGTCATGATATCCCTCAGTGTTCAGGATCTGTTTCACCTCGTTTCTGAATCCTTCCATTTTATCTTTTGTCATTCCAAAACGATCAAAACAAGCGATGATCTTTTGTAAACGCTGATAATCATTGTCTTTTTCAAACTCGCGATGCATCTTTTTGTAGATCTCCGGATCCACTTTGCTAAGGATCAATTCTTTCTCCTCTTCTGTTTCTACAAAATTGGAATTAGCCGCATAAATCATAAGGTATGCTCTAAATTGTTCCTCTGTCCATTCAACATTTACTTCGCTCATTTTTCCTGTTTTATATTTTGAAGATACGAATTATTGGATTATTCGTCTCATTTCCAATCCTATTTTCAGCTATTTCACGTAATCCTGTTTGTGAACGAGCATATACTGATCGTTCTCCATTTTCAAATACCCCTGATCATAACAGAAATAATAGCTTGATCCTTTCTGTGTGGTATAAACATTGGTAAAATAATGAAAATTGAACCCTTCTTCTGCCAGTCGAATTCCATCAACAGTTACCTTTCCTTTAGGGTTCATTTGTTCGAGTATTCTACGATTCTTACGAAGAATATTATTGATCCTGCGAACGTAATTATTCGCATCCTCGTTCTGACGGTTGTTAAACGTATTTCTACAATAGTCAGAGCAAAACTTCTGATCCTTTCTACCCAAAAGTTTTTGCCCACATTCTTTACATGTTCTGGTTTCCATCAGTGACTGAATTGTGGCTTAACAATGTTAACAATATTTAACAGCATAGTCAAGTGTTCGGGAGCAATCTTTAACAACTTTGTATAATACCGATATTCAGACGTATGGCAGAAGAAATGGAACAACCGGTCAACCCGGCAGAAGCACTTAGAATCCTGAGTGAAAAGATCAAAATGGAAAATGCTATTATTTCAAGACTTCGCGAAGAGGTCGGAAAGGTAATTGTGGGTCAACAATACATGATCGATCGACTTTTGATCGCCTTGCTGGCAGATGGCCATGTCCTTTTGGAAGGAGTTCCAGGATTAGCAAAAACGCTTGCAATTAAAACGCTCGCTCAAGCGATCAGTGTTGATTTCAACAGAATACAATTCACTCCAGATCTTTTGCCTGCAGACGTTACAGGAACATTGATCTACAATCAGAAATCAGAAGAATTCTCAATTAAAAAGGGCCCCATCTTTGCCAATTTCATTTTGGCCGATGAGATCAACCGTGCTCCTGCAAAGGTGCAATCAGCTCTCCTGGAGGCAATGCAGGAAAGACAAGTGACCATTGGAGATGAAACGTATATTCTGCCAAAACCATTTTTGGTTCTTGCGACTCAAAACCCTATTGAACAAGAAGGGACATACCCTCTGCCTGAAGCGCAAGTTGACCGTTTCATGCTTAAAGTATTTCTTGGATACCCATCAAAGGATGAAGAAAAACAGATCATTCGGGCAAATGTCAGAAAAGGTGGACTTCCGGAGTGTTTAAAGGTGATGTCTGCTGAAGACATCCTTAGAATAAGACAATTGGTTCGAGAAGTATATCTCGACGAAAAAATAGAACAATACATCGTTGACCTGGTTTGTGCAACAAGAACTCCAGAAGCCTATGGACTTGGTTTTCTTCAACCGATGATCAGTTTTGGTTGCTCTCCTCGAGCAAGTATCAATCTGGCACTCGCTGCAAAAGCTTACGCGTTCCTTCAAGGTAGAGCTTTCGTTGTTCCTGACGACGTTAAAGCCGTATCACCGGATGTTATGAGGCACCGAATGGGCCTAACCTATGAAGCGGAAGCAGAAAATCTGACGATCACAGACGTTGTAACCAAGATCGTAAACAAGGTAGAAGTTCCTTAAGATGGAAACGAACGAGCTACTTAAAAAGATCCGTCACCTGGAAATTAGGGCGAAAGGACTCACCAGACATATTTTTTCCGGTGAATACCATTCTGCCTTTAAAGGAAGAGGTATGGCTTTTAGTGAAGTTCGTGACTATCAATTAGGCGACGAAGTAAGAACCATTGACTGGAATGTTACCGCCAGGTACAATTCACCTTATGTAAAGGTGTTTGAGGAAGAACGTGAATTGACCGTCATGCTCGTTATCGATCTTTCAGGTTCGTCTGAATTTGGTTCTGGACAGCGTAGTAAAAAGGATCTTATTCTGGAAATGGCAGCCATTTTGAGCTTTTCGGCTATCACGAACAATGATAAGGTTGGTGCAATTCTAATTTCCGATCGTGTTGAAAAATATATTGCACCTGACAAAGGAAGGCAACACGCCTTAATACTGTTGCGCGAGATTATTGAACTAAAACGTAAAGGCGAAGGCACAGATCTGAATGAAGGATTAAAGTTCCTGCGAAACACCCAGAAGAAAAGAACCATAACCTTTATCATTTCTGATTTTGTTGATGACCATAATTATCTGGAAGGTTTAAAACTTACCAGAAAATACCATGATGCCATCGCAGTTCGCGTTGAAGATCCAGCAGAAACGGAGCTCCCGGACGCAGGTATCATTCAATTGTTCAATGCAGAGACTGGCGAGACAACCTGGATCAATTCATCATCAAAGGAGGTTCGTGAAAAATTTGAAGCAACTGCAAAAGAAAGAAGAGCGGCTTTTCAGCATGAACTAAGAAGGTCTGGTATAGACTATATTGAATTGCATACGGATAAGGATATTATTCCTCCTATGTCGAATTTTTTCAGAAGGAGATCTTGAGAGTACTGGTTATCATAACTCTTTTCATTTTTACCGGGGGAACATCTTTCGGACAGAAGCTTAGTGCAATTCTTTCCCCAGAGAAAACTGAAGTTGGGGGTCCAGTGAAACTAATTTTGAAGGCGGAACTTGATCCAAATTCTGAATACCAGTATTCCCCATTAAAACTAACCATCCCATCCAGAATAAAGGCAGAAAATGGGGAAACGTTCAGTTCGGTCTCTGATCAAGTAGAATTAATCGAAGAGTTTACCGACTCGGTTTTCATTTCAGGTAATAAAAAGATTTGGCAAGGAACTTACCTCATAACAGCATGGGATGAAGGCACTTATAAACTAGAGTCCATGTCAATAGTCATCGACGACTCTACTTTTACCTTCCCTGAAAAGGTCCTTACGGCAAGTCTGGTTAAAGCCAATCAGAAAATTGATCTATACGATATCAAAGAACGTTTTGCAGACGTGCCCGAACCGAAATCAAAGATCAGGATCTTCTTTGAAAATTTCTGGTGGGTTATTTTGACTGTCCTAATTGTAGCCATGCTCATCTACTACTTCATTAAACGAAGGAACAGAGAACCTGAAAAACCAATCAAGGTTCCATCATTGAAGGAGAGAACCCTTTTAGCGGTTGATGGACTGGATGCATCTAGATTATGGGAGCAAGGCAAATTGAAAGAACATTACATTGAATTATCGTTCATCCTCAGATCTTACCTTTCTGCCAGATACGATATTAACCTCCTTGAAAACACCACAAAGGCAGCTCAATTGCTGTTGCGTGAAAAAGGATTACATGAAGACACTATTCAGACTATCGGTGCGGTGTTGAATCAGTCTGATCTTGTAAAATTCGCTAAAGAAGTGCCAGATGAAATGCAGATCCTTAAAATTTCCCAATTGGTGAGACAGATCGTCGCAGAAACAAGTCCATTTGAATTTGAAGATGCTGAATAACTGGAACATACGTTTTTGGGAATACGATTATTCTTCTCCATGGTGGCTTGTCCTACTACTGGTTATTCCGGTTTATCTGTATTTCGCCTTTAAAAGCGAGAAAAGATCAAGTGGCGAATATAAATTCACCGGTTTTTCTTCTGATCAGCGATCAATGTCGGTTAGATGGATCATCTGGCTTCGTCAAGCAATTATTCTCGTTAACTCCATGGTTATCGCATTATTCATTTTTGCTTTGACCAAGCCTTACCACTGGAATGATTTCGATAAATCGAATCAGGATTACAAAAACGGAATTGACATTATTCTCGCAATCGACGTTTCCATGTCGATGATGGCCATGGATTTTGAACCTAATCGATTAGAGGCCTCGAAAAAAGTCGCTAAGGAGTTCGTTAACGGGAGAAAAGGGGACAGAATTGGATTAGTCGTTTATGCTGGTGAAGCCTATACAGCTTGTCCGGCCACCCTTGACTATTCGATCTTGAAAAAACAGATCGATCAGATCAACGGTGAAAATATTGAGGCGGGAACTGCCATTGGTACAGGTTTGGGTACGGCCGTAACAAGATTAAGAAATGATAGTCTTCCTTCAAAAGTGATCATTCTTTTGACAGATGGGAGCAATAACTCAGGGGAGATCGATCCAATCACGGCAGCTGAACTCGCCAAAGCGAAAAATGTCAGGGTTTATACGATTGGAGTTGGAAGTAACGGTCTTGCCCCTACTCCGGTGATTACTCCTTTTGGAATTCGCTACGAAAACATGGAGGTAGAGATCGATGAGATGACCCTTAACAGGATAGCAAAAATAACCGGAGGGCAATATTTCAGGGCTACCGATGAAAAAAGTTTACAGTCCATTTATAAAGAGATCGATAAGCTGGAAAAAAGAAGAATGATCGACAAACGGTATAAATCTGAACCTCCGGCTAACCCGACAGCATTTTTAAACTGGGCCTTCTTGTTGCTACTTATTTCATGGAGCACTTCACGAATTATTTTCAAGTGGAATGACTAAGAAAGAAAGTACATATCGCCTTTCATGGATCGCCATTGCAGCACTAGCCTGGGAGATATTCTTCTGGATCCTGATCGCCGGATTACTTTTCTTGCTTGGTTATCTCGACAATGGCTCTCTTACCCGACTTGATTTCTTTACGCCTGAGGCATTTTGGTTGTATCTACTCATGCTTCCATTAACAGGAGTCTATTTCTGGAATTTGATCCGAGTAAATAAACTTTCAGAGTCCTTTGGGTCAGGAATCAGAAAAATGATCCTTCGCCCGGTCGATAATTTGTCGACTTTTTTACGGTTTTTCTTTTTCAGAAACACCTTTGCCTTTCTGATTCTATCCCTTGCTCAACCTGTTTTCGGAACAAAAAAAGTAAGTGGGACGATCGAGAGCCTTGAGCTGGTTATTTGTCTGGATGTTTCTGCCTCAATGGATGTAAAAGATATTTCAGATGACCTTTCGCGATTGGATGTTTCCAAAAGAGCCATTGTACAATTGATCAACAATTTACATGGTGAGAAGATCGGAATTTGCGTCTTCGCTGGAGGTGCGTATGTTCAGCTGCCAATAACCTCAGATTATAGTGCCGCCAAACTTTTTGTGAATGATATCACTACATCCATCATGTCTAATCAAGGAACGAACATCAATGCGGCCTTGTCTACTGCGAATGATATGTTTACGGATCAAAAATGTTCTAAGGGTATCATCATCGTGACTGACGGCGAAAACCATGAAGAAAAACCATCATCGATCTTTGAGATCTTAAAGAAAAAGAACATCACTGTAAATGTGTTGGGAATCGGATCAAAATCAGGTGGACCTGTTCCGATCAATCCAGACAGACCTGAGCTGGGTTACAAAAAGACACCTTTAGGATCAACTGTAGTTTCCAAAGTGAATCGTGAATTCATTCAATCCATTGCCTCAAAAGGAAAAGGAATGGCTATACTCAGTGATGATGAATTTCCTGATCTGTCGCCACTCTTAACAGAAATTAACCAAATGAAGCGAACAAAACTACGAGATTTGCAGTTCGACATGAAAGAGAATCGTTACCGCATTCCACTTTTCGCAGCTTTGGTATGCTGGTTGGTGTTTTTATTCATGGATAAAAAACTATTTATTAAAAGGTCATGAAGTTTTTGATGTTCTTCTTCTTCATCGTGGTTTCCGGAATGATCTATTCTCAGGAATGGAGAGATTCTTTGGAAACAGCAAGAACATTGTACAAAAAGAAAGACTACGGGAAGGCATTAAAATATTACGAAAGCGCGCAGAAGAAGGCTCCAGAAGGTGTAGATCTTTCAGATGAAATTGGGCAGTCAGCCTACAAAGCAAGACAATTCGAACTTTCTGAAAAGATCTACCAGCAAAACACTTCAAACAAAAGAAGTGATAAGCAGAAAAGCGAAAATTACCATAATTTGGGAAATTCTAAAATGCAGAAAAAGGATTATCAAGGAGCGATAGATGCATACAAAAGTGCTTTAAAGAACAATCCTGATGATGAAGAAACACGATACAATCTTTCTCAGGCGATCAGAAGGCTGAAAGCAAAAAAAGAGAAAGAAGAAAAGAACAATCAGGATCAGGATCAGGATCAAAATCAGGATCAACAAAACCAAGACAACAAGAATCAGAACGGTAAGGATCAGAATCAAGGCAAAGGGAATCAAAACAAGGGAAACCAAAATCCGAAAGACGGAAATCAAGATCAAAGTCAGAACGGTCAAAATGGTAAAGGAAACAAGGATCCCAAAACCGGTAAGGGTACCAATAAAAATAACAACGACCCTAATGGAACTCCGAACGACAAAATGAATAATGGGTCCAAAATCCCTAACAAGTCTGTGGAAAGGATGTTAGATCAGCTTATGAAAGCTGAAGCCTCAACGAAAAGACGGATAGGTGGTAATAAAGGAGATGCTGGAACCAATAAATCAGGAAAAGACTGGTAATGTTTAAAGTATTTTTCCATATCGTCTCAATACTGCTCTTAAGCAATCAGGTACTAGCCCAAAAGCCAGTTGTTTACCTGGAAGTAGAACCTCATGAGGCGGAAGTTGGAGAAATACTGACCATCACTGTGAAATCAAATGTTCAGGGTGACCTGGATATTGATCTACCTCCAGGATTTGTGCATGGGTACAATGTCATGAACGGTATGGAACAGGAAATGGACTATTCAACCGGTAAGGTCATTACTTTCTATTACATGTCTCAGACTGGTGCTATGACCAAGGAAGGCACATATCTGTTTGGTCCAGCGTATATTAAAAAGGGGAACAAAGTTTATCGCTCGAACACCGTTAATGTTTCAATTAAAAAGGTAAAAACTGAGGAGAGTTCTAATGGTGAGATCACGAGCAGACAGCTCAGACAACCCGCTTTTGGGGTTATTCAAAAATCAAGGCATACGATCTATGAAGGTGAACCATTGGTTGTATATGCGAAAGTCTATTCGAAATTCAGTCCGAATCATCTCGAAAATTACGAGCCTTATGTTATTAATGGGGTCATCGATCAACACGACATCACCCCATCAACCCGCATTATGGTTGATGAAGAAAAGGTTAAAGGGAATACTCTGTACTCGTTCACTTATGACAAAAAGGTCATCTTCCCTTCAGGAACTGGTAAGCTTGAAATTGAGCCTTTTAAACTGCTGTTGAGAAGAGGATACGAAAGTTATCCCGTTACTTCGACCTCTTCCTTCATCAATGTAAAGGCTTTGCCAAATCCTCCAAAAGACTTTGCCGGAGGTGTAGGAAGCTTCACGATCGATCGAGAAATATCTGAAAAGAAGCTCACTCAGGGCGATGTTTTCACGATGACCATTACCATTCAGGGATATGGGAATCTTCACAACCTCATGGAACCAAAACTTGAATTGCCAAAGGGTTTCACTGCATACGGAGATCCCATCGTTACTGAAGAATTTCAATTCGGACCCAAGGGTTCAGAAGGTAAGATCACCTATGCGTTCAACATTAAGGTGTCAAAGTCCGGAAATTTGACTCTTCCTGGAACAACATTCAGCTATTTTGATCCAATAAAAGAAAAGTACATCACGATAACTTCCGGTAGTAATGGGCTAACGATTGAAAAAAACAGCAACTACCAACCTTCTATTGACAGCGATGATACGAATTCAGAATCGGCTCAGGAAACTATAACGTTCCATTTGAGATCTGAACAAAAGAACTTTGCAAAAACACATTTGATCTCTTCTCCACTTTACTGGGGTGGATTGTTCTCCCCTATTCTGATGATCCTTTTCTATGGCTTTTTCGTAAAAAAACAAGACCAGCTTGCGGACAACCGCCTTTTAACTCAGAAGAAAAAAGACCAGGATCGAATGATTCAGGACGAAATAGAAAAAGCCAGAAGTTTGGTGAAATTGAATCGCTCTCAGGAAGCATCCGGTGTTATTGAAAAATTAATTTTGACAGTCAGTGCTGAGAAACTGGGGTCTGAAAAAAATAATACGGTATGCACTTGGTCTGAGATCAAATCCAAATTGTGTGAAAAAAGAGATGCTGAGACCATCCAGCAATTGGATGAATTGATGACTGATTTCCAACAAGCGAGATATGGCTTTGGAACTCCAATCGACGAAACCAGGATCGAAAAGATCTCACAACTTTTGAGAAATCTAGCATGAATAAAATCGTAGGACCAATATTCGCTTTGCTGGTTGTTTTACCAATCCATGCCTCCGATTTCAATAATGGTTTGGAACAGGCAAACCAATGCGATTTCAAAGGTGCAGTTATTTCATTTGAACATGCGGTTTCTGTCTCTCCGGAAAATCAAGATGCTTTATTCAACCTTGCCTATTCGTATCACATGAATAATGAAAATGGCAAAGCGATCTGGGCAATAAAGCGACTACTCAAGGTAAATCCGAAAGATAAAGAAGCAGTGCAATTATTAACTGTTGCTGGAGAAAAATTGAACATCTCTTCCGACGAACTTCAATTGCCCACTGGTTTCAGTGCATTTCTTTTAAGTATAGGCACTAATACCCTGGCCATATTGAGTCTTTTACTGGTTTTGGCAGGATCATTCACTGTTTTCATTGGGTTGCGAAACAAGATTAAAAGATCCTTTTTTGTAAGTGCTGGAAGCCTGATCATACTGATCGCTATGGTCTTTTCAGGATTTGCTTTCTACAGTTCCAAAATCACCCACAGTAAGGATTCAGCGGTTGTAATTCATCCAAAAACCTTTGTCTACCTGAATAACATGGGAGAAAAGACAAAAGAGATAATCCCTGAAGGTCAGATCGTTGAAATAATTGAGTCTGACGATCAGTACACTCGTGTCAACTGGAATGATGTGTCTGGACTTTACGTCAAGAATGATCAAATCGGAAAGATCTGATTTCAGTAAAATATTGGGTACCTTTGCATCGTGTCAGAAAAACTCATCGAAATCCGTAATCTTAATCTGGAAGAATTAACTGCTTCCATGACTCTGATCAATGAAAAGTCATTCAGGGCCAAACAGATATATGAATGGTTATGGAGGAAAAATGCAGGAAGTTTTGATGAAATGACCAACCTCTCGGTTTCATTGAGAGAAAAACTTAAAACGCATTATCGCATCGATAAGATCACTTTGGAGGATCAACAGATCAGCTCGGACAAAACGATCAAATGCGCATTTTCAGTTGAACAGGGTAAAGTGGTTGAAGGGGTCTTGATCCCAACCTCATCAAGAATGACTGCTTGTATTTCATCTCAGGTTGGATGCAGTCTTGCTTGTACGTTTTGTGCTACAGGACGATTGAAGTTATTGCGAAACCTGACTGCAGGTGAGATCTACGATCAAGTTGTATATCTGAAGAACGAGGCAGAATCAAGATACAATATCCCTCTCTCCAACATTGTCTATATGGGAATGGGAGAGCCCTTGTTGAATTACAAAAACGTGCTTCGTTCGATCGATTTCTTAACCTCAGATGATGGACTGGGGATGTCACCAAAAAGAATCACTGTTTCGACTGCAGGTATTTCGAAAATGATCCGAAAGCTGGGAGATGACGAAGTTAAATTCAACCTTGCTCTTTCATTGCATGCTGCGAATGATCAAAAAAGAAATAAGATCATGGAGATCAATGAATCGAACAATCTTGAAGAATTGTCTGATGCATTGAGGTATTTTCATGAAAAAACCGGTTCGAGGGTAACTTTTGAATACATCATATTCAAAGATTTCAACGATACAATTGATGACGCCAGAGAACTTGCCAGATTTGCAAGGTGCGTTCCGTGCAAGATCAATATCATTGAATACAATCCTATCGATGGAGGTGAATTCTCTCAAGCTGATCCAAAGAAGGTAAATGATTTTGCATCCTTCCTTGAAAGCAAGAATTTAATTGTAAATGTTCGTCGCAGCCGAGGTAAGGATATTGATGCCGCATGTGGTCAATTGGCCAATAAAAACAAGCTGATTACCAACGAAGAACGCATTTTGAAGAACTGATCGTTCACTCTTTTCATAATGTCCCTCAATAGTTGATAATATTCACGAATTTTATTATCCTGTTCAGTTCCATTAGTATATCTTTGTTACATGCTCTCTGTTGAGGAAATAATGTCTCCTATTGAGGCGGAAATGGCCGAATTCGAGGTCCGTTTCCGACAAAGCATGAAATCCAAAGTTCCGCTTCTCGATAAGATCACTCATTACATCATTCGTCGCAAAGGAAAACAGATGCGGCCTATGTTTATTTTCCTTACAGCGAAAATGCTTAGAAAGGTCACTGATCAAACCTATGACGCGGCATCTCTTGTAGAACTTTTGCATACTGCAACACTTGTACACGATGACGTTGTAGATGACGCTAACGAAAGAAGAGGCTTTTTTTCAGTGAATGCCCTGTGGAAAAACAAAGTCGCTGTTCTGGTTGGAGATTACATGCTATCCAGAGTGCTCTTACTTTCGATCGAAAAACAGAATCTACGTTTACTTGAAATCATCGCTCGTTCTGTGCGGGAGATGAGTGAGGGAGAATTACTTCAAATAGAAAAAGCAAGGAGACTTGACATCACAGAGGAAGTGTACTTCGAGGTGATCCGTCAGAAAACGGCTTCCTTGATTGCTACATGTTGTGAGTCGGCAGCCGTTAGCTGTGACAGAGAAGATGTCTCCGATAAAATGAGACAATTTGGAGAGTTGGTTGGACTTGCATTTCAGATCAAGGACGATATCTTCGACTATGGTAGTCCGGGCAACATCGGTAAACCGACAGGTCTGGATATTCGTGAACGCAAAATGACACTCCCTCTGATTTACGTGCTCAATACGGCAGATTCAAGTGTTAAAAACGAATTGATCAACATTGTGAAAAACCACAATGAGAACCCCAAAAAGGTACAACACGCCATTCAACTTGTCATCCAACATGGAGGTATTGAATATGCACACGCTAAAATGCTTGAGATAAAATCACAAGCATTGGAGCTCATTGAAAGTATACCAGATTCCGAAGCAAAAAGATCGTTAGTTGGATTGGTAGAATACACTGTTAACAGAGAAAAATAAGCATCATGAAATACTTGCTCATCATATTTGTCGCATTGGCTTTCGTTTCATGTACTGAAGAGGAAGAAAAGAAAAAAACGAATGACCCAGAGGTTGTAGAAGATCTTGTCGAGATCAAAGATGGGATCTATACGGAATGGTATCCCGGGAAAAAACAGATCAAATACCGAGGCGAACAGGATGATCAAAGTCGTCGACAAGGGAAATGGGTCTTCTATGCAGAAAATGGAAGCGAGCTTTCTATTACGTTCTATGAGCATGGCTTAAAGGAAGGATTCAGTATTGTGAAGTATCCGAACGGAGCCATTCACTACAGAGGAGAATATAAGAATGATCAGATGGTTGGACTTTGGACAACTTTCAATGAAAAAGGTGAAGTAGAAACTGAAAAAGATTACGGCTACCCGAAAGAATAATTCATGTCAAAAATTCCAGCACATATTATTGATGAGATCATGCAAACTGCCCGAATTGAAGAGGTCATCGGGGAGTATGTCAATCTCAAAAGAGCTGGATCAAACCTGAAAGGATTAAGTCCGTTTACGGACGAAAAAACACCATCTTTTGTGGTATCTCCAGGAAAACAGATCTTCAAATGTTTTTCATCGAGTAAAGGAGGATCTGTTGTTACTTTTCTAATGGAAAAGGAACATTTCTCCTATCCAGAGGCCCTTCGATGGCTAGCAGACAAGTATGGTATTCCAATTCCTGAAGACAAACCAGCAACTGCAGAAGAATTAGCTGCGATCTCTGAGCGCGAAAGTTTGCACATCATTAACGAATTTGCAAAAGACCATTTCATGAAGAACCTTCATGAAAGTGAAGAGGGAATTGCAGTTGGGATGTCTTATTTCGAAGAAAGAGGTTTCCGACCAGAGATCATTAAACAATTTCAACTTGGCTACTGTCTCAATACGGGGGACGATTTTACAAAAAATGCTCTTGAGAAGGGGTATAAGCTAGAATACCTTGAAAAGGTGGGCCTTGTAAAAACGAGGGAAGCCAGACATTTTGACTTTTTCCGCGGAAGAGTCATGTTCCCGATCCATAGCGTTACAGGTCGTGTACTTGGTTTTGGAGGAAGAACATTATTCACTGATAAAAAGGTAGCGAAATACTTCAACTCGCCTGAAAGTATCATCTACAACAAAAGTGAGATTTTATATGGTCTCTACTATTCCAAAGGTGATATCATTAAATACGACAATTGTTTTTTATGTGAAGGTTATACTGATGTGATCAGTATGTTTCAAGCCGGAATAAAAAATGTTGTTTCATCATCTGGCACCTCCCTGACAAAAGATCAAATCAAACTGATCCGACGATATACGCAAAACATTACTATTCTTTTCGATGGTGATGCCGCAGGAATCAAAGCTTCATTCAGAGGAATTGATCTGATCCTGGAAGAAGGGATGAATGTTAAGGTTGTTCTGTTTCCTGAAGGAGAAGACCCGGATTCTTACTCCAAGCGCGTAAGCTCAGCGGAGCTGGAGAATTATATCGAGCAGCATACACAGGATTTCATTTCATTCAAAGCAGATATCCTGCTAAAAGATGGCGAAGAAGATCCTTTGAAAAGAGCAGAGTTGATCCGAGAGATCGTTCACTCTGTATCGTTGATCCCTGATCAGATCACTCGTACAGTATATCTTCAAAAGATCGCAAGCTCCTTCAACATAAGTGAGCAGATCTTGAATAATGAGCTGACAAAACTACGTAAGAACACACTTTCCAGACAGCTAAATGAACCGGAAATCCGTGATATTCCAATTGCACCAATTCCAGTTGTTGAACAACAGACTGCTAGCACAGCACCCTCTTATTCCCCGAGTGAATTTGGATTGATCCGAATATTAATGAAATATGGTGATCGGGAGATCGTTCCGGATAAAAATCAGGAAGACTTTAAATTGAGTGTATCTGAAATGATCTGTCAGGAACTCCTCAACGATGACCTTGGTTTTGTTCACCCTTTATACAATAAGATCTTTGCTCTTGTTCTTGAAGGACTGGAAAACAAAACACTTTATAATTCCTCTTTTTATTTGAGAAATGAGGATCAGAATATTGTTCGTTTGATCTCGGATATAGAGAGCAGTGACCAGGAAGTGAGTCATAAATGGCTTAATGATTTCAATATTCTTATCCGCAGTGAGGAAGATCGATTAGAAACAAGTGTTCTTCATTCTATTTATTCATTTAAAGCTTCAAAAATCGAGGAGAGGATTGAGGATATCAGAAAGATCCTTTCTTCAGATGAAATCGAGCATGAACAAATGAATGACCTTCTTTCACAGCAAATTTTGTATGAAAGAGCAAAGATCAGTATCGCTGAAAAACTTGGTAGAATCATTTTGAAATAAGATATGTTAAGCTATACACTCTTCAAAATTGGTCCGTACGACGTATGCCTCTGGAACTTGATCATATGGTCTCTGATCGTGATCTTCTCCATGGCATTGAGAAGAATCATTACCAGGACTCTGAAGCAAACGTTACAGAAATCCAATATTAGGATTGAGGGACGAAAAATTACCTGGCTTAAACTTGTCAGTCAGAGTATTTATGTTCTCGCTGCTTACATCGCAATCCTTAGCTTCAGAATAAATAATGAAGAGGTCACCTTTGGTGAATTCCTGAATTACAATCTCATTGAGTCCAAAAAATTCACACTGAGTTTTTACCATATCATGGTATTGATTCTGATCTTTTTCCTGGCCAGGGTAGCTCTAAACATTGTTAATCTATACCTCTCCAAGAAATTCAGGAAATCGAATGAATACAATGCCGGTACTGAATATGTCTATCAACAGATCGCCAAATATGTAGTATACATTTTTGCCATCTTCTCGAGTCTTAGAGCACTTGACATAGACATCACCCTGTTGATCACCTCCTCTGTCGGTATCTTTGTTGGTCTAGGTCTGGGACTTCAGGACGTTTTCAAGGATATGTTTGCCGGGGTAGTATTGTTACTGGAAGGCAATATTAAAGTGGGTGATGTCATCGAGATATCCAATGGAGGGAAGTCAGATGCCATGGTGGCAAAGATCCTCAAAGTAAATGTTCGAACTACGCATATTGAAACCAGAGAAGGAAATGTTCTGATCATCCCGAACACAAAACTCACACAGGAATTCGTGGAAAACTGGAGTCACGGTTCACCCCTGTCAAGATTTAAACTTCCTGTAACGGTTGCATATGGATCAAATACTGAATTGGTCTCTCGTCTTTTAAAACAAGCAGCAATGGGCCACCCCAAAGTGAAGAAGAATGAACCTGTAGATGTTCGTCTTAAGAATTTTGGAGACAACGGTCTTGAAATGGAGTTGATCTTCTGGGCAGATCAAAGTTGGGATGTCCAGAATTACATGTCCGAAATCAGATTTGAGATCGATCGACTATTCAGAGAATACAAGATATCTATCCCCTACCCTCAAAGAGATCTACACATTCGCCAAGGATATGCTGGGAATATAAGTCAGCAAGACAACCCACTACAAGGTTAGTAAGAGCTCGTAGCACCACCAATGTTTTCAATTGGGTGCCATGTCGTCTTTACTTCCTGAAGGTCAGAGATCATGTATAGATCTTGAGATTCCTCATTCATCCATTTCTTATTGTAAGTCTTCACTCGCTTCACATTCTGTACAGCAAGTTCCTTCAGCTTTTTAATTTCATCAGCATTCGAACCTGAATAAACGGTAGCATTCACGTCCATATGGTTCCCCATAGGTTCAATTAATTCAGCTCTCTTCCCTGTGACGATATTGACAACTCCTGCAGGAAGGTCTGACGTGTTCAACACTTCAGCGAAGGTAATAGAACACAATGGTAACTTTTCGGAAGCAAGCACAACACATGTATTACCTCCGGCAATCGCAGGAAGAATTAATGAGATCATGCCAATAAGTGAAGAGTTTTCATCAGCAATGATCGACACAACACCTGTTGGTTCGACCACTGAAAAGTTAAAATGAGCGCTCGAAACAGGATTTACCGATGACAATAGTTGCTGATATTTATCACACCAACCGGCATAATATACGGTTCTGTCAATCGTAAGATCAATTTCTTTTTCTGCATTGGCTTTTGAAGAACCCTGGATCATTAATTCATTGATGAATTGATCTCTTCTTCCTTCAAGCATTTCAGCTATGCGATAAAGGATCTGAGACCTGTTGAAAGCAGATCTTTCAGCCCAACCACCAAATGTTTTTCTTGCGGCAGAAACAGCATTTCTAACATCCTTCTTCGAAGACATACAAATGTTACCAATGACTTTACCTTTGCCATCCTGGATCTGATAATACCTTCCCGATTCTGTTCTAGGAAACTGTCCTCCAATGTATATTTTGTATGTTTTAAGTATCTCCAATCTGCTCATTTTAGCTCAATTTAACGTATGCTTCCAAACCATGTAATCCACCTTCTCTTCCGAAACCACTTTCTTTATATCCTCCAAAAGGGGAAGTTGGGTCAAACTTATTATAGGTATTCGCCCATACAACACCAGCTCTAAGTTTAGTCGTAAGATTAAAAATCCTGGAACCTTTATCAGTCCAGACACCAGCTGCCAAACCAAAAGGAGTATTATTCGCTTTTTGTATTACCTCATCAACCGTTCTGAATGTTTGGATGGTTAGTACCGGACCAAAGATTTCTTGCTGAACAATGACACTAGATTGCGCCACGTTCGTAAAAAGAGTTGGTGGGCAAAAATATCCCTTAGTAGGAATCGAGCATGGAGACTGATACATTTCTGCTCCTTCTTCTTGTCCGATCTTAATATACTTCTTGATTGTTTGCAGCTGTTCTTTCGAGTTGATCGCACCAATATCTGTGTTCTTATCTAATGGATTTCCTACATAAAGGCTATCTAATCGCTGTTTTAGCTTTTTTACAACCACGTCAGCAACAGATTCCTGAACAAATAATCGCGAACCTGCACAGCAAACATGTCCCTGATTGAAGAATATCCCATTTACAATTCCCTCCACAGCTTGATCGATAGGAGCATCTTCAAGAATAATATTCGCAGACTTTCCTCCCAATTCCAACGTTGCCTTTTTATCAGTTCCAGAAATTGCTTTCTGAATGATCTTTCCTACATCCGTTGATCCGGTGAATGCTACTTTGTCCACATCAGGATGATTCACGATCGCTGCTCCTGTATCACCAAAACCGGTCACAATATTTACCACACCGGCAGGCAAACCTGACTCTTCTATGATCTCAGCAAGTTTTAATGCTGTCAATGATGTTGATTCGGCAGGCTTTAAAACAACTGTATTTCCCGCTGCCAATGCTGGAGCAATCTTCCATGCTGCCATAAGCAATGGAAAATTCCAAGGAATAATTTGTCCTGCAACTCCCAAGGATTCAACTTTTCTATTCGGAAAAGCATAATCCAATTTATCAGCCCATCCAGCATAATAAAAGAAATGATTACATGCGAGTGGAATATCTATATCTCTCGATTCTCTAATCGGTTTTCCCCCATCAAGCGTTTCTATGACAGCAAGTTCTCTTGCTTTTTCCTGCATCATACGGGCGATTCGGTAAATATATTTACCTCTTTCCTTACCACTCATTTTGCCCCAAACACCATTATATGCCTTACGTGCTGCTTTTACAGCCTTGTCAACATCTGCTTGATTTGCATGGGCTACTGATGAGATCTTTTCTTCATTGGAAGGATTTATACTTTCAAAGTATTTCCCGCTAGAGGGTTTAACCCATTTTCCATCAATAAACAGATCGTATTTATCTTTTAATTCAATATGCGAAATGCCCTCAGGAGAAGGTGAAAAATCCCAGCTGCTTATTTTTTTATCTGTTTTCTTTGCCATTCTTTAATCTATCGAGAAATAATCTGAAGACTGATATACACCCGTCTCCATTTTAATGATCTGCATTAATACATCGTTTGCCAAGCTACTCGCACCGAATCTGAACCATTCGTTTGAAAGCCAGGCGTCACCTAACGTTTCTTTCACCATAACCAGGTAATGAAGAGCAGCTTTCGCTGTAGAGATTCCACCAGCCGGTTTCATTCCAATCATAACTCCAGTTCTGTCATAATGATCTTTAATCGCCATCAACATAGTGTAAGTCACTTGCATCGTAGCAGCAGGCTGAATTTTTCCCGTGGAAGTTTTAATGAAATCCGCACCCGCGTGAATAGCGATGTCACTGGCCTTTCTTACATTATCCAATGTAACCAGTTCTCCAGTTTCCAAAATCACTTTTAGCCTTGCCTTACCACAAGCCTCTTTTATAGCGGCAATCTCATCAAAAACAAACTGGTATTCACCTGAAAGGAATTTACCTCTTGATATCACCATATCAATTTCGTCCGCACCATTTTCAACTGCAAATCTCGTATCATCAAGCTTCACATTTAAAGGGGCTTGGCCACTTGGGAAGGCTGTTGAAACTGAGGCTATTTTTACATCTGATCCTTTCACTGCTGCCTTTGCAATGCCGACCATTGAAGGATAAACACACACAGCTGCTGTTGCTGGTAATCCTGGATGAGCATCAAGAAGATGCATCGCTTTATAGCACATCTGCTTCACCTTTCCAGGCGTATCTTTTCCCTCCAGGGTAGTTAGGTCGATCATATTCAACACCAACTTCAAGCCCTGAATCTTTGATTCATTTTTTATACTTCTGGTCTGTATTCTCGCGACTCTTTCCTCAACTCCTACTTTATCGACAGAAGGACTTTCATGTCTTAAAGGATCAAAGTCAGAACTAAAAGGTTTTAGTTTATTCATTGGCTTTTTCAATAGAATCAAAGATAAAAATAGATAACTGAAACTTAATAAAAAAGCGGCCATAAGCCGCTTAATTATCTAATCTAGTTTGATTTATAGTTGCCCATCAGAATGATAGACGCCATTCTTAAATACTTTCACTTTCAAAAGGATTCCATCACGATCGTACTCATAGACTTTTCCGTCCCAAAGCACTCCGTTCTTGAAGATTCCGTCTTGATAGATCTCTTCATTCTTGTTGTAGATCTTATTGTATCCATTCTGTTGGAACTTAACACCTTTCGTATTTGGAGAATTCACCTTTGGAGCGGTCTCTTTAGAAATACCTGGATCATTGACTTTAACAGCAGGACTAACCATTTCACGTTGCTCGCTTTTAACAATCGCACCGTCTTCACCGTAGTAAATCACCTCTTTGATATCACCGTTTTCGTAATATCTGGTTGCTTTTCCGGTTGGTTTCCCATCATTGGCTTCGTATTCAAATTCAACCTGTCCATTCGGGTACCAATAAGTTACCTTACCATCCTCTTTACCTGAAGTGTTATAAACAGCCTGATATTCCAACTTACCATTTTCATGAAAACGTTGTAAAGAATCACGGTAAAGATTTCTTTCGAAATTTCCTTTTTCTTTCACTTTACCATTTGGATAGATCTTAACGTAAGCTCCTTCAGGACGATTATTGTGATATTCACCCTTTAACTTTGGAGTAACGCCATCCGTATGATAGATGACCCACGTACCTTCTTTTCGATCGTCCAAATATGGTCCTTCTTCAATCTTGCCATCTGCCGGATAACCTTTTTCCGGACGATCCTTCCCAAAATATATCCAACGACCTTGCTTGCGCCCTTGATTATCCTTCTGGTTGATTTTGTCGTCCTGGCTATTCTCAGCAAAAGATTGCTGTGGTGACATTAAAGCCCCCGCAACGATCACGCTTAGAAATAATTTGCCGACTAACATTGTTAAGTAGATTTTAGCAGTACGTTCATGCAATATACAACTTTCAACATACAATGGTCGTTAGAATGAATATTTTTCGCTCAAAAGTTAATTTACAACGATAAAGCTTGAATATTCTTCCTCGAAAATTATGCCATCAAATTGACATCCACATTTTCGAGCATAATCCGTACCATCTCCCTAACTCCATACTTTTCTTTCCAACCCCAATCCTCTCTTGCTCTTGAATCGTCAATAGAATTAGGCCAACTATCTGCAATCTGCTGCCTGAAATCTGGTGAATAAGAAATAGTAAATCCGGGCTGAAGAATTTCGATTTCCTTTGCAAGCTGTGCAGGAGTAAAACTACATCCTGACAAATTATAGGAAGAACGAATATTTACCTTTTCTGAAGAGGCCTCCATCAACTCGATAGTTGCCCTGATCGCGTCCTCCATATACATCATAGGCAATTCCGTATCGGCACTTAGGAAACAATTAAAACTGTTTTCAGCTTTTGCTTTATAAAAGATGTCTACAGCATAATCTGTTGTCCCTCCTCCCGGAAGGCTGGTGTAAGAGATTAAACCAGGGTATCTTATACTGCGAACATCGACACCAAACTTATTGAAATAATATTCGCACCATCTTTCACCTGCCTGTTTAGAAATACCATAAACCGTTGTCGGCTCCATAACAGAATATTGAGGAGTATTGTCTCTTGGAGTAGTTGGACCAAACACGGCAATCGAGCTTGGCCAGAAAATTTTAGTGATATGTCCCTCTTTCGCCAGATCAAGGATGGTGAATAAACCCTCCATATTCAGTTTCCAGGCGAAATCCGGATTTTTTTCTGCAGTCGCAGATAATAGCGCCGCTAATAAATAAACTTCCTCGATCTGGTGATCAATAATGTATTCACGAACCATCTCACGATTCATAATATCCATTTTCACATAGATCCCGTCTTTCAGAATATCAGGACATTCTTCCTTGAGATCAGCAGCAATTACGTTATCTACACCTTTTCTTTTGCGAAGTTCCAGCGTTAATTCTGTCCCAATTTGACCGCAAGCTCCTATGATAATTGTTTTGGACATATTTCAAGTATGCAATGGGACAAAGGTAAACTTTGAGGTGACTAAATTCACTGAGTCATCAAAAAAAATATCTCCAAAACAAAAAACTGATAATTATCATATTTACTTTGAAACAATGATCTTTTCTTTGTTCTAACTTCGCAGATATGTGGTTTGAATTGACACTCTTATTGAAATTCATGCAAAAACGAAATCCGGAATGATTTCGCATGGTCAATACGTCAAACTGAATAAATTACTTTTTAAATAAATGAAATATGCCTTTTTATCATAAACTGGGAAAGATCCCTCACAAGCGACACACGGTTTATCGTCAACCAGATGGTAGCCTTTATCATGAGCAGTTGTTTGGAACGGTAGGCTTTGATGGAATGTCTTGTTTGATGTATCATGTTTCCCCTCCAACGGTAGTAAAAGAAATCTTAGGTCAGAAAAGCATTGCTCCTGAAGTTGGGGCTGAAAGGAACATGATCATGAGGAGCTTCATGGGGTACAAGGTTGATCCTGTAGACGACTATCTGGATAGTCGCAACGTTATGTTGATGAACTCGGATTGCTACATAGAACTAGCAGCTCCTAAAAAATCAATGTCATCTTATTTTTACAAAAATGCCGATGCCGACGAGATCATCTTTATTCATAAAGGAGAGGGAAAATTAAAGACTCAGCTTGGGAATATCGACTTTAGCTATGGTGATTACCTCGTAATTCCTCGAGGAATGATCTATCAGTTGCATTTCAATGGAGAGGAAAACAGACTATTCATCGTTCAATCTTTTAGTCCGGTATACACCCCTAAAAGATATCGCAATTGGTTTGGTCAGTTACTTGAACATTCACCATACTGTGAAAGAGATATTCGTCCACCCCATGAGTTAGAGACCCATACTGAAAAGGGTGACTATTTACTTCGGATAAAGAAACAGGATGTCTTATACGATTATATATATGAAAACCATCCATTCGATGTAGTAGGTTGGGATGGATTCAACTATCCTTACGCATTCTCGATTCACGATTTCGAACCGATCACAGGTAGAGTACATCTTCCTCCTCCGATTCATCAAACATTTGAGACTGCTGGTTTCGTAGTTTGTTCGTTTGTTCCTCGATTATATGATTATCATCCAGATTCAATTCCTGCACCATATAACCACAGCAACATTGATTCTGATGAGGTACTATATTATGTGGATGGTGATTTTATGAGTCGTAATAACATTGAAAAAGGACAGATCACATTGCATCCAGCGGGTATCCCTCATGGACCGCATCCAGGTGCTTACGAAAGAAGTATTGGTCAAAAGGAGACACTGGAACTAGCGGTGATGGTAGACACATTTAAGCCTTTAAAATTAACGAAGAAGGCCATTGAATTCGAATTGGCGGACTATCATAAAAGTTGGATAGGCGCTTAAAATTGATTAACTTTCAGACAATAGAATAATATTATGAGTAAAGATGTTAAAAGTGTAGAGTACGGTTTAGAAAAGATCTTTGAAGGAGCTCAAGATTTTTTACCGTTAATGGGAACGGATTATGTTGAATTTTATGTAGGGAATGCCAAGCAGGCAGCACATTATTACAAGACTGCATTCGGATTTCAATCACTCGCTTATGCAGGATTGGAGACAGGATTAAAGGATCGTGCTTCTTATGTTTTAAAACAAGATAAAATTCGTCTGGTTTTGACTACTGCATTGAAAAGTGATTCTCCAATTGGAGAACACGTTAAGAAACATGGTGATGGTGTTAAGGTTGTAGCGCTATGGGTAGAAGACGCAACTAAATCATGGGAAGAAACGACAAAGCGTGGAGCCAAATCGTTCATGGAACCGACTGTCGAAAAAGATGAGCATGGTGAAGTGGTTCGTTCGGGTATTTATACATACGGAGAAACCGTTCACATGTTTGTTGAACGCAAAAATTACAACGGAATCTTCCTTCCCGGATATGAGAAATGGGAATCTGACTACAATCCATCTTCAGTTGGTTTGAAGTTCATTGACCACATGGTAGGAAACGTTGGTTGGGGTGAAATGAATACCTGGGTGAAATGGTACGAGGATGTAATGGGATTTGTGAATTTCCTTTCATTCGATGACAAGATGATCCATACGGAGTACTCTGCACTGATGTCAAAAGTGATGAGTAATGGTAATGGAAGAATCAAATTCCCAATCAATGAACCAGCCGAAGGGAAAAAGAAATCTCAGATCGAAGAGTATCTTGAGTTTTATGAAGGTCCGGGAGCACAACACATTGCTGTTGCCACTGACAATATCATTGAGACCGTAAGACAATTAAGAGAAAGAGGAGTTGAGTTCTTGTCTTCTCCTCCACAAGAATATTATGATCAGATCCCTGCACGACTTGGAGCTCATATGGAAATGATGAAAGAACCTATTTCTGAAATCCAGAAATTAGGAATTCTTGTTGACTCAGATGAAGAAGGATATTTACTTCAGATCTTTACAAAGCCTGTTGAGGACCGTCCGACATTGTTCTATGAGATCATTCAGCGTATGGGAGCGAAAGGATTTGGAGCAGGAAACTTCAAAGCTCTTTTTGAATCTATTGAAAGAGAACAAGAGAAACGAGGAACATTATAATTCTGAAGATGAAAGGCGCAATTGATCTGCGCCTTTTTTCTTAATTATTCTATCCGTAACTTTACGGCAAAAATCAAACTATGGCAGAAGTAGGAATCATCATGGGTAGTACATCTGATCTACCGGTTATGCAAGACGCAGCTGATATCTTGAAGGAATTTGGGATCAGTTATGAAATTGATATTGTTTCCGCTCATCGAACTCCTGAAAAAATGTTTGATTATGCCAAAAATGCGCATAAAAGAGGTATTAAGGTGATCATTGCGGGAGCTGGTGGTGCAGCTCATCTTCCAGGAATGACTGCTTCATTAACCCCACTCCCGGTTATTGGCGTTCCTGTAAAATCTTCCAATTCAATCGATGGTTGGGACAGTATCCTATCTATCCTTCAAATGCCGAATGGAATTCCTGTTGCTACAGTGGCTTTGAACGCGGCTAAAAATGCTGGAATTCTGGCTGCTAAGATCATTGGATCGAGCAATGCTGAGATTCAAGGTAAAATGGAGGCCTACATGGAAAGTCTCAAAGCCAAAGTACTTGAGGGTGCTGAGATGGTAAAGACTCAGGGATAAAGCAAGTATTTACTTCGTGTCTTTTTAAAATTTTCGAGATCTTCCTGCCAGGTTGAGCGAATTTCTTTTGCACTATATCCTTTCTCAATTTGTTCTCTTAGCGTTGATGTACCTGCCAATCGGTCAAAAAATCCTTTTTGATTAATGAATGGCAACGTATCACCCAACAATTGTTTTGCATTGATAAGGTAGGATAGATTGATCTCGTACTTTCTCCTAACGTGACTCCTTTCGAGGTCAAATCCATAACAAACCTGATTTTCATACATCGGGTTTTTTGCACCAAGCTTTGAAACTGGGACAAAACAGAAATCACTTTCAGGAAAACGTGGATGACCATATACTTCAAATGGCCATTCTGTTCCTCTTCCAACGCTCACGGATGTCGCTTCGAACAAGCATAGGCTGGGATACATCGTTATGGCAAGTTCCGATTTAAGATTGGGTGAAGGAGCAATTGGCAAAATATAGTGTGTCTTGTGCGAATAAAAACGACATGGAATCACCCACAAGTTACAATGCAAACTATCTCGTAACCAATGTTCTCCATTGATCATCATGGCATATTCACCAATCGTCATGCCGTATACGATAGGCACAGGGTGCATACCTACAAATGAACGATGGGAAGAATCGCGAACTGGTCCATCAATATAATGACCATTAGGATTAGGCCTGTCCAGCACAATCAAACGTTTACTATTCTCAGCGCAAGCTTCCATAACATAATGTAAAGTGGAGATATACGTATAAAATCTAACTCCCACATCCTGAATATCGTAGATCACTATATCAACATCTGCAAGCTGTTCTGGTTTGGGTTTTCTGTTATTCCCATAAAGTGACACAATTGGCAGTCCTGTCTTTTCATCAACAGTACTTTCAATGTGCTCACCTGCATCCGCCTTCCCTCTGAAACCGTGTTCAGGTGAAAAGACCTTCACCACATTGTACCCAGAACTCATCAACGTATCAACTAAATGGGCACCTTTTACGACACTCGTTTGATTGGCAACTACCGCAATTCTTTTATCTGTCAGGGAATCCCTGAAGATCTTAAGTCTTTCTATTCCAAGTAAGGGGTGTCTCAACTGAACATTTGATCCTTCGCGGATCAATTCTTCATCTTCCTCCTCATTTGATGAATTTTCGATCACCACCGTTTCTTCGACGTTATTTTCTGGTCTCGAAAATGTAGGGTGACAGGAATACAGTAAAAAAAGTAAAATACTTTTTAACCATAAAAGCTTTACGTACCTTAGTCCACCTAAAGACAAAAATTTGCCTTTTGAATTTTTCATAGCAAGAAGGATCCTTCGAAATGAAGTGCAAGGTAAGAAAGTTTCAAGACCTATTGTACGCATATCGGTTATAAGTATTGCACTAGCAGTTGTTGTTAATTTGATCACAATTGCAGTCGTGACCGGCTTTCAGAATCAGGTACGTGAAAAGGTATCAGGTTTCGGTTCACATATCTTCATCATGTCCGCAGGTGAAAACAGCATCTATGAATCTGAGCCATTACTCAAAAACCAGACCTTTATTGATGAACTCAAAAGTGATTCGGATATTGCATCAGTCCATTCAGTTGGATACAAATCAGTGATCCTTCAATCTGATAAATTTGAACAATCCACCAACATTAAAGGAAAAGATACGGTCATTGTAGCTCAGGAAATACATGGTGGTATATTAAAGGGAGTATATGACGAATATGACTGGTCGTTCTTTCAACGTAATCTCGTTTCAGGAAGAATACCCAATTTTTCTAAAGATAAATCTGAAGTACTTGTATCCAAAAAAGTAGCAGATCAACTAAACCTTAAGGTTGGGGATGATGTGAAGGCTTTTTTCGTTAAGAACAATCCTATAAAACGAGTTTTAAAACTATCCGGGATCTACTCTTCAGGTCTTGAGGAATTCGATTCCAAATTCATTGTCGGAGATATTTCGATCGTTCAGGAATTGAATGACTGGGGAATTATGGCTGAAATAGAAGTGGCCGATACAATGACCAATGGGCAATTAATCATTAAGGGGGCAGTAAATGGAGGAAATGGAAATTATAGGTATGATTGGGGAAAGGGATATGAGAATTATTCTGGATTTACACTTTGTCCAACAAAGGATACGACCATCCGACTGATCGCATCAGATTTCTGGTCAAACATCAGTGGTAGAAATGAACAAACAAGTATTCCGGATACCGCATACCTCGAGTTGAAGATCAAAGGAACAGGATACTCCTTTTGTGACTTTAAGCTTAATCAGGATAAAGAATTGATCAAAAAATATCTTAACGAGGATGGAAGTAAGTTCAGTATTAGTGCTTCTGAAAAATTGATCATTGTTACTTCAAAGAAAGGAAAGGGTAGCTTTTACAATTATATCGGTGGATATGAAATAAATGTAAAGGACTGGAATAGACTTCGAGAAATTCACGCTAAGCTGAAAAAAAAACATGAGTTTATCCCGACGAAGAACAACGAGACCCTTGCAGTAACAAGTATTATCGACAACGAAAACGACATTTTTGTTTGGCTAGGATTTCTTGACCTTAATGTTGTTATCATTCTTACATTAATGATCCTTATTGGTATTATAAACATGGGATCTGCTCTTTTAGTCTTAATACTTGTTCGCTCAAATTTCATCGGTCTAATGAAAGGAATGGGTGCCACGAACTGGCAGATCAGAAAAGTCTTTTTATATCAAGCAGCCTTTTTGATCCTTAGAGGAATGATCATCGGTAATCTAGTTGGTGTTGGTCTTTGTTATCTTCAGGCATCGTTCGGTATCGTAAGCTTGAATCCGGAAGTGTATTACCTTGACAAGGTTCCTGTAGAATTGAATCTACTTGCCTGGGGTATATTAAATGTTTCAACCTTATTGATCTGTGTTCTCTCGCTGATCATCCCAAGTTATGCTATCACAAGGATCAGTCCATCGAAAGCAATTAAGTCCAACTAAAAAAGCCACCCTTTCGGATGGCTTCTATCTTGTTTGTTTTGATCTTATTTTGTCTGTAGTTCGATGAACTGATATGGACGATACTTATCCTGGTTGTCGAAGTCTCCTTCGT
>Ga0102815_10000064_pt1 | contig 80073 bp, 73 predicted proteins | sample ColrivemetaGS759_FD_79113 | JGI IMG/M metagenome (GOLD analysis project Ga0102815, IMG submission 79113) | Estuarine microbial communities from the Columbia River estuary - Ebb tide ETM metaG S.759 | ecosystem: Environmental > Aquatic > Marine > Intertidal zone > Estuary | place: USA: Columbia... | reverse complement strand
TTGGTGCCTTAGCTGGAAAACCTGTTATGGAAGGAAAAGGAATTCTTTTCAAAAGATTTGCTGACATCGATGTATTTGATATCGAACTGGATACAGAAGATCCGGATAGGTTTATCGATGCGGTTAAGCTGATGGAGCCCACATTCGGAGGAATTAATCTTGAGGATATAAAGGCACCTGAGTGTTTCTATATAGAAGAAAGACTGAAAGCTGAAATGAAAATTCCAGTCTTTCACGACGATCAGCATGGTACAGCAATTATCTCAGGTGCAGGATTGATCAATGCCCTCCTGATCGTTGAAAAGAAGATTGGAGATGTAAAAATTGTTATTTCAGGTGCGGGTGCTGCCGGTATTGCCTGCGCAAATTTTTATATAGACCTTGGAGCCACCCTGGAAAACATGTATATGCTTGACAGTAAGGGTGTGTTGTGGAGTGGCCGTGGGGATGACGATAGCAATAAATATAAGAAGTCTTTCTATCGTAAAACTGATGCAAAAACATTATCCGAAATAATTAAAGGAGCAGATGTCTTTGCTGGCGTTTCAAAAGCCGATATTCTGACAGCAGACATGCTTCGTGACATGGCTGACAAACCTATCATTTTTGCAATGGCAAACCCGGATCCTGAGATCAGTTATCCAATTGCAAAAGAAGCCAGACCGGATGCCATTATCGCAACGGGGCGAAGTGATTATCCCAACCAGATTAACAATGTGCTGGGTTTTCCGTTTATTTTCAGGGGCACCCTGGACGTTGAAAGTTCTTCTATCAATAAAGAAATGAAGCTAGCCTGTGCTTACGCGCTGGCTCAACTCGCAAAAGAAGAGGTTCCGGATGAAGTAAAGAGAAAATATGAGGATGATGAGATGGTTTTTGGACCAGATTATATCATTCCAAAACCTTTTGACCCCAGAGTATTACATTGGACAGCACCTGCAATCGCGAAAGCAGCTATGGATACCGGAGTGGCAAATAAACATATTGATCTTGACAACTATGTTGAAAGATTAAAAGAGCAAACTGACTGGTCCCGTGGAATGATGAGAAAATTCTATATGCTTGCGCAAAAACATCCGAAGCGGGTTGTATTTCCGGAAGGAGATCATCCAAAGATTATCTGGGCAGCAGCAGAGATCGTTGAAGAAAAGCTGGCATATCCGGTTTTGCTGGTTGAAGACAAAAAGGAAACCATCAAACAATTTGAAGAGCTGAACCATAGCATTGAAGGTATTGAGATTATTGAATACCTGAAAACTCCTTACATGGATGAATTCGTTCAGGCTTATTATAATCATAGAAAAAGGAAAGGTGTGACCATGAGAAAAGCGATCAAGGACATGAAAAATCCTTATTTTTTCGCTTCCATGATGGTCAAACTCGGTTATGCAGATGCTGAAGTAGCTGGCGTAAACTCTACTTATCCACTCGTTTTAAGTCCGGCTCTCAAGGTGATCGGAGCTGAAAAAGATGGTGTGGTATCCGGAGTGTATTATGTTAATTATGGAAATAATTCATATTTCTTAACCGATTGTGCGGTAAATGTAGACCCGACTTCTGAAGAGCTGGCAGACATTGTAATGAACGGCGTTGAGGCAATGGAACGATTCAGGTTTACGCCTAAGGTTGCTATGCTTTCCTATTCAAATTTCGGATCTGTAAGAGATAAAGAATCCAGAAAAATTGAAGAAACGATTGAATTGGTTCTTCAAAAGAGACCTGATTTGATGATCGATGGTCCTATTCAGGCTGATCTTGCACTTGATCCGGACAGACTTTCTGAGCTGTATCCATTTACAAATGTTAAAGGAAGACCAAATCTTTTAGTGTTTCCAAACCTGAGTGCGGCCAATATTTCACTAAAATTGATCCAGCGATTCAGCAAGGCACAGATCATAGGCCCGATCATGGAAGGGTTTAAGAAACCCGTGAATATTGTAACCAGAAATTGTGATGTTAATAACATCGTGAATCTTACCGCAATTTCTAATGTGGATGCCCACGGATAGAGATCATAATCAACACGATAACGAAGGGGGCTTTTCGCCCCCTTTTTTTCTGCAACAAATATTCTTTGTTTACATAAAATCTAATTATTTTTAATTAGACTTATTATTATTTATGGAATAATTTTTTAGTTTTACCTCTTTTACTAAACTAATATTCTAAAATGAAAAATTACAACCCCAAGTCATTTGCATTAGGAATAATTTTCACTTTCGCAATTATTTCTATTTTTTCGTTCACAGAAAACAAAAACACATCTTCGGAAGCTGAAGCCATTGAAATCGTACAAGGAATTGATCCGGCACAGGCATTAAACTATCGGAATAACTATCAAACGCTATATCCATCCGAACTAAAAGGTGTTAATATCTCCCTTCAGCAGTGGGAGGCCATCAATCAGCTAATGAGCAGTAGAAACAATAACACATCAAACCTTTCCGGCTTCAGGCTGTATTATGGTTCTACAGGCACAAATCGAAATTCTGAAATTGTTTCGCTTGCCTATTCAATAAATAGCGGCATGAGTGAAGACGATCCGGGATCTACCGTGAATATGGCGCAAGGATTCAGCAGGTCTTTTAGTCAGCAATGTCCCCCGTTTTGTGATTAGGAATCGTATGCTTTGATTGGCATATTTTGACTTATGTAAAATAAATCTTTCATCTTAAACTATATCGTGAAAAGCTATCGATTCGGATCATGGAGTTTAAACACAATGCTATTGGTGTTTATGCTCTCATTTGGCGTATTTGCCCATAGTTCGTCGGACCCTGAACCTGTTGTAGCAATACCATCAGGCCTGGAAAATCAGCTTCTGGCCCTATGCGACAATTTCTGTTATGAGGTAGAAAAAAACAATAACGATTTAACTTTCGATAGTTTGGCTTATCTCGCCATTGAAAAAGCTGAGGCTAGTTTTGAGCAAGAACTGATTCTGAAAATCAATCTCAGGTATCTTGAAAAGGTTCAGGTTCATGGCACATATGTGGATTACAGGAAGCTTGTAGACAGAACAGAAATATTATTGCTTAAACACAATGATGCGGATAAAAACTTCAAAAGCTGGATCACAATTTCAAAAAGTGCAGCCAGGCTGAGAATAACAGATCTGGCCCATAAATATGCCTTAAAGGCTTTTGGCGATGCCAGTATGAAGAAAGACCCCGGCTTGAAAGTAGATGCTTATCTCACTCTGGGTAAAAGCCTCGAACTTCAAAACCAATATATCGAGGCGTATCAAAATTATCTCAATGCATTTTATCAATCAGAATTAATACCTGACGAACATAAAAAGAACTCGGTTAAGGCTGAATGCTACAATCATTTCTATGAACTTTTTATTACGCTCAAGGATTTTGAACAGGCTGCCAATAACAAACAAGAAGTTATCAGGATTTTGGAAAATGAGAATCCGGTCGATTCGACCAATTTGTATTGGGCCAAACTCGATCTTTGGGGTGTGGCCGTTCTTGCAGAAAAATACATAGACCTTCCATTAAAATTCAAAGAGATCATAGATTTTGCAATTAAAACGCACAATGAAAAACTAAAGGATTACACTTTTTCTTCCTACAGAACATTTCTGATCCAAAAAAATGACTTTAAGGGATTTCATGAGCTTTATGATGTCAATTTTTCGGAAGAATTGATAAAAATGGAATCTGTAGACCCTGTTTTATATAACCGTATTCAGGCGTATATAGCAGAATACAACCAGGATCTTGAATCTGCAAACGCTTATTACTTGAAAACAGAGCACCTCCTTCCTGAAAATGCATTGGATGTTTTTAAATCAAATTTTTATAAAAGATACGGCGAATTCCTTCTCAGACATGACAGGCTCACGAAAGCAAAGGATAGTTTCTTAAAATCATATGAACTCGCAAAAAACAGCCATTTTGATGGTTATATGTATGATTCATCAAAATTTCTGGATTCAATTTATCTGAAACTTGGCAATATTGAAGAAGCTTATAAATTTGCCAAAATACATCAGGGTTTGTTAAATAAACAAACCCAGCAAATTCTGGATAAGGACTTCCTGCTTTTGGAGATTCAGAATGAATCAAAAAGAATGGAACTGGCCCAAAAGATCAAAAATGAAAATACAAAGAAAAAATATGACGTTCAATATCTCTTAATTACCATCTGCATCACTTTTTTGATGCTGTTGTTTATTGTCGCTAGTCAATTAAAAGTCCCTGAATGGGTGATCAGAGGCTCTGGGTTTTTAGGTGTTCTGATGATCTTTGAATTTCTCATTTTGATACTTGACCATGAGATTCACCATTTTACACATGGGGCGCCTTTCTGGATCTTTACAATTAAGGTTATGATCTTATTTGTCTTATTTCCTTTACACCACATCATTGAGCATACATTGATCAATTATATGTTGAAGAACAAATTATTGTGGAAACCAGGAAAGTTAAATGCCAAAAAAATAATTCATAAAATATGGCCCTGGATGGGAGAATAATGACCTAACCCTGAATATAAACAACATATTTGTCCTTAAAATATGCCTCTGGAAAACTTTCGTAAATTGCATGGTGTTCATGATATTCATGACCCGGAATTTCCTTTAGTTCTGAAAGAATATCGCCACCTTTCAGTGCAATGATTCCATTAGGATAGGCATGCTGATGTTTACGCTTTAATAAAGGTCGACCCCACTCAAGCAGTTTATCCGTCTTTGCAACAGCTCTTGTAACGACCATGTCAAACCTGTGTTTTGTCTCTTCCGCACGCTGGTGAATGACCCGGACATTTTTAAGTTCAAGTTGATCCGCAACGGACTGAACCACTTTAAGTTTTTTTGCGGTGCCATCTATGAGTGTAAATTTTACCTCAGGGTAAAAAATCGCCAGCGGAATACCTGGAAAGCCACCTCCTGTTCCAAGGTCAAGGATTTCTGCACCAGGCATAAAATCATAATAAGGGATCATCGTCAGAGAATGCAAGACATGATGAATATATAATGAATCAATATCCTTTCTTGAAATAACATTGATCTTTGAGTTCCAATCCTTATAAATAGGTCCCAATTTTTCAAATTGTTCCTTTTGAAGGTCACTGAAATCATCAAAATAATCTAAAATAATATTTGTCGACATTACCATTTAATTTTTCCCGGCCACAAACTATATACGGACATAAAAATATAATAAAAGAACATCATCAGATCTAATATGGGAAAATAAAACAATAACTCGCCTTCCCCAAGTTTACTGAATCCCTTATTGCTGCTCAAAATTATCAATAAATACCTGAAGAACCATAATAATAAAGCCGCCTTATATCCGGCAAAAAACAACAATAAATAAAACAAAATATGACTGCCCGCATATATAGATAATAACACCTGATGTATGAGTTTGTATCGGACAGAGGTGCTCAGATGCCTTTTTTTCTGGTGAATATACCGGCTCCAGCTATCCGGCGCAGGCGAAAACATAAAACTCTCCGGATGTATCTGAATCGCTACGTTTTTTGCATTGGCAACCTGACTAATAAACAGATCATCATCTCCCGAAAGTTTGTCAAGATGAGCGGTAAATCCATCTACGGAATCAAAAACAGATTTGTTATAAGCCAGATTCCGACCAACACCCATGTATGGAATACCCATGAGTGCGTATGAAAAATATTGCAATGCTGTCATAAAGCTCTCAAATCGGATAAATAGATTGAGTAAACCGGGCTTTCTAGCATATGGACCATACCCAAGGACAATTCTTTTCTCAGCTGTAAATGCATTGCTGATGTGCTGCAACCATTTTTTTGAATTAGGCATGCAATCCGCATCAGTAAAAACAAGTTGATTCGAACTTACAGATGACAAGACAGCCTGGAGACTGCGCTTCTTTCCCAAATGTACTTCATTCCTTTGAACGATCAGCTTATTGTATTTTCTTGAAAAAGCCTCAAGGATTTCAGGACTATTGTCTTCCGAATGGTCATCTATGATCAGCACCTTATAATTTGGATAATCCTGACTCAGGATCAAAGGGAGGTTTTTCCCGAGGTTTTCAGCCTCGTTTCTGGCAGCAATCACAAGTAAAATCTCCTTTTGCTTTTTGTCTTTTATTGGCAGTATGCCTGCTTGTTTTTGAAAAGAAAACTTAACAAAAAGCAACAGCCAAAATGCAAGGTTTATTATTGTTACAACTGAAAGTAGAAAAACCATTCATAAAATTTAACTGGCTAAAATTACTAAAATTTTAGCTGAGGACTTGAATATGTTTTGTTCGGAAAGTTCAAAATTTTTCTATCTAAGCCCATTTGAATTAAAAGACAGAATAATTTGGACGCCTGACTAGTTATATGTTATTATAAACAGTTGTACATTTTTAGATCTGAACAACCCGGTTAAACTGTTAACTATTGAAACAAAACACAGATTTATAGCTCTTTTTATATTAATATAAATAATAATATATAATTTTGTGTTAACTTGTATTTTGTATTTAAAATAATTTAGTCAGAACAAATTATATATTTCTATGATGAAACAGTCAATAGCCTGCATACCCCTGTTGAATTTGATCCTTATCTGTTCCGCATCTGGTCAAATGATAGATGGTCCAAACGTGAAGTATGGGAATGAATGGATTGACTATAATAAAAGCTATTATAAAATTCCTGTTACTGAAGACGGAATCTATAAAATCGCCTATCAGGATTTAATCAGTGCCGGAATGAATCCGGCCACATTGGTCGGAAATGATTTTCAGATCCACGAACATGGAGAGGAAATCCCATTAATGATATCTACCAATGAACACTTCAGTTCAAGTGATTTTATTCTGTTTTATGGCAAAAAAAACAAAGGGAAAATTGATAAATACCTCTATGAACTTCCTTCAAAACAATTAAATCCTGAATATTCCTTATTTACAGACACCCTTATTTATTTCCTTTCCCTTGATCCCGGAAAGATCAATAACCGCTTTGATACTTTAGAAAATGATCTGAACATAAACCTACCGTTTGTAGAAGAGTATTATTGGCATGAAGAAACATTGGTCAATCATTCCGATCATTTCAAACCAACTTATGATGGAACGAATAAAGTTACCTACTCACACCTGGATGTTCCGGAGGGCTTTAGTTCACCTATGCGAGAAAAAAATGATTATGTATTGCCGGTCACAAATTTCCGGAATGTCGGAGAGAAACCCATTCTAAAAGTCCGTCTGGCAACGTCAACTTCACCTCACAAAACAAACATTTCACTGAATGGAGACGTAATTGACATCATATACGCGACCGGTTATACCGTTACGGACCAGTCTGTTGAAATACAAACCAGTCAGGTAAAAGACCAAATGCAATTCACCTTCGAGGGAACCGATGTGACCACCTCACTTATTGACAGAAATTCACAATCTGTCGTTTCATTGCATTACCCTAGAAACTTCGTGTTTACAGGACAAAAATATACCAGCTTTAGGGTGCGTGCAACGCAATTTCCAAAATATTTTGAAATTCCAAACCTGGATGTGAATCAGCAGAATGTTTTACTCTTTGACGTAACGAATGGGTCTGTCCTTATACCAGAGATCGACCTTTCCAATACTGCTCGATTTATTATTCCTCCGTCCAATCTTTCCAGGAACATCGTGATCATCAATCAGGATACGGCTCCAAAGAATATTGAAATTTCCGAAAAAATCGAATTTATTGATTTTGGTAATTTTGATGAAGAATACATTATTATCAGCCATTCTGAGCTCCGTAAAGAGTACAATGGACTGGACCAGGTACAGGCATATGCAGATTACCGGTCTTCAGACCAGGGTGCTAATTATAAAACGATTATTGTTAACGTAAATGAGATCTATGACCAATTCGGGTATGGAATTCAACGTCATTCGCAGTCTCTGAATAATTTCAGTAATTACATTAAAGCCATCTGGACCGAACCAAAATTCTTTTTTATCATTGGTAAAGGCCGGGATTATGTCGAAACCCGCACCGAGGAACAATTAAGTGACCCAAAGAACCTGTTTTATGTCCCTACTTTGGGGTTTCACGGATCAGATGTGCTGATGATCAGTGCCAAAGGTGAAAATGCACCCGGAATCCCTCTTGGAAGGATTGCAGTTAAAGATCCCGGACAGATCGAGGAATACCTGGATAAGGTCCGGCAGCATGAAAATTATCAAAAATATGGGCAGAACCTGGAAGAGAAAGAATGGATGAAAAAAATAATCCATTTGAGTGGAGGAGATGCAAACATTCAGGAATTACTGAGGAATTATCTGGATGAGATGGGAGAAGTAATTGAGAACAGTTCCTTCGGCGCCAATATTGTAACCTATGGCCGAACAAGTGGCACCGCCACTGAAGCGGTTACGGAAAAGATTACCGAAGACATCAATGAAGGCGCTTCAATAATTACCTTTTTTGGCCACTCCGGAGTTTCAACTTCTGATTTTAATATTGGCGACTTAAACAATAATAAATATCCTTTATTCCTGAGTCTGGGATGCTATTCGGGAGACATTCATACTTATATCACAACAGGACAGAGCGAACGCTTTGTTTTATCGCCGCATGGTGCCATCGCTTTTATCGGAGCCGCAGGCACGGCCTACATTACACCTCAATATATTTTTGGAAAGGAGCTATACATAAAACTGGGTGAAGAGCTATACGGAAAGACAATCGGTGAAGCTTTTTCAGCGGTTTTGGACCTTAAAAAAAACAACACAGCACTGAGCATTAAATCACTCAATCAACAATTGACCCTGCATGGTGATCCTGCGATCAAACTGAACCCTCACAACGGTCCCGATTATGTTTGTGACTACCGTTCCGTTCAGACCTTACCACAAGTTGTGAATTCCAATGAAGAGCATTTTGAGTTCACTTTCGACGTGGTGAATCTTGGCAAATGGGTAGATGATTCTCTGAGTATAAGAGCTATTCGACAATACCCGGACAATTCATATGATACAATTTACACGAAGATAGCCGCACCGAATTACAGAAATCAGCTTACACTAAAATTGCCTACCGGAAATTCTAAAGGAATCGGACAAAATTGTGTGTTTGTTCTCCTGGATTATGATCAAAAATTTGAAGAGAAAGAAGCACCGGAAGCAGAGAACAACAATACGCTTGAAAATGATCTGGGGGAGCAAGGGTTTTGTTTTTACATCATAAACAATGGAGCAAAACCAATCTATCCATCTGAGTTTAGTATCGTGAACGAGGACCCGGTTATCTTAAAGGCATCAACTTACAACTACTTTGTTGAAACACAGGATTACTTGTTTCAAATAGACACTACTGAGCTCTTTAACAGTCCGTTTTTAACTGAACACATGGCGGAATATGATGGAGGATTGCTTGAGTGGCAGCCACCGGTTAATTTTCAAAATGAAAACGTTTATTACTGGCGTGTCAGCCCGGACACTTTACAATCAGGCCTGGGTTATTTGTGGGCATATAGCTCATTTATTTACCTGCCTCAAAGTTCAGAAGGCTGGAACCAAAGCCATAAATACCAATACGAAAAGGATGATTTCCAGGGCATCGTAACCGATGGCTGGGAGTTGAATTTTGACAAGGAAAGTTATCTGATCCGTTTCAAAAACAAAAAATATGATCCTGATGATCGTTATATCGGATATGTAAATGAATCCACATGGGCGGCTTTTAACCCTGTCAATTACAGACCGGCCTTACACATTGCTGTCTGGGGTCCGGAAAGGGTTATGTACAATGAAACGGGTACGGATTATGGAACAATCGCTTTCAACAATAAGTCCTTTACCTTTAAAACAGAAACAACCAATGACAGAAAGGGCATCGAAGATCTTTTTGAAGCGATACCCGATTCATCAATCGTTTTTGCTTTTACCGTTTTGGATGATGAAAATACCGATTTGAATACATCGACCTGGGCACAGGATTCCGTTTCTCTGGGTTATAACCTTTTCAGTCTTTTTGAAAGTTATGGCGCAAAGGATTTTAGAAAGATGGAATTACAGGGTTCTTTGCCTTATGTATATATCTTTCAAAAAGGCAAAGGTGCAATTGAAGAAAAAATAGGGGAAAACTTTGATGATATTGTAGAAGCATCTCATGTAACCACTTTAAACCAACAAAACGGAAAACTACTTTCTACGGTGATTGGGCCCGTCAAAGACTGGAACAAAGTTCTTTGGGAAGAACAAAAGACAAGCGCCAATGATTATTCATTTCTAAAGGTGTTTAAAGCCGACCAGAGCCTTTCTTCCTTTCAAATCGTTGATACCCTCAATGAGAAATTTGAATTGGATATCTCAACCATAAATGCACAGGAATATCCTTATTTGAAACTCGAATATGAAGCACAGGATGATGAGTTTAACCGCGACCTGCCCGACTTCAATTTTTGGAGGGTTCTGTACAGCGAATTACCCGATGCCGTTTTGCTCATGGATGAATATTCTCTCTTCCAAAGCGACACATTGAATTTTGGTGGTCAATTCTCTTTTAAGGCAACAGCACTCAATAATTCAAATCAGGACATGGATAGCCTGGGTGTCCGGTTCATCATTAAAAAAACCGACAATTCTGAAGCTGTATTTAATAAAAAATATAAACCGCTGCTTGCCCATGACACCATTCATGTGGCATTTGATATAAACACAACCGGCATGAGCGGAATAAATGAATTTACGGTTGAATTAAATCCGGACAGAACCCCTTGGGAAAAATACTATTTTAACAATATAGGAATCAAACGTTTTTATGTGCGTTCCGATAGTGAAAATCCGATTTTGGATGTAACATTCGATGGGATCCACATCATGGATGGAGATATCGTTTCGCCGAAACCGGAAATTCAGATGGCTCTAAAAGATGAGAATACATTTCTTCTCTTGAATGACCCAAATATTTTCACTAAAATCAAACTACAGTACCCCGGAGGTCAATCGGTTGATATACCTATAGACAGCGATCAACTGGAATTTATTCCCGCTGAAAATTCGTCTGAAAATGTTGCTAAAATGATTTTCAAACCAGAGCTGGATGTTGAAGGAATTTACACGCTGACCGTACAGGCAAGAGATGTTTCGAATAATATGGCCGGAGACAATGAATTTCAGGTAGATTTCAATGTAATTTTAGAACAACAGATTTCGAACGTTTATAATTACCCAAATCCATTTTCAACCAGCACACAATTTGTGTTTACCATCACCGGATATGAAATCCCTGAATATCTTACCATCAGAATATTGACATTAGGAGGTAAAGTAGTCCGGGAGATCACAAAGGAAGAACTGGGTCCGCTTAGAATCGGTAATAACATTACAGAATACGCCTGGGATGGGAAAGATGAATATGGAGACAAGCTGGGTAATGGTGTTTATCTCTATCAGGTATATGCAAAAAATGCAAGTGGTGAAACATTCTCTTTGATGGAAAATGGTGAAAATGATTCCCGGTTCTTTAAAAAAGGGTGGGGTAAAATGGCCATCCTGCGATAGCATGTCATAAAAATCTTGTTTTTAGATAAGTGCTCCGTACCTTGCATACAAATCAAATTTGTACAAGATGCCTGAAACCCTAATTAAAAGAACCAGGGGACTTCATATCAGAAAAACGATATCTGAATTGATCGAGTATCGTGAATTACTCTGGATGCTGGCATGGCGCGATTTCAGGATAAAATACGCACAAACCTTTTTAGGATTGATCTGGGCCGTGATCGAACCCTTATTAATGGCACTTTTACTGAGTTTGGTATTCAACAAGGTTGCCAGCGCTTCTACCTATGGCATCGAACCGATCTTATTCGGCATGGTTGGAATGGTAAGCTGGAATTATTTTTCCAATGTGGTAAGTGAAGGAAATACTTCTTTGATCCTTGCTCAGAATATGATCAAAAAGATCTATTTCCCGAGGATCATTATTCCTTTATCCAAGACAATTGCTGCTTTGCCGGACCTGATCGTCACATTGGTTTTTACACTTGTCTTAATTCTCTTTTATCAGCCTGAGATCAGTGCTAATGCCTGGATGACTATCTTATTTTTAGGCCTGACCATCCTTGCCGCTGCTTCTCTTGGGCTTTGGTTCAGTGCATTGAACATTCGATTTAGGGATTTTAAACATATCGTTCCGTTTTTGATCCGAATTGGCTTGTTCATTACACCAATTGGTTATTCCACAATATCAATTGATTCCGCGTATAAATGGCTGTTTTATTTAAACCCAATGACAGGAATCATTGAAGGGTTTCGCTGGGCTTTATTTGGACTTGAATTTTCCTGGCCGTATTTTTATATAAGCATTAGTGTTTTGTTTTTCTTGTTTGTTGGCGGTTTCTTGTTTTTCAATCAGATGCAAAAAAACATGGCTGATATCATTTAAAAAAAATCTGGTTTTAACAAAAAAAATAATTGTCTTGAGTAAACCAATCATTGAAGTACACGGAATCTCTAAAAAATTCACGATCGGCAAAAGCAGATCGGGGGATCTTCGTAATTCAATGACAAAGCTGTTTTCATTTTCCGGGCAGAAAAAACAAGATATTTGGGCTTTACAGGATATCAATTTTCAGGTGAATGCTGGTGAAATTTTGGGGATCATAGGTCCAAATGGTTCAGGTAAATCTACCCTTCTAAAAATTCTGTCCCGAATCACAGAACCCACTTCCGGTCATGCCATTATGCGTGGCAAGATTTCGTCCCTTCTTGAAGTTGGAACTGGTTTTCACCCGGAATTAAGCGGCAGGGAAAATATATTCCTCAACGGATCTATTTTAGGGTTACAAAGAAAAGACATCGTGGCCAATTTTGACGAGATCGTTGATTTTTCCGGAGTCCGAAAATTTATCGATACTCCCGTCAAACATTACTCCAGCGGTATGTACGTCCGGCTCGCTTTCTCCGTGGCAGCCTATTTAAATCCTGAAATATTATTGGTAGATGAGGTGCTGAGTGTTGGGGATATGGCTTTCAGGGAAAAGAGTATTGAGAAAATGAAGCAGGTTGCAAAGAGCGGTAAAACGATTTTATTCGTGAGCCACGATCTCGAAACCATTGAAAGTATGTGTAATAAAGGAATACTCATTCAAAATGGTAAGATTGAATCAACTGGAAAAATGAAAACGGTGATCCGTGATTACACCTCAAAAACGAACAAAAGCCACAATGAAATAGATTCCATAAGCATTAAAAATGGTTTTGATATTTCTGCCTTTACAATAAATGAACAAGAAAATAAAAACCAGCAACTGATCCAAAGTGGCGATAAAATGGTTTTGGCTTTTAACTATACAAATAGCGGAAATCATAAAAACCTCACCTTCCGTTTGGAAATAAAAAACCGACAGGCATTTACTTTATTCGTTTGCAACAATTTCCTGACAGGAAACATCCTTTCTGAGTCCGGAAAAACGGGAGAAGCAATTTGTACGATTGATAAAACCCCGCTAAACACAGGTAATTACCTGATCAGCCTCACTGTTTTAAGCAATAATGTGGTCGTATTCCAAAACAATAAAACATGCATTTTTGAAGTGACACGAGGTGGGTTTTATTCCACGGGATTTATGCCTTCTAATGAAAAATTATTTCTTGTGGACCACCATTGGACCTTGAAATAATGTGAGCAATAATTTCCCAGGCTTTTATGCAATGGTCCGGAAACCCTTGTTTCTTCATTTGCTTTTAATGGACCGATTCCCTTTCATTTCTCCCAAAATATATAAAACGGGGTGAATGATCTTGATCAGTGCATTTTGCCAGTAAAAATGATCCTTGAAAACCAAGCGGTAAGTGCTTAAGGGCAATCGTTTGAAAATTGCCGCGAAAATACTTTTGCATAATTTATACAATAGAACTGATTGCTTTTTCCTTTCATTTGCAAGCAAAAAACGATCCCGTCCGTGTGCATAACTGGACGCAAGGTGCCAGTTCAACTTAAATTTTTCAGGGTGAACCCTGTGTGTTACGACCAACTCAGGATCATAGGCAATATGATAACCCATTTTGCGCAATTTCATTTGAAGGTGGTCTTCTTCCGCATAGCGGATCTCTCCCCCTTTCATGCCTAATTCAGTGGGAAACCCTCCTGCTGCTTCCGCTATTGACCTTTGCATCATCATATTGGCACCAATAACAAAGGAAGGTTCAATAAGGCCCAAAACTTCAATCGGATATTCAAAGTTATTCAGGTTTTCAGGCAGCCATCTGGGTGCATCACCATTCCGTTTTGAAATCACCTTCCCTCCAATAAATATATACAATTGTTGCCCGGTCAGAAACAAGGCTCTTTCGATGAAGTCCGGATTAAGCAAAACATCGTCATCAATAAAGACGATCCATTTTGTTTCACATTGCTGAAGTGCTCTGTTTCTGGCATTACTCAGACCCACGTTTGCTTCGAAAACATACTTTAAATTTGGATGTTCTACCATAAAGTCCTGCACCACTTCCTTCGTTTGATCCGTCGAATTGTTATCAATCACTAAAACATTATACACCGCCTGTTTTGCACTTTTATTTAAGACAGACCTGAGACACAAGTCTAAAAATTCAGCCCGGTTATATGTGCATATTGCAATGGTGAGAGAGCTGGTATTCATAAGGACACAGATTTCCTGTTTTCAATGAATTCCTTCAACTTGAGATACTCTTCCTGATAGTCAAAATGAACAATATCTTTTTTGTATCTCTTATTTATCTTTTCCAGGGTATTTAAATCATAATAATTAAAGTACAATTCCTCTTTTTCCGAACTTTCACCTTTCCCAATATTCTTATTTTCAAGTTCGGTTTCCAATTGAAATCTGCCTGCCAGTTTCTTCCAGTCATTTTCCAGATATTCTACTTTCAATACATACTTCAATGGCTTTCGATAACGGCTGATCGTATATTGTTGACTTTTAAAATGCCGGTCCGCAAATCTGTCTGGAATTGAACAAATCACCTTTACAAAATCTGAAAAAGACATGTTTGGATGTATCGAATAGGGGTACTTTTCATAATAAAATTCCTCTGATTTTTCCTTCTCATGCAAGACTTTATCCAGATAACAGGAAACGATTCGGGTGAATGGATTTCTGACAACCGTAAATGCCATGCATTCATTGAGACCAAATGGGACTTTACCAAAAATTCTTGTCCAGTTTTCATTTTTGTGAATATCAATTCCCGAATCTAAATTGGAAAAAATGCCATAACTTTTTCCTAGGGTTGCTTTAATACTTGTACAGGCTGATTTTGAGATGACCAGATAAAGTAGGTTTTTATCCTTCAAATGGATGTATTCCACCGGATCAAATTCCATTGTTTTAAAGTGGATATAATTCTTTAAAACAGTTTTATTGCGTAATATTAATTCGTTTCTAATTTTCAATCTGAATGAATAGGAATTAAACAATTATTTGGTATCTCAATTATACACTAAAATCTTTAAAAACGCTATTCGTTTTGAACTTGATAAATCGATGTATTTGAAAAAAGAGCAACAAATCGTTTTTATTTCAGGCCTTCACAAGAGTGGAACCAGTGTATTGCACCGAATTCTGGGCAATTGTGATGAAGTAACTCGTTTTACCAACACGTCGGTTCCGGAAGACGAAGGTCAGCACTTGCAATCTGTTTATCTTCCGGCAAAAGCTTTTGGCGGACCTGGAAAATTCGCATTTCACCCGGATGCTTACCTGGATGAAAACAGCCCTTTAGTTTGCGCGGCAAACAGCCAAAAAATATATGCAGAATGGAAAAAATTCTGGGACTCCCGGAAAAACATCCTGCTTGAAAAATCACCACCCAACCTGATACGAACCCGTTTTCTTCAAGCTCTTTTTCCTGATGCAAAATTCATAACGATCTTAAGACATCCGGTTGCTGTTGCGCTGGCAACTCAAAAATGGTCAGGGACTTCCTTTACCGAACTTTTACAACATTGGATAAAAGCGCATTCAATCTATTTCAATGACCGGCAAAAACTAAGAAACGAACTACTGTTTTCCTATGAAGAAATGATCGAAAGACCAACTGAGATTTTTAAGTCAATAGGCAAATTTCTAAATATTGACATCCAGGAATTTGATCAGATTGAAAATAAAAATGAACTCTACTTTAAGCAGTTTCAAAACAAGCTTTATTCTTCTGGATCAGGCAAAATGAACAATGACCCGGACTTTTTAGAGTTGGAAAAGAACTTTCTCCCGTTTTCCTATAGCCTGATAGATCTGTCGGTTTTTCCAAAATCAAAGGACCTGAATCTGTAAACTGTTCCATTCATCCAACGCTCATCTTATGAAATTCTTCATTTTCCCGGGATAAGAAACAAGGGCAGTCTAAGTATTAATGAACTCAAATAATAGACTGTTTTGCCCGGACTGCCTTTAAAGGAAATTTTGCGTATCAATTGATTCCATAAAGTTAGGTTTCCATTTTTCATGGCATTGGAGGCATAAGCATAGACCTTGTGATTATAAAGGTCATACAAAATCCTTTCTGGAATGTTTTTAATGAGTTCTTCTTTGTTTTGGTCAATTAATTGTTTGATATACTGCGTGGATTGGAAGGCATATCTGCCCGTTGGGTTCTGAAATTTTATTTTTGAAATCTGTCCGGGATGTTGTACGTAGGTACATAGCACATCGGGGATATAATGGACAGGGTAATTCAATAATATTCGAATTGCAAGATCAAAGTCTTCATTTAATTCAAGATCGGGGATAAATTTATATTCCTTCAAAATGCTTTTATGAATTACAAATCTCCTGATACCCGTTTTGTTTTCCCATAATAGACGAATCGGGTTAGTATATAGCTTTTGATTTAATCTTTCACTGATGATTTTTCCATTTTCTGTTTGCGTACATTCCAAACAGAAAAAAGCGGCTTTTGGACTTCCAAGTTCGACGATATACTGATCAAAGGTAGATAGAAATTCAGGGTGATACAGGTCATCGTCATCCAAAAAGGATAAGTATGTCCCCTTTGCTTTAGTAATACCATAATTTCTTGCGGGACTTTTTCCTTCGTTCTTTCTGGAATAATAATGTACCCTTTCACTCAGGTAGGGACGAACAACTTCCGCGGTTTGATCGGTAGATCCATCATCAACAATGATTAACTCCCAATTGACATGGGTCTGTTTAAGTATGTTCTCAATTGTACCTGGAAGTATTTTCTCCCGGTTGTGGGTAGGTATAATGATGCTATATAAAATTTCGGACAATTCGTTTTTCTTTCAAAGTTATTAAATTGAATCAAATTTAATATTCTAAATTCAGCTCTATACCAGATATCGTGACCTTAATCGCTTGATTGATTTTATTTGGATAAATTTACAATTGATTAAACAAGGGAATTTAATATGAAAGTTAACCTGTTTTTGGTTGGCGTAGCTAAAAGTGCCACCAATTCAATTTTTGATTTACTTTCCGGTCATCCGGAAATATGCCCTTGTGACATCAAAGAAGTGGAATTTTTTGCCCGCAAGGATACAGCGAAAGAACTTGAATTAAATAGTTATCATGATTTATTCAAATGCACTGATTCAAAATACTATCTGGACGCTTCAGACCTGTATTCGAGTTCAAAGGAAAACCGGGCAATAGCTGAACAGATCTTTAGTTATAATCCAGAAGCCAGGATTCTATATTGTATCCGTAATCCTATTGAAAGGATCCAGTCTCAGCACTGGCATGATTACAATCGGGGCTGGACCAGGATCAGAGATATCAACCAAGCCGTCTCTGTTCGAAATTATATACAGGATAGTATGTATTTTTCCAACCTACAACCCTACATTGAACTCTTTGGGAAAGAACAAATTTCTGTGCTGTTGTTCGAAGACCTGAGAAAAAAACCTGAAGTAATTACGACAAAATTAGCTGCGTTTTTAGAGCTGAAAAGCATTGGGTTTAAGAAATCGACAGTTCATTCCAATAAATCAGGAAGTCTGCATTGGATCAATCATCGCTTTGACCGTTTTGTGTTTAATCCGTTTTCTCAAAAGATGAAAAATTTAGTTCCGGTCCGAATCCAAATCTTTGTAAAAGAGCTTTTGATCCGGTCATCAAAAAGGCTAAAAGACAGACCAGAATTAAATGAAATTAAAATAAATGAAATCAAATCCATATTATTGCCTGAAATTAAAAAAATTGAAGAATTTACAGGATTTGATCTTAGTCATTGGTATAAATAATATATGATTTGAACTGGCCGGACAACAAGGATTTTGCTTTTACGATTATCGATGATACGGACGATGCTACATTGACCAACATCAAGCCGGTTTATGATTTTTTGTCCAAAATTAATATGAAAACAACTAAAACTGTCTGGGTATATCCGCCCCGGGATGAACATATTGGGCAATCGCTTCAAGATAATACTTATGCAGAATACATAATCGGACTGGATAAAGAGGGGTTTGAGATCCAATTACATGATGTGGGCAGTGGCGCATTTACTACAAATGAAATAAATGCCGGCTTTGATGTATTTAAAAATATTTTTGGCCGATTTCCTTCCTTACACACTAATCATTCCAGAAATCCGGGAAATATTTATTGGGGATACAAAAGGTATGGACCCATACTTAATCGAATTCTAAAGTTGTTCTCGAAAAAACAAACTTTGTTTCAGGGGGAAGAGGAAAAGAGTTTGCACTTTTGGGGTGCTCTATCCAAAGAACATATCCGTTATGCCCGAAACCGGGATTTCCAGGGGATCAATACACTTATGTTTGACCCTAAAATGCCATACAGAGAAAAAAGCAAAGATAAATTCAGTAATTATTGGTTCAGTTGCTCCGCAGGCAATAATCTTGCTTCTTTTAATTCACTAATTTCGAAGGCAAATATCGATCGTTTGATACAAGAAAAAGGCTGTTGTATCGTGTATACACATTTTGGCGAGGATTTTGCTAATGATACTGATAACTTAAGTAAATCGTTTGTTGATAAAATGAGTTATTTAAAAGAACAAAATGGTTGGTTTGTTCCGGCCACTGAAATATTGGATCATTTGAAGTCACAACAGAAAAATGATTGGGCCTATGGATTTTATCTGAATTTTGTTGATCTCATATGGCTGTTTAACAGACTTTTATATAAACTTAAATCAATTATAACTTTAAATAAAATATAATGCGCAAAATTGTATATGCTTAAAGGAAAACTAAATATAATTCATATCTGCAGCTGGTATCCAAACAAGCTAAAACCGATGGATGGCAATTTTGTCCACAAGCACATTGCCAGCACCATTCATGATGTGAATGCAATTGCAATTGCCGTTTATGAAACAAGATCTTCCTTAAAAAAAATCTACTCTGTAGATGAAACAGAGAAAGATGGTGTTAAAAGCATCATTATTTATCACCGGATGCGAAGCTTTATGATCCTGAATATTTTGTTCAGGATGTACTATTACATTAAAGCATTTGAACTGGCAAGAAAAAAACTGGGGCAGGTTCACCTGATCCACGCACACGTGACTTTGTTTGCCGGCGTCTTTAGTTATCTGCAAGCATTCTTAACTGGTATTCCTTATATCATCAGCGAACATTCTACTATTTACCGGCAAAACAATATCAGCAGTTTAAAGCTTTGGCTGGCACGGTTGGCAATATCTAAAAGCAGAGCGTTTTTGCCCGTTTCTTCTGACTTGAATAACACGGTCCGGGCCTTTAATATCAGGTCCAAACATACCGTTGTTCCAAATGTGATTGATGGAAAATTCTTCTATCCTCAGGAACATGAAAAAACTGAAAAAATAAAAATATTGCACGTTTCTACCCTGGATGATAACACAAAAAACATCTCCGGAATGCTAAGGGTGATTCAAACGGTCACGCATAAACGACCCAACATCCAATTCCAGATCATTGGTGAGAGAAATATTGCAAAAACAAAAAGGATGATTGACCAATTGAGGATAAAAGAAGCCAATTTAGAACTATTGGGTCCTATGTGTCAAGAAGATATTTCAGCATATTTCAGGGCGGCTGACTGCTTTCTTCTTTTCAGTAACCATGAAACTTTTTCTGTTGTTTTAGCAGAAGCCTGGAGCTGTGGAATACCTGCCATTTATTCAAATTGTGGCGGACTGACCAATTTGGATGACCCCCGGCTTGGAGTCCAGGTTGGTAAGAAAGATGAAACGGCAATGGTAAAAGCAATTTTTAAAGTTGTTGATCAATTGGAAACCTATGACCCAATGTTTATGCATCAGTACATACAACAACAATCCGGAGTGGAAACAATCCGGAACAAATTGCTCAGCCTCTATCGTGACTGTGCCTTGCCGTCTTAAACCCAATTAAAAACGAAGTTGAGCCCTGAGCATTTCAACGGATCGCGGCCAGCTTTCAGTTGTGGATTTGGCTTCCTTAACCTGGATGCCTTTTGTCCATTTTTCATAGAGCCGCAATAGCCAATTTGCCATTTCATCAATATCTTCTGTATAAAACACAGCAGATTGACTCATTTTCATGAAAATTTCCTCCAGCTCAGGCTCCCTATCCCCGTTGATCAAACAAAGAATAGGTTTTTCTGCCGTCAGATATTCCGAAAACTTGCCGGTGATAATACCGCCGGTATGTGGACCATTCCAGGTTAACATCACATTAACGTGACTTTTATGTTGCAATTTGACAGATTCAGTAAGTGAAACTTTTCCATAAATGCTGGAAATCCCACCGAGTTTATGCTTTTGAACATCCGCGAGCCAAAGCCTTCGGTCTTTTCCCGCATAAACCAATTCAATCTTTTCCTGGTCGATCTTCTTTTCCCGGATCAGGGAGTCAATTGCCAGAAAAAGAGCCTCCGTTTTTTGGTAACCCGGATACAAAGAACCCGTATATGAAATGGTGAATTTTTCAGGCTCAGCCATTTTATCAGGAATGAATAAACCATGTGATCCATTTCGCATCAATAGAACCCGGTCGTTATAATCCAATAATCGTTTTCTCAATCCTTCAGAAACAGTCGTCAGAATATCCGCCTTAGAAAAAAATCGCCTGTAAAGCTTATCGGTTGAACCAGGCAGAAATACATTTTTGCGGTTCTTGTCAACCGGCAAGTCTCTGAAGTCTGCGATCCAGCATAATTGTGGAAAGGCCTTCTTCAGGCGATAGGCAATATAATGATCTGCAAAAGGTCTGAAGGATGAATAAATATGAGTAATGCCTTCTTCCCTGATCAGTTGTTTTGCTTTTATTATGGCTGAAAAAACATAGATCATCCCGCCTTCTCCCCACAAAATATTTCCAGGATAGCTCTCCAGTATTTTGGCAAATAGTCCAGGTCCTTTTTTGCTCTTATTTGCATTAATCTGGTCATTTAGATCCTTTGTCAATTCAGTTTTTTCATACAAATTTCTGTAATCAAAATTGTTAACTTCATGGATTCGGGTAAAACCGACGGATAGACTCTCCTGCATTAATAAAGGCTTCTTGCGTAAAGTTATCAGATGGCTATCTTCAAAATGGCCCGATAATTCTCTTGCAAAACAATAATTGCGTAGGCTTCCCACCGTTCCAACTGGTGGAAAATAATAATGTATGTGAAGAATTTTATTGCTTTTTACCTTTTCTTCCAATGCATCTGGGTTTAAGACCCTCCAAGGTAAAATTACTGCAGTCATTTGCCAAATCAATTGCCCGATTTTAGAATTTAGCCCACAGATTCAGTAGGGTTTGAATGCTTACAAGTCAATCATTATCAGCCGTGCGCTCCGGCAAGATCATTGTTTCCTGTTTTTTTCTGTTCCTCCTCAAAATTAGTTTTCTGATCCAGTTAGGCACGACAATCACTCCTGCAAACAAATAAGAATAATAGGTGATCAACCTCCAGATAATAGCGATCAGCAAGGCCACTCCTACAGGAACAAAATCAGCGTATAAACCTCCAAACATGATTTCCGAAAACCCGGATGCACCCGGTGAAGGAGCAAATGCGGTTTGGATATACATGTTCTGGTTTCTGCCATACAGCAAGGTTTGATTGAATAAATCGGTTTTAATAGTCGAAATCAATGCAATTATGATCGCATTGACAACCGCAAATCGCATGAACCAGGCAAGGGAGGTTGCTGTTAAAACTTTAACGTGATACCACAAGTTTTTATGTGACAACTCATAAGAGGCTGAAATGATCCCATCACCGGTTTTTCTTAAATATTTTTTGTATTTACTGAACCATTTTATCCGGCCGAAAAAACAAATGAGTGCCTTGATTTTATCTGGGTCAATAAATAAACCATAGAAAATGAATGCAGCATAAGAAAACATGATCCCCATAACTATAAAAAAACTATAGGCATAGTTGCCCAGGCTTTGAAAACTGATTGCATCAGGACCTATTATGCCCGGGCCAACAAGAATCAAAAGCAAAGGAAAGGACAGAATAAAAAATGCAGAATCAACCACAATTGAATACAAGATAATTGTAATCGCTTTTGAAGACTTCAGTTTTTCCTGAGAAAGAAAAAACAAGGCAACCGCTGTGCCCCCAATACTTGTAGGAGAAACAGCAGAGGCAAATTCCCATATGAAAATCAATTCTACTGATTTTCTAAAGGAAAAAAACTTTTCACTCAACAACCTGAGTCGCCATGCCAGAACCAGGTGCCTTAAAGCAAAAATCAAAACTGCTATGCCCAGCCAGACCAAAACACTGAATTTCCACTCAATCTTGTTCAGCTCATTCCAGTCAAATTGCTTCCAAAGCAGATAACCAATTACCATAAAACCCAAAATGATTGGAATGATCACTTTGTAACTTTTAATAGATTTCAGGGTCGAATTGTCCCTTCTATTCAGGGATTCATGATCTGTTGCCGCCAATTTATGATAATTTTTTTTACTTACAATAAGCTTAATAGGTATTCCCCGTATCCACTCTTTATGTACTTCTCTCCCAACATTTGTAACTGTGTCCTGTCTATGAAGCCCATTTCAAAAGCGGCTTCCTCAATACATCCTATTTTTAATCCCTGACGTTCTTCAATGACCTGGATAAATTGTCCGGCCCCGAGTAAAGAATCATGCGTTCCTGTGTCAAGCCAGGCGGTTCCCCTGTCCAACACACTTACTGTAAGTTTTTCCCTTTCAAGATAGTATCTGTTAATGTCTGTGATCTCGTATTCACCTCTTGCACTTGGTTCGAGGTTTTTAGCAATTTCCACTACTTCCGAATTATAAAAATATAAACCAGGTACCGCATAGTCCGATTTGGGGTTTTTAGGTTTTTCCTCAATTGAAACAGCCTTAAAATCATCGTCAAATTCAACGACACCATATCTTTCAGGATCTGCAACCCTATAGGCAAAAACAACGCCCCCTTCCGGATCCTTCGAGCTATTCAACAAATGCTTCAAACCTGCACCATAAAATATATTATCACCAAGAATCAAAGCAACACTATCCCCGTCAATAAAATCCGCTCCAAGCACGAAAGCCTGCGCTAATCCGTTTGCCTCAAATTGTGGTATGTATGAGAAACAACAGCCAATGTCGCTTCCATCTCCAAGCAATTCCTTGTATAATGGAAGGTCCCTGGGTGTTGAAATAATCAGAATCTCATTGATGCCCGCGTGTATTAATGTAGAGATCGGATAATAGATCATCGGCTTGTCATAAACTGGCATTAATTGTTTACTTACCGCTATGGTCAATGGATATAATCTTGTTCCCAGACCACCCGCCAAAACAATTCCTTTCATAATCTATCTTTTCTCGAAAAATATAAATTGAGCACCTAGCTCACTTAAAATAAAAATGCAAACATGGTTGTCATGTTGCTTATATAAAATACGGAAATCCTCAATCTTATCGTCCTCAATGATCTTTTTACTCACAAATTCTTCAAGCGTGGATGCATTCATTGACCATTGTCCCGGAAGGTTGTGTTCAAATGCCAGAGGAATCCCAATTTCAACTTCCTGTCTGTGTACAACCATTATTGGGTATTTACTGACACCCTGATCCTTAATAACCGTTGCCGCCTGATCCATAACTCCGATGTAGGCTTTTAACTGGTCCTTCAGACCCAAAAAATCTTCTGCTTTTGGCATATAATTAGACTTGCGATTATTATTAGTTTCCTGATAATAATTGTTTTACAATCGCGGCGATCGTACCACCATCCGCTTTCCCTGCAAACTCCTTTGATGCCATACCCATCACTTTTCCCATGTCTTTCATTGAGTCAGCTCCTGTTTTTGCAATTATGCTCTCTATCGCTGCTTTTATCTCATCATTCGACAATTGCTTGGGTAAATAAGCACTGATTACTTCTATCTCCTCCTTCTCTGTAGTTGCCAGGTCTTCCCTTCCCTGCTTCTCAAATATTGCTAGTGAATCCTTTCGTTGTTTTACTAGTTTTTGCAACAATTTAACCTCAGTATCTTCATCGATCACATTGCCTGTTCCATCGGTTTTTAACAATAAAATTGCCGATTTTATAGCTCTGATTCCTCGCATTTTCACCTGATCTCTGGCTTTCATTGCCAGTTTCAGATCATCGTTGATTTTCTTTTCAAGACTCATTGTTATTGTGTTTTGTTATCATATTAGTCAAATCAATAAATTCCTCAACAGATAAATGTTCAGGTCGTTTAGTAAAAACGTCCTGCTGCAAAAATTCATTGTCATTAACCAGGCTTTTCAATGTATTTCTTAACATTTTTCGACGCTGCGAGAACCCCAGACTGACCACTTGCCTGAAAAATTTCTCATCACACTGCAGGGTCTGCTCCTTTTTTCGCTCAAGCATGATCACTGCTGAGTTTACCTTCGGGGGTGGATCAAATTTTCCCGGGGGAACATCAAATAGCACTTTCCCTGTATAATACGACTGAATCATAACACTGATCCGTCCGTATACCCTGGACCCGGAGGGAGCAATTACCCGCTCTGCAACTTCCTTTTGGAACATTCCCACCATATACGGGATCCTTTTTCGGTTTTGAACCATCCGGATCAGTATCTGAGAAGAAATATTGTATGGGAAATTGCCAAAAAGAACAAACTCTTCATCCGGAAAGATCTCATCCATGTTTACTTTCAAAAAATCTCCTAGAATCAAATGATCATCAATTCCCGGATAGGCTTCATGCAGATATTCAAACATATCCTGATCCGCGTCAATTGCCTTAAATTTACATTTTTCAGAAAAGAGATATTTCGTCAATACACCTTTACCCGGTCCAACTTCCAGAAGCGGCAATGAAGGGTCAAAAGACCGGACATTGTCAACAATGCTTCGGGCAATACCTTCATCATTTAAAAAATGTTGTCCGTATGATTTCTTTGCCCGGGGTCCCCTGTGATTCATCTCATTTGTTTTAATCGTTAATTAAAGACCTGTTTTCCGGTAAAAACCCTGTTGTTTATTAATTTTCAAACCTAGAAAATTAATATCTCCTGATCGGAATCAATATCGGTAAAAATCGGGTTTGAATGGACCTTCCTTTTCTACTCCAATGTATTTTGCCTGTTCCTCAGATAGCTCTTCCAGCTCTGCACCCACTCTGCCTAAATGAAGTTTGGCTACTTTCTCATCCAAATGCTTTGGCAATACAAAAACCTTATTTTCATACTTTTCGTGGTTTTTCCATAATTCTATTTGTGCCAAAACCTGGTTTGTAAATGAATTTGACATCACAAATGACGGATGTCCCGTTCCACAACCAAGGTTAACCAACCTGCCTTCTGCAAGTAAAATAATATCCTTTCCGTCAACCGTATATTTGTCCACCTGTGGTTTGATGGTTTCTTTCGTATTCCCGTAGTTTTTATTTAACCAGGCCACCTCAATCTCATTGTCAAAGTGTCCTATATTAGCAAGAATCACTTTATCCCGCATCATTGGAAAATGTTCTCCGGTGATGATGTCTTTGTTTCCCGTGGCTGTAATAATAATATCAGCCCGGTGAATCGCATTTTTAACTTTGCGAACCTCGAATCCTTCCATTGCAGCCTGCAAAGCACATATCGGATCAACTTCACTGATTATCACCCTGCATCCTGCTGCGCGCAAAGAAGCTGCTGTTCCTTTACCTACATCACCAAAACCAGCAACTAAGGCAACCTTGCCTGCCATCATTATATCTGTGGCTCTTCTGATCGAGTCTACTGCCGATTCTCTGGTTCCGTATTTATTATCAAATTTTGATTTGGTAACTGAATCATTCACATTGATCGCCGGCATGGATAATGTGCCGTTTATTTCTCTTTCATACAAACGGTGAACCCCGGTGGTTGTTTCTTCACTTAGTCCCCGGACCCCTGCGATCAGTTCAGGATGATGATCCAGTACCATATTGGTCAGGTCACCTCCGTCATCAAGGATCAAATTCAATGCGTTACCTCCTTCAAATGCATTCAGTGTTTGCTCAATTGCCCACCAAAACTCCTCGTCTGTCATGCCTTTCCAGGCAAAAACAGGTACTCCCGCTTCAGCAATAGCCGCTGCAGCGTGGTCTTGCGTTGAAAAAATATTGCAGGAGGACCAGGTCACTTCCGCTCCCAATTCCAGTAAGGTTTCTATCAATACAGCCGTTTGAATCGTCATATGCAAACAGCCAGCTATTCGCGCACCTTTCAACGGTTGCTCTTCTTTGTACTCCTCACGTAAAGACATCAATCCCGGCATTTCTGCCTCCGCAAGTTCCATCTCCTTTCTTCCCCACGCTGCCAGGGAAAGATCCTTTACTTTATAGTTCTTTGTTTCTTTCATCGTATATAATTTCTCAATAAATGTCGGGAATGCCTGAATTGTTCTCAGATTCCACCTGTTTATCAGACTTTGTTGATCCCCATCCTCAATTTTAAGCAAAACACAACTTCTGTCACAGGAAATCATCTTCCGCGGGACCCACAAATGGTATTTTATTTTTTCTGTTTATTTCTTGAAATATGCACTAATCTTCAAAATATTCAATGGCCGTTTCTATGTAAGCAAACCTTCTGAACATCTCTGTAACTCCACAATACTTGGTCAGAGACATATCAACCGCTTTTTGCAGTTTATCCTTTTTTAGGTCTTTACCCCAAAATTGATAGGTAATCTTGACTTTATCATAATATTTTGGGTGCTCTTCAGTTAATCCGGCACTGATCAATATTTTAAAATCTTCTGGTTCCGCACGCATTTTTGTAAATAAAGAAGCAACATCCATCGCAGTACAACCAGCCAGCGCAGACAACATTAATCCCTTGGGCCGAACACCTTTGCCTTCTCCACCAACAGCCTCAGACGCATCCATCATTATTTCTCCACCAGGCCCCTCTGATTTGAATGCCATTTTACCCTGCCAATCTATTTTTACATCATGTGTCATAATACCTGATTTTAACTAATTTGTGAATAATGTCGCAAAGATATAAATAATGATTGAGTTCCTGCCTTGTCTATTTTCTATTTCATAAAATCAGTATTTCAAAAATGCTTGTACCTTTGCCTGATTATGAATTTGACCCCCCAAATATCCCGGCAAAATTTCCATAGTTTTATATGGCATATCGTGTTTTTCTCTATGGCCATCAACTTCATGGATTTCGATACGGTTATGCCCGCTATGATCATTCAGTCCGGAGGAACAGCGGTGCAAATCGGAATTCTTACGGCTATTTTGATCGGGGGATCCAAAATAGCACAACTTTTTGCCGCCCCTTTTCTGTATTTCACTAAAACTAAAAAAACCTATTTGCTGCTAGCCATCAGTGTCAGGTTTTCCGCTTTAATGGCAATTGCGGGCAGTTTTTATTATTCACAAGCGCTGCCAAATGGGACGATCATCTATCTGATTTTCTTTTTTATCTCTTTTTTCTCTCTTAGTGAGGCTTTTGCCACTTTATCCTATACAGATATTCTTGGAAAATCTTTGTTGCAGGTTAAAAGAAAAAGCTTCCTTAGCATTCGACAGGTCATTTCAAGCTTGCTGATGTTTCTTTCCGCTTTTGCAGTTAAAAAAGTCCTGGGAACCTATGACTTTCCGGATAATTACGCCTTCCTTTTCCTTTTTGCCGGACTGGCTCTTGCCATTGCTTCTTTGGGTATCTGGAACCTGAGAGAAGTGCGGCTTGAAAAACAATTTGAACACCCTGGCTTAATTTCTTTTATCAAATTACTAAAAAAGGAATTGAAGGGTAACAAAGTACTTTGGTCCTACCTGATCATCATTAACACACTTGGTCTGGGAATGGGACTTCTCCCTTTTATGATCCTTTATGCGAAAACCAATATTGGTCTGGATCCAGGCCAAATTGGAAATTTTGTGATCTTAAAAACTGTCGGACTGGTTTTTTCAGGCCTTTTCCTTTTTCGTTTTGCTAACAAACTAGGGTATAAAACACTGCTGTACATCGCACTGATCGTAGGTGCCAGTTTACCGCTTGTAGGCATGTTGTTAAGTGACCAGCCCTATTGGTTTTCCCTCTGTTTCTTAATGGGTGGAATCTATATTACCTTTTTTAATATTTCAAGAGCCGGCGTTCTGCTCGAAATATCTACTGATTCCAATCGAGTCCTCTACGCAGGAATAGCCGGGTTTGGCAGTATCCTGATTACGATATTTCCATTGTTAGCCGGGTTTGTGATTGACAGTCTTGGCTTTGAAGTATTCTTCATCCTTACGTCACTGACCATTTTAATTTCAGTCTTCTTTATCCACAGACTTCAATGTAAATAGCATTTGAGACTTCCCTGATTCAACCCAGAGACAAGTGAGATCCGCTTATTTATCAGACCCTAGTGTTGCCTTATAATAATATCGGTTCATTCTGGCAATATTCGTCATTTTGATCTCCTTCGGACATTCGACCTCGCAGGCACCAATATTCGAGCAGCTTCCAAACCCTTCTTTATCCATCTGGGCTACCATTCGCATCGTTCTCCGGTCACTTTCAATCTTACCCTGAGGCAATAACCCAAGATGAGAAACTTTTGCAGATGTAAATAACATCGCGGCCCCATTTGGACAAGCAGCTACACAGGCCCCACAACCAATACAAGCCGCAGCATCAAATGCTTTTGAAGAAATCTCTTTGGAAACCGGGATTGCATTACCATCCTGGGCATTTCCTGTGTTTACGGAAATATATCCTCCTGATTGAACAATTCTGTCCAGTGGAGATCGGTCAACTACCAGATCCTTGATAACCGGAAATGCACGTGAACGGAATGGTTCGATGACAATTGTGTCGCCATCCTTGAAAAAACGCATGTGCAACTGACAGGTAGTTGTTCCCGTTAACAAACCATGTGGCCGGCCATTAATGACCAGACTGCAAGTACCACAGATCCCTTCCCGACAATCATGCTCAAAGGAAACGGGTTCTTTTCTTTCAGAAATCAATTGCTCATTTAGCACATCAAGCATCTCTAGAAATGACATATGCTCATTGGCCTCGATTTTATATTTTTCAAATCCCCCTTTGTCAGACGGACCATTTTGTCTCCAAACTTTTAGTGTTAGTTTCATTCCTAAAATTTAAATTCCAAAACTTAATGTTCAATTTGAATTGATGTTTTCAAATTGCTACTTATAGCTCCTCGTTTTCAATTCAATGTTTTCAAACTTCAATTCTTCCTTATGCATCTTATGCATCCCGTCTTCACTCCACTCCCAGGCAGCAACATAAGCAAAATCTTTATCGTTTCGCATCGCTTCTCCTTCCGGGGATCGGAATTCTTCCCTGAAGTGCCCTCCACAAGATTCTTCCCGATTCAATGCGTCGTGCGCCATGAGTTCTGCCAGTTCCATAAAGTCCGCAACCTTGGTTGCCTTCTCCAGTTCGTAATTATACTCATTAACCTTCCCGGGAATGAATAAATCTTTGTAAAACTCCTCCCTTAGTTTCTTGATCTCTTTGATCGCTATTTGCAAGCCTTCTCCATTTCTGGACATTCCAACATATTCCCACATAATCTTACCCAACCTTCTGTGAAAACTTTCAACGGATTGATTTCCTTGAATTTTCATCAGTTTATCAAGCCTGTCTTTAACCTCTTGTTCCACCTTATCAAATTCCGGTGTGTCTGTTTTGAAAACAGGGGTTCTGATATCATTGGCAAGGAATTGACCAATGGTATATGGAATTACAAAATAACCATCAGCCAGCCCCTGCATTAATGCAGATGCACCCAGCCTGTTGGCTCCGTGATCAGAAAAATTGGCCTCACCCAATACAAAAAGACCCGGAACATTAGATTCAAGATTGTAGTCAACCCACAATCCACCCATCGTATAATGAATGGCGGGATAGATTTTCATCGGAAGCTTATAAGGGTTTTCTCCAGTGATCTTTTCATACATTTCAAAAAGATTGCCGTATTTCTCCTCGATCACTTTCTCCCCCAGCTGAATTATTGTGGATTTATCCGGATCCTTAATACCTTCAGAAACGGCCCTTGACTTACCATACCTGGCGATCGCAGAAGCAAAATCCAGATAAACTGCCAGCCCGGTCGGACTTACTCCGTTGCCTTCATCACAGGCTGTTTTTCCTGCTCTGGAAGCAACATCCCTCGGGACCAGGTTGCCAAATGCCGGATATCTTCTTTCCAGGAAGTAATCCCTGTCTTCTTCTTTTATATCAAGAGGCGATCGCTTTTTTTCCCTGATTGAAACGGCATCCTCGTGGTTTTTTGGAACCCATACCCGACCATCATTTCTAAGAGACTCGGACATCAGGGTCAGTTTTGACTGATAATCACCGGAAACCGGTATGCACGTCGGGTGTATTTGAACAAAACATGGGTTTGCCATCAACGCCCCCCTTTTCGCAGCTCTCCAGCCTGCTGACACATTGGAATACATGGCATTCGTTGACAAATAAAACACATTTCCATATCCACCCGTTGCCAAAACAACAGCGTGACCTGAAAATCGCTCAAGTTCACCTGTTAGTAAATTTCTTGTGATAATTCCCCTGGCTTTTCCTTCAACCAGAACCAAATCCAGCATTTCATGCCGGTTATACATCTCAACATTTCCAAGGGATATTTGTCTGGAAAGCGAGCCATAAGCACCGATCAACAATTGCTGACCTGTCTGACCCCTGGCATAAAAAGTTCTCGATACCTGTACCCCACCAAATGACCGGTTATCTAAAAGTCCACCATATTCCCGGGCAAAGGGAACACCCTGGGCCACCGATTGGTCAATAATATCCGAACTAACTTCAGAAAGTCGGTGGACATTGGCCTCTCTTGACCTGTAGTCACCTCCCTTTATCGTATCATAGAACAAGCGATAAACGCTATCTCCATCATTTGGATAATTTTTCGCTGCATTAATCCCACCCTGAGCAGCAATACTGTGGGCTCTTCTCGGGCTATCGTGATATGTAAACGCCTTTACCTTATAACCCATTTCTGCCAATGAGGAGGCAGCAGACGCACCGGCCAAACCGGTTCCGACAACTATTACTTCAATTCTACGCTTATTATTGGGTGCAACAAGATCCATTTTGGACCTGTATTCTGTCCATTTTGTGGCAAGAGGCCCCGGTGGAATTTTTCCGTTGAGTGTCATTTGAAAAATATTTTATTTTTAAGAAAACTTCTTTCTGTTCTGCCTATTTAAAGAAATATATATACAGTGGAATAATGAAAAAACCAAGGGGAACTACAATTGAATAGATCCAACCCAGACCATTTATTATGGGGCTATACTTAGAATGATTGATACCCAAGGTTTGAAATGCACTTTGAAATCCATGTTTTAAGTGAAAAAACAAGGCGATCATGGCAACTTCGTACAATACAACATATACCGGTATTTTAAACGTATCTATAACATTTTGGTACAAAGCATCATCGTTATATTCGTGCAATATTTTTAGCTCAAGCCACCAGTCTCCCATATGAATAACTAGAAAAACAAAGATCAGAATCCCAAGATAAAACATGTTTTTTGATGCCCAGCTGGCGTTTGCATTCGTTTTTACAGCATAGGAAGTTCCTTTCGATCTTTTATTGGAAAGCCAAATAAGCATTCCCTGAACACTGTGAAGTAAAATGAAAAAATACAAACCATAAGCAACTACCTTGATCAGTGGGTTTTCCTCCATAAAAACCACAAATTCTGTAAATGATTCACCTCCATCATCTAACAGAAGCTGGATGTTTCCAAAAAGATGAACCATTAGGAATGTGATCAAAAACAAACCTGTCAAACTCATGACAAGTTTTTTTCCTACGCTGGAATTGAAAAAGTCGATTATCCACCTCATAATTTATTCTGTTTCTGTAAAATTGAAATATTGGAATTTAAGTTTTTTACACCCAAATCGGTCATTAACAAGAAAATAGCACCCTCTCTTTAGCAGAGGGAAAAAATATTACTGAATATTCATTGCTTGATTAAAGCAAATATAAATAAACAATATTTCAAAGAGAATTTATTAAGTCTGGATTTTACCCAAAGCACCAAATTATTTAAATGTATTTTAAATTGAGCTACAAAAATTATTTTCCATATCTAAGTTGGGACTAGTATGATAACTTTGCTACAGCTTCTCTATTTTATCTGGGAGAAGATTCTTTCATTAACGGCAAAAGATCTCAAATATGGCTGAGATAAGCATTTACAAAACCACATTATTCAGAAAGATCCTAATGTCCTTTACAGGGCTTTTTATAGCGTTCTTTCTAATCATTCATTTATTGGGAAATCTTCAGTTATTGCTTCCTGCTGAAATAGCGCACGAACAATATAACTGGTATTCTCATTTGTTATCCAGCAATATTTTAATCGAGATTATAGCCATTCTGCTCTATCTCAGTTTACTCATGCACATTTTCAACTCCTTGTATATTACCTACCAAAACAGAAAAGCAGGAGGAAAAGGGCTGGTTAAAGATACCCGGGGACAAGTAAGCGGCTGGCATAGTCGGAATATGGGCTTTCTGGGTGTTGTAATACTCGTTTTTTTGGTGATCCACATGAAGGATTATTGGTTTATATACAAATTTGGTGAACTGCCAATGGACGAATGGGGCAACAAGGATGTATATACAATTGTCATCGAGTCATTTAAAAACATCGGGTACGTCCTGATTTATTTGCTCGGTTTTATTGGCCTGGGTTATCATCTCGCTCATGGGGTTTCCAGTGCATTCAGAACCCTTGGCTTATATAACAGATCCTATATTAAAATCATGAAATACTTGGGTATCGCCTTTGCTATCATTATTCCGTTGGGATATGCGATCATACCGGTTATTGTCTATCTAAAAAATATGTAACACATGTTGAATTCTAAAATACCTGAAGGTCCTTTAAAGTACAAGTGGAACAATTACAAAGAAAATTGTAAACTCGTAAATCCGGCCAATAAAAAGAAACTCGACGTAATCGTTGTAGGAACAGGGCTCTCCGGAGCACCGGCCGCTGCTTCTCTCGGAGAACTGGGATATAATGTTAAAATATTCTATTTCCAGGATACAGCAAGAAGAGCCCATTCAGTTGCAGCTCAGGGTGGAATCAACGCGTCAAAAAACTACCAGAACGACGGAGATAATGTTTTCAGACACTTCTATGACACTTTAAAAGGTGGGGATTTCAGATCCAGAGAAGCGAATACATACCGACTGGCTCAATTATCCGCTCAGGTTGTCGATCAGGCCGTTGCACAGGGTGTCCCTTTTGCAAGAGAATACGGAGGCGTGCTTGCCAACAGGTCTTTCGGTGGTGTGCAGGTTAAAAGAACCTTCTATGCCCAGGGTCAGACCGGACAACAAATGCTTTTGGGCGCCTATAGTGCGCTGATGAGACAAATTGGTATCGGAAGTGTAAAGTCATATAACCGGCATGAAATGCTGGAACTGGTAGTTATCGATGGTAAGGCTCGTGGAATCATATCCCGGGATCTTGTTACCGGAAAAATTGAAAGACACAGCGCCCATGCCGTTGTACTCGCAACCGGTGGATATGGAAAAATATATTATTTGAGTACCCTTGCAATAGGAAGTAATGGGTCGGCCCAATGGAAGGCACATAGAAAAGGTGCTTATATGGCTGGCGTAAGTTGGGTACAATTCCACCCAACTTGTTTACCTCAGTCAGGAGATTATCAATCAAAACTGACATTGATGTCTGAAGCCCTTAGAAATGATGGTCGGATCTGGGTACCAAAAACAAAGGGGGATGAACGACACCCAAATGATATTCCAGAAAATGACAGAGATTATTATCTCGAAAGGAAATATCCTGCTTTCGGTAATCTGGCACCAAGGGATATTGCCAGTAGATCTGCTAAGGAACAAATAGATGCAGGAAAAGGCGTTGGCGGAAATAAAAATGCCGTTTACCTCGATTTTAAAGATGCTATTAATGAATATGGCAAAAAAGAAATCGGCGACCGATATGGTAATCTCTTCAAAATGTACGAAAAGATCACAGGCATCAGCCCGTACAAACAACCAATGATGATCTCTCCGGCAGCACACTTTACAATGGGTGGTCTATGGGTAGATTACGAATTGCAAACAACCATTCCGGGGCTATTTGCAATCGGCGAAGCGAATTTTTCAGATCATGGCGCAAACAGACTGGGTGCAAACTCTCTGCTTCAAGCTAGTGTCGATGGTTATTTCATTGCTCCGATTACCGTTGGTAACTACTTATCAACTGAAATCAGAACTGGAAAAATATCCACCGAACATCCTGCTTTTGAAGAAGCAGAAAAAGAAGTCCGTGACCGAATCAATACATTCTTGTCCATTAAGGGAACAACAAGTGCGGAACAGTACCATAAAAGATTGGGGAAAATCATGTTTGACCACGTTGGCGTGAACAGAAGTAAAGAGGGAATCGCAAAAGGGATCGAACTTATCAAAGAATTAAGGGCTGATTTCTGGAAAAACCTGAAGGTTCTGGGTGAAAATGAAGAGGTGAATTCCGAACTGGAAAAAGCTGTCAGAGTAGCTGACTACCTGGAACTGGCTGAACTCATGGCACACGATGCTTATGACAGAGATGAATCTTGCGGCGCACACTTAAGGGTTGAATATCAAACGCCGGAAGGTGAAGCGATCAGAAATGATGAAGAATATATGTATGTTTCAGCGTGGGAACATCTGGGTTCAGGATTAAAGCCTCAATTACATAAGGAGGAACTGGTATTTGAAGCAGTGAAACCTTCAATCAGAAGCTATAAGTAAGTCATTTGAAATTAAATTAATCGGGGTGGACCATCGGGTCATTTGCCTCATTCAATTATAACTTTGAGATATGAAAATCAAACTTAAAGTCTGGCGACAAAAAAATTCAATGGATAAAGGGACCTTCGAAAGTTACGAACTTTCAGACCTGAATCCTGAAATGTCCTTTTTGGAAATGCTTGATGTATTAAATGAAAAACTCCTGACAGAAGATAAAATTCCGGTAGAATTTGACTCTGATTGCCGGGAAGGGATCTGCGGTCAGTGTGGTCTGACGATCAACGGACGTGCCAATGGCCATTTTAGAGCAAGCACCACTTGTCAAATGCATATGAGACATTTTAAGGATGGTGATTCTATCGTTGTGGAACCATTCAGAGCCCGGGCTTTTAAGGTATTAAAAGACCTCAAGGTTGACCGAAGTGGAATGGACAAAGTTGTTCAGGCCGGAGGCTTTGTTTCTGTTCATACCGGATCAGCACCGGATGCCAATTCTTTACCGATCGGAAAATTCAGAGCTGAAGCCGCTTTTGACTCAGCCGCCTGTATCGGTTGCGGAACTTGTATTGCAACCTGCAAAAACTCAAGTGCTGCCTTATTTACAAGTGCAAAGATCAGCCATTTGGCCAATTTGCCTCAAGGCGCCGTGGAAAGAGAGGAAAGAGTTATTAGAATGGTAGAAGCAATGGATCTGGAAGGTTTTGGTCATTGTACAAATACGGAAGCATGCGAAATGGAATGTCCTCAGGAAATCTCCGTTATTAATATCGCCCGAATGAATTACGAATACAACCGGGCTGTTTTGATTAAATAAAACAGACAACAACAATTCATAAAAAAGCCCGGACATATTTAATATCTCCGGGCTTTTTTTATGTTTTTATGCCTTTTCTCCCTCTGCTATTTCAATGGGTATTTCCACCATTATTTCCTGGTCGATGTTTCTCCGTCTTAAATTATTGTTGCGCCTTCACAACCATGTAAACCGATATTAAACCAAAAATGATGTTTGGCAGCCAGACGCCTACTACCGGGTCAATCGAAACGGTGTTGGAAAATGCAATAGCAAAACGGGAAGCAACCACAAACAAAGCACCTACGCCAACCCCCATCGCCATGTGAAAACCAGCTCCCTCTCTCGACTTTCTGGAGGCAATTGCAAATCCAATAATGGTGAGGATAATTATGGATACCGGATCAGCATTCCTCCGTTGCAGTTCTACAACCAGGTTATTTGCCGTACTTATTCCCTTACTCCGTTCATAATCGATCAGTTCCCGCATTTCACTGGATAACATCATTTCACGCTGGTTTTTATATCGGACAAAATCCTTGGGAACCAGATTTAATACCGTATCCATTTTTTCTCCCTTCCGGACATCCAGTATCTCCCGGTTGCCTCTTATTTCCCGGATATAGTAATCACTGATTGTCCAGGTATTCGGGTATTCCTTAAATTCTAATTTTTTGGCAACCAGGTATTTTTTTAGTTCCTGGCCTTCATAGTTTTCAAGTCTGAAATCAAGGGCTGAGGTATCCCTTTTACGGTAATACCGGATATAAGCGATCGTGTTTTCATCCAAAAGAAACTGAACATTGTCAGAATCAATTTTTTTATTGGACTTATAGATGTATTTATTCTCGAATTCAGCCTTGATCCGCGTACTCTTCGGAACAATATTATTATTGCCATACCAATGGATCAAAGCAATAAAACAAGCACCCGCAATATAAGGTAAGAGTAATCTGTAATAACTGATTCCCGCACTTAACATCGCTACGAATTCAGTTTGTTTGGCCATTCTGGACGTAAAAAAGATGACTGAAATAAGCGCAAACAACGGCCACAGGATCGCATTGATCCACGGCATAAAATTCAAATAATAATCGAATATTATCTCCTTCCAGGTAACCGGTTCGTTTATGAACCGATCGATCCGTTCTGGTATGTCCACAACAATGGCCACCATGGTGATGAGCAACATGGAAAAAAAGAAAGTACCGAGATACTTTTTGATGATATATAGATCGATCTTTTTCAAAAATTACTTTTGTTTCTTTTTTGCTGGCAACTTTACTATAACTTTATTTTACAACCTATTATTAAGCTTAGGTATCATTATTTTCTTCCATTCATTAAAATCACCCGCAACTATATGTTTTCTTGCTTCCCGAACCAGCCATAAATAAAAACTGATATTATGAAGAGAGGATATTTGCATTCCAAGAATCTCTTTAGCCATAAATAGGTGCCTTAAATAAGCTTTTGAATACCTGGATGAACTTTCAATTCCCAACTTTGCGTCGATCGGTGAAAAATCATCCGCCCATTTTGCGTTTTTTATGTTGATCATTCCTTCTGCCGTATATAACAATCCATGTCGGGCATTCCGGGTTGGCATAACACAGTCAAACATATCCACCCCCAGCGCAATGTTCTCCAGGATATTTACGGGCGTACCTACCCCCATCAAATATCTGGGTTTATCCACAGGCAGAATATCACATACCAATTCTGTCATAGAATACATATCTTCATGGGGCTCCCCAACGGACAAACCACCGATTGCATTGATCTGCCTTTCCCGGGAAGCAACAAATTCCGCAGACTCTTTCCTCAGGTCTTTAAATGTGCTTCCCTGTACGATGGGAGCCAATACCTGGTCATAACCATACAGACCTTTTGTCGTGTCAATTCTGTCTATACACCTGTCCAGCCATCTATGGGTCATACGCATGGAGTTCCTTGCATAATGAAATGTGCTTGGATAAGGAGGACACTCGTCAAAAGCCATAATTATGTCCGCACCAATAGACCGTTGAATATCCATTACGTTTTCCGGCGTAAATAAATGCTTTGAACCATCGATGTGCGACCTGAATGTAACCCCTTCCTCCGTGATCTTTCTGCGCCCGCTTAATGAATAAACCTGATACCCCCCACTGTCAGTAAGAATCGGTCTTTTCCAGTCAATAAACTTGTGTAATCCCCCGGCTTTATTTAAAATTTGTGTGCCTGGTCTTAGATATAAGTGGTAGGTGTTTCCCAAAATAATATCCGCATTCGCATCTTGTTCCAGCTCATTTTGCCTGATCGCCTTTACGGTACCAACCGTACCCACCGGCATGAAAATTGGAGTTTGAACCTGACCATGTGCAAGTTGAATAGTTCCAGCCCTTGCCTTTGAAAAAGAATCGCTGGCTTCAATAATAAATCCCATAAAAATCTTCTACTGCTCTGAATTAAAAGTCGTGCAATTTATCAAATTAAGCTGACTACAAGCCAATCCCTTAGGCGATAAATCCCATCTGAGTCAAATTTATCAAATTACGGTTAAGCGTATTTGATGAATTAAATTGCAAGATTAGAAAAATCCAGGTGTGGTCAGTAAAGGCTATAATCTTTGGGCAATCCGCTTTTGTTTCGCCTCAATGCTTAATGTAGCATGCGGAACAGCCTTTAATCGTTCCTTTGAAATGAGCTTGCCTGTTATCCTGCAAACCCCAAATGTTTTGTTTTCCACCCGTATCAACGCATTTTCAAGATGATGAATATACTTCTTAGCCCTGGCGGCCATTTGCATCAATCTTTCATTTTCAATGGTACTAATTCCATCATCCAACCCTTTTATGCGACCATCAGGTCCATTTGCAAATTCTTTCAATTGATTTTTATAAAAATCAAACTGTTCCTCTGCTTTTTGTAGTTTCGATTCGATAATGGCTTTAAATTCAAACAATTCTTGGTCCGTATACCTTGTAATTTCTTCTGTTGCCATAAATAATCATTTTAGAACTAGAGCATACAAGGTTAAGGAATTAAAATATTATAATACAGAATTTTACAACAATTATTTAAATTGCACTGTTTTTACCAAATACTCGATGAATATGTCTCATTTATTTAGAATCTTTCTGATTTACAGCCTGTTATTCCTAAACATTTCAATTTCCCATAGTCAGGACAAACTGATTTGGAAAGTAAAAGTTTCTGCCGAAACTATCGAAAAACTCAATTCTGAGGATCAGGTTGAGGTTTTGATCTACCTCAAAGAACAAAAAAGATTTAATACCCTGCCTCAGGGCAACAAAACAGAAAAGGCTCGTCAGGTCTTCGAATCTTTGCAACAAAATGCTGCTGCTTCACAGGGGCACATTCAGTCGTTTCTAAATAAAAATAACATTCCTTTTCACTCCTTCTTCATTGTAAACGCCATCCGGACAAAGGTGGACCTGCAAAGCCTTACCACAATTGCAGAATTTCCGGAAGTTCGTTTTATCAGCCTGGATTCTCCAATCAAAATCCCGGATCAGCGAATGGAAACCGCCAATACAAATGAAAGGGACGGTATTCCGGAATGGGGTATTCAGGTGATTCAGGCAGACAGTGTCTGGAACCTTGGCGTCAGAGGTGAAAATGTGGTTGTAGGCGGACAAGATACCGGCTATGACTGGACTCATCCCGCTATTAAATCCAAATACCGCGGATACATCGACGAAGATCAGGTTGACCACAATTACAACTGGCATGATGCAATTCATGACATCAACCCTCTTCACAATGACAGTATTGTCGATCCGTCCAATAACCCATGCGGACTGGATGTTTTATTCCCCTGCGATGATGGCTCACACGGCACCCACACTATGGGGACGATGGTGGGACGTGATGGGGACAATATCGTCGGAGTGGCCCCAAATGCAAAATGGATCGGAGTTAGAAATATGGAAAGAGGCTGGGGACAACCTTCCACATACCTCGAAGCTTTTGAATGGTTCCTTGCTCCAACAGATTTAAATGGAGAAAATCCAGATCCCAATATGGCCCCCCATGTTATCAATAATAGCTGGAGTTGCCCGGCGGTTGAAGGTTGCGATGCCAGTAACTGGGAATTTATGGATATTGCAATCCAAAATCTAAGAAATTCAGGCGTGTTTGTCGTTGTATCCGCTGGAAACAGCGGAAATCAATGTGGTCGAATCAATGCCCCACCCTCAATGTTTGATGACTCCTTTGCCGTGGGCGCAACCCGTGTCGTAGATACGATTGATGGGGTATTTATTGATGATATAGCAGGATATAGTAGTTGGGGTCCTGTAACTGTTGACGGCAGCAATTTATTGAAACCAGATATTTCAGCACCTGGCTCTAACGTAAGATCAAGTGTCCCCGGAGGTGGTTATTCACGCTCCAGCGGAACTAGCATGGCAGGCCCGCATGTAGCTGGTGTGGTTGCGCTTATTATTTCAGCCAACTTGTCTCTTGCGGGAAATATTGACGCGATTGAGGAAATTATTCAACTCAGTGCAGATCCCAAAACAAAAATTGATACCTGTGGAGAGTATTTTGGTATAGAAATTCCAAACTTCGTCTTTGGCTATGGCCGAATAAATGCACTCAAAGCAGTTGAGCTTGCAATGACCTACACTCAGACAATTGAATCGCCTTTTAAAGACCCTGGTTTTTATGTCTTTCCTAATCCGGCCAGCAACAAAATTCAGCTGCGATGGGAAAATGAACAGGCCATTAGCAATGTCAAAATTACGGACCTGAACGGTCGCGATTATTTATATGGTTCCGTTATCAATGATGGCACATTAAATATATCCGCACTTCCTGATGGTATCTATATTATTAAGACGGTGATCGCCAACAGAATTGAAAGTAGAAAATTTGTGAAACGCTCAATTAAATAGTCAGTTCTTAATAATGACAAATAACATGGACAAGAAATTAAATTTACCCGGACTGGTCAATCGTGGATTGAAATTTTCGGGTGTGGTATTCATTCTTTTAATCCTATTTGCGTATTCCGAAAAAGAAGTAATCAACCGTTATTATACGGAGTTTTTTCCTTTACCTCAAAAGATACAGTTTGTTCCGATAGGAAAAGATTATGCCTTGGCAGGAGAAAGGATCCCCATGGATAATTTCGATACGAGGGAGCGCCTTGACAGGGAACTGATCGTTAATGCATACAGACATTCAAGTACAATTCAATATATCAAGTTGTCCAAACGATATTTTCCGGTCATCGAACCCATTTTGAAAAAGAATAATATTCCTGATGATTTTAAATATCTGGCAGTAGCTGAGAGTGGGCTCAGAAATGTAAATTCTCCTGCAGGTGCCAAGGGAATTTGGCAATTTATGAAACCCATTTCAAGGGACCTTGGATTGGAGATTTATGACGAAGTGGACGAGCGATATCATATAGAAAAGTCGACGCAGGCTGCCTGCGATTACCTGAACAAATTACATGACAGATTCGGGTCCTGGACGAATGCAGCTGCTGCATATAATACCGGACCAACTAATTTTAGCAAATATCTGAGGCAACAGGACCAGTCGAATTATTATGACCTGAATATAAGTGAAGAAACCATGCGGTATATCTTCAGGATCGTGGCCATTAAAACCATTCTTGAAAGCCCGAAAGATTACGGATTCAACATTCCGGAAGAAGAAAAATATGCTCCGTTGTCAAATTATTATACAATGCGCATAGAATCTACCATTCCAAATCTGGGCACCTTCGCAAATGAAAGAGGTACGACTTACCGAATGCTGAAAATTTACAACCCCTGGTTGAGAGAAACAGAACTAACAATAAAGAATAACATCTATTTTTTGAATATCCCTAAAACCTGAATCCAAGAGATACCTGAAAATTGATATTGGTATCTTTGTCATCCCGGAGGATAAAGTCCCCTTCCGGATCAACATCCTGTAAGGATCTGTCCAGTTTTTCATTTGTAATGTCCAGCAAACCATATTCCGCTCTTACGCCTGCATACAAACTACTATTGATAAAATACTGAACACCACCCGTAAGTCCAAAGTCAAACCAATTAAAGTATTTTCCTGTACTATCATTGAACTGATCCTGAGAATATTGGTAATAGGCGCCTGGTGTTTTAAAGATCTGAACGATGTCTTCTGAACCGTCTGGCTGCGTTATTTTTACATTTAACACATCGTATTGAGCACCAAGTGGGACACTGCCCGATTTATCACTGTAATAATTGTATTCAGGATACTGCCTGAACTGGTTGCCAAATTCGTATTTTCCTCCCGCAACCGGATAAACTAAAAAGCCCATGTAACCACCAACGATAAACTCCAGTTTCTTTATCGGTTGAATGTGAAGTAAAATCGGCACGTTAATATAAGAATTGGAAATGTCCAGTGTCAATTTAAGGTTGTCCCTCAAAAAATCCACTTCTCCTACGTTCATTCTATAGTAAGATTCTCCTTCATAGTAATATTTCGTTCCAAGTTGGTTATACAGCACTTCAGCCCCAAGGCTGAAATAATTGTTCAGTTCAATCATACCAACAACCCCGAAATGGAATCCGTTGTTCAGATTAAAATCCTCAATTACATTTGCTTCAGAAGGCCCCATAAATTTGGAATAACTCAATCCGGCACGAATACCAAAATGGAAATCCTGAGCAGAAACAAAGACTACCTGAATGCTGAATAACAAAAAGAGAATATATTTTATCTTAATCATGTTTTTTTATTTTGCGTGCAAAGATACATTTTCGATTCATCCTGAACAATATTGTCAGAATTAACCATTCAAAATTGACTCTAAAACGAATGTAATACGAAATTGAGCTTCATTTTATTCTGCAATTTATCAAATTAGTCCTAAAAGAAAAATATAACTTTACAAGCTAATTAATTTGACAGATAATAATGGGGAAAAAAAATAAGCTCAGAAAATTCGCAGAAGTCCTTACTTTTCCAAATGTTTTTGAAAATCACGACCCAACTTCTTCTCTATTGATCGCACAAAATGGGGTCGAAACGGAAATGAAATCAAAATGGAAAAGTGATTACTTTAAAAATGATAATCCAATCACGCTTGAACTGGCGTGTGGTGGTGGTGAGTATACGATAGCCCTGGCAGAAACTTATCCGGAAAGGAATTTTATCGGTGTCGATATTAAAGGCGCACGAATTTGGAAGGGCGCAAAAAAAGCCATTGAAGAAAATCTATCAAACGTTGCTTTTTTGAGAACCCGGATCGAGCAGATAACTTCTTTTTTTGAACAGGGTGAGATTGAAGAAATCTGGATAACTTTCCCGGATCCTTTTCTCAAAAACAGCAAAAAAAATAAAAGACTGACCTCATCCCGTTTTATCAACGAATACAGAAAAATACTAAAGTCCGGTGGGCTGATGCATCTAAAAACAGATGAACCCAACCTTTATGACTTTACTTTGGAGACAATCGGGGAAGATCAGCATTGCAATCTGAACTATCACAATTCCGACATCTATTCCGGACAACTCCACATTCCCGAATTAACTTATAAAACCTATTATGAAAAGATGCACCTGGAAGTAGGTAAAACTATAAAATACATACAATTTACCATTTGATTATTAGAGGATTATTGACAAGGCCAAGCGGGGCCAAATATTTCCCTGCTTGGCCTTGGTTGAATACCACAAGAAGCCTATTTAATCTCTTTCTGATCACCAGCATGAACAAAAAGTGTGTTTCCAATCTCATCATAACCTGCCATCAAATCCACTCCTTTATGCTTTAAGGATGGCGTATTAAATCCTATAATTGTAAGATCAGCATCTTTTGATTTTGTATTGATTATTGATTTCACACTGGTTGTTTCAGCCCGGCTCAGCACCTGAATATTGTTTTTGGAAATCGGTAACTTACCATCATCAATCAAATCAAATAATCGTTTTTGATCATTCTCCATAGTCGTCTCTGGGAACACCGCATAAATCTTGATCATACCTTTTTTCCAGTCCGGATGACCCAGAATAACATATGCAAGCAAAATATTCAATACAGCATTATTGTAATCCCGGTCCGTAATCCAAATATGGATCTGCCTAAACAAGCCAAACCCTCTTTCGTTGGTTGCCAGTATCGCTACATCAAAATTGACCGCCGTGATCAACGCGAAATTATCTATAATGTCCTCAAGCAATTTGGGATTGGATTTTGAATATTCCAGCAGTAGTAAATTATTATCAGTTCCAGACATTCCCGGCAATTGGATCACCTGTGCGATGGCTGATGTAAAAGACGGACTTATCAGGCTATCTACGTAAATATTGCTTTCGGCATCTTCCGCCATTTTGATCAATCTGTTTTTTGCCTGAATGGCCAGCTCGTTATTGGACCTTGATAAGTAGCCCGGAACTTTATGAATATAGGTTCCAAAACCATATCGATAGGATATCCATTTTAATAATTCAAATGCCGCTAACCGCTCAAACGTTGATTCTGACACACACACGACGGAGGGTCTCCAGCTCTTGGATTGTTCTTTATTTGCCTTTTGCAAAAACACATGCAAAGACCGGCTAACCTGGAAAATAACTCCCTGAAAGATAAGCGATAAATTTTGCTTGTCAGGATTATATCTCGAAACCACCATATAGATCATGACCATCATAAATATTGCAATAAATGCATAGACCGGATCCATGAAAAACATTAAACCATAACTGCCAATGGCTCCAAAAAGGGAAATGAGCCACCTGGATTTAAAAGTTGGTCTGTATGAGGGGTCCGCAGAAAAATGCTGCAAAAAGGAGATTAAGTTTAAAGTGCCATAAGTAACCATAAAAAACATGGAAATAATCTTTGCGACCAGATCAACACCCCCCATCATCACAAAAACGAAAGCGATGATAATCGTTAATATAGTTGCATTATAAGGTTCGTCTGACTTCCCTTTTCCTTTTGATATCCAGTTATTGAAACTGAGCATCGGAATGAGCTGGTCTCTGCCAATGGCCTGAAGGGTCCTTGGGGCCACCATTATGGACCCCAATGCTGAAGAAATTGTAGCCGCTGCTAATCCCAGCGGAATGAGCCACCATCCCTGCCAGGCTACTTTGGTCATAACCAGTGAAGTAGTGTCTGATAATTCGGCCGGACTTGCACTGGACGCTAATTTGAAGCAGATCAAAACATAAATTACCATTCCCAAAAGCGTTCCGGACAAGGTTCCGATCGGAATGGATTTTCCCGGGTTTTTGAGATCTCCCGAAAGACCGACTCCGGCAGTCATCCCAGTAAACGCAGGGAAAATGATGGCAAAAACAGTAAAAAATCCAACTTCATTCGTTCCGTTAAAAAATTCCAGGTCGTGGGTAGCTGAATAATCTGTCTGCCCCACAAATAAAGCGATCAAAGAGAACGCAAGCGTTGCAACAACTATATACAAAACCTTTACACCAAGGTCTGCTCCTTTTGTAAGCACAACCACCATAAGGGTTGCTAAGGCTGGTATACTGATAAGTTGCTTTTTGCTAAAAACCCAAGCCAGAATCGGATGAACATCCAAGCCCTGCAATATTTCGAAAAGACCGTTAAAGGCTTCAGCAAAAGCAATTATGTAGAAAGCTACACTGATCGCCTGAGACATATAAAGGGTGATGCCGATCGAAGATCCCATAACCAAACCAAAAGACCTGGATATAATAAAATATTCTCCTCCCCCTTCAACCTTTTGGTTGGTGGCAATTTCTGCAATGGACATGGCCGTTGGAATAGTAACTGCGTGTCCCAGTAAAACTATTAATAAAGCCCCAAATAGCCCCACATTTCCTATCGCATAGCCAAATCTCAGAAATAAGATCGCCCCAAGAATAGTCGAAATTGCAGTAAAAAAAACGGGCGCTGTCCCAAATTTTTTAATATTGGTATTCATATCTTTACTTTGTGTTCAAATTAGAAATTAAAAGTAGTTTTAAATATGAATATTGATGAATGAAAAGATGTTTTTCATTCACAGCATAATAAAATATGATTTATTAAAAACTAAAAAGACTATTCAGATTCATTTTTTACCAAAAGCCTGAATCCATTTCCATGAATATTGACAATTTCAAGGTTTTCATCCTTGCTCAGGTATTTTCTGAGTTTTGTAATAAAAACATCCATGCTCCTCGCAGTAAAATAATTGTCTTCACCCCAGATCTTTTTCAGTGCATCAGATCGTAATAAAACTTCATTTTTAAACAGGCAGAACATTTTCAGCAATTGGGCTTCCTTCGGAGATAGCTTTTGTTTATTATCTGAAAATGTCAAAATCCGAAGAGGGTAGTTGAAATGATATTCTCCAATGCTGAATTCTTTGATGTCCTCTCTGGGATCCGGTGCCTTCTGGCTTCTTTTCAACACTGCCTGAACCCTGTACAGGAGCTCTTCCGAATTAAATGGCTTGGTGATATAATCATCCGCACCAATTTTAAACCCTTCAATAATATCCGATTTCAACGTCTTTGCAGTCAGAAACACAATCGGTACCCCCTGGTCCTTCTCCCTTATCTTTCCGGCAAGGGTAAACCCATCCATTTTTGGCATCATCACATCTAATATGCAAAGGTCGTATTGGCTTTTATTGAATTGCTTAAGTCCTTCTTCCCCGTCTTTTGCCAGTTCAACTTGGTAATCGTGCATTTCAAGATAAGATTTTAAAACATCGCCAAAGTTTTGGTCGTCCTCAGTCAATAGAATTTTATAGGTCATTTCGTGTTTTTTATATAAGACTAATATAGTTTATTAACTCACAATTTTTTGTGGGAAAAACAAGATAAATTCACTTCCTTTCCCGGGTTCACTTTTTACATTCACTTTACCATTATGTGCTTCAACCATTGCTTTAACATAGCTCAGGCCCAATCCAAACCCTTTTATATTGTGTACGTTCCCTGTCGGAATTCTGTAAAATTTATCAAAAATATGCTTCCTTGCTTCCCTCGTCATTCCAATTCCATTGTCTCCAATTGTTAACTCAAAACCGTTTAACAGGTTTCTCGTTGACACCGTAATTAGCGGAGATTCCGGCGTATACTTAACGGCATTGTCCAATATGTTGTGAACAATATTGGAAAAATGGGTCTGATCAGCAAATATCAAGTCATTTGTGGCCTGCAGATCCGTTGAGATGTTTCCCTCCTTTTGCTGTACATTCAAAAGGGAATGTTCAACTGCCTTTTTGATCAACTCATGCACATTGATCTGCGTCTTTTTCAATTCGAGATTTTGTTTGTCAATCGTGGCTATCTGAAGTACCTTTTCAACCTGGTTCAGCATCCGGCTATTCTCTTCCTTTATAATCCCCATAAAACGCCTTATCTTTTCTTCATTTCCGATAATTGAAGGGCTTAACACAGAGTCAGAAGCAAGAGAAATCGTCGCAATCGGGGTTTTAAATTCATGCGTCATGTTGTTAATAAAATCCGTCTTCATCTCCGATACCTTCTTTTGATTGAAGATGATGTAAATGGTATAACTAAATCCAAATAAGATGATGCCGGTAAACAACAATGAACTGAACAAGCTCGGCCAAACGGTCGGTGCAAGCAAGCTGTTTTTGTTCGGGAAAAATATAATCAAACTCCCGGGACTCATGAATTCCGTCGACAACAATCCTGTTTGGTATTTTGAATCAATCAACCCCTTATTGGAAAAAATATTGGTTGATCGGCTGTTGGGGTTCAATACAGGTACAAAGTGCTCGTTGATAATTATGAAACTACTGTCCTTATTGGAATATACCCCGTATTCAAAATCCAGGTCAACTCCTTGATTGGTCAGTGCGATCGAGATACTCTTTTTAAGTTCTGTCGGGTTGATCTTTTCAAGATATTCTGCAGGATTCAAACTATAGCTCAATTCTTGAAGTTCATTTTGCAACTGCCTTTTCCTGTATTCATCATAGGAACTCGTGATGTTGCTCAATTGGGTACTTTTGAACATACTTTGCAGTCGCTCCCAGTTGTTTTTCTCATTCCTTGCGTCTAGTGCCAACTTTTCATTTACTTCGAAAAGCGCTTTGTATACTTTATTGTCAAAATTTTTAGCATCCAGGGTCAGGTTGGATTTAATCCAATAGATTTGGGTGAGCGCGATCCCCAAAAGGGCAAGGCTCATAAAAATGATGATTAACCAAATTCTATTTTTTTTCACATTTACGCTTTTGATAAAAATACAAGATGAATAGCTTAATGTTCAATTATATGCTTTCTTTTTTTACTTTTTACCTTAAAGTGAAAGACCTGGATTTGAAATAGAGAATTAAAGTTATACCATATCACGGTTTCATTTGTTTCTTTAACAATTTTTAACTCATTTATTATCATTGTGTTAAGTGATTAACAAACCAAATTATTATTGTATTTTCGCTAAAATCCCCGAAAAGAATATATTTTTGTATAATTCCTAACAATTAATATTTGTATGAACCAAAAAAAAAGAAAAAATACTGGCGCTTCTTTGGAGGCAGCAGGTATTGTGAAAACCCGTAATACTTTTTGGAATTTACTTCCGAAAGAACTTGTAGAACACAGCCTGAAAAAGGACCTTGGTGTTTTAGCAAATAACGGCGCTTTAATGATCAAAACCGGAAAATTTACAGGTAGAAGTCCCCAGGATCGCTTCATTGTTAAAGACGATATCACTTCAAAAACGGTTGACTGGGGAAATATCAATAAAGCTTTTACTACTGAAGGTTTTGATAAAATCCATCAAAGCATGCTGACCCATCTTCAGGATAAGGATATTTATGTCAATGATGGTTTTGCCGGAGCAGATATAGAGTACAGATACTCAGTTCGGGTAGTCGCGGAATATCCGTGGAGCGCTCAATTTGCAAACAATATGTTTTTACGTCCTGATGTGAATGAACTCCAGGCGTTTGAACCGGATTGGCACGTAATTGCCGCACCTGAATTTGAAGCAGATCCAGAAACGTTTGGAACCAGACAGCGAAATTTTGCCATTATAAATTTCACTAAGAAAATAATACTCGTAGGTGGAACCGGCTATACTGGAGAAATCAAAAAAGGTATTTTCAGCGTTATGAATTTTGTTCTTCCAAATGACAGAAATGTTTTGTCCATGCATTGCTCTGCCAATGTATCAGAAGAGGGCGAAAATACGGCCATCTTTTTTGGATTGTCCGGAACAGGAAAAACGACCTTATCTACCAGTCCCATTCGACCTTTGATAGGCGATGATGAACACGGCTGGAGTTCTAAGGGAATTTATAATATCGAAGGGGGATGTTATGCAAAATGCATAGATCTGACAAAAGAAAATGAACCAGAGATCTTCAGTGCGATCAGGCATGGTGCCATTCTGGAAAACATAGCTTTTAAGCCCGGCAGCAGAGAACCGGATTACATAGATGATTCAATTACTCAAAATACAAGGGTATCATATCCAATACACCACATTGAACATTCAAGAGTGCCTTCTGTAGGGGGTCACCCTAGAAATATGTTCTTTCTGACAGCCGATGCTTTTGGTGTACTGCCTCCAATCTCAAGATTGGACAAGAAACAGGCAATGTTTCACTTTATTTCAGGGTATACGGCTAAAATTGCCGGAACCGAGGAGGGAATTATTGATCCAGAAGCAACTTTTTCAGCTTGTTTTGGGGCCCCTTTCATGCCACTTCATCCGGCCGTTTATGCCAAAATGCTGGGGGAGAAAATGGAAAAACATCATACACATATCTGGTTGATTAACACAGGATGGACCGGTGGACCTTTTGGTGTCGGAAAAAGAATGAAACTCGATTATACTAGAGCTATGATCCGGGCTGCTTTAAGAGGACAGTTGAACTATGTTGAGTGTGTAAAGGACCCTGTATTTGGCCTGAGTATTCCAACAAGTTGTCCGGATGTTCCATCTATACTATTAAACCCCAAAGATACCTGGAAAGACAAGAATGCTTATGATGTGAAAGCCGATCAGCTTTCCAAGGCATTTATCCGGAATTTTGAAAAATACAGCGATGGCTTCGGAGATGATATCCTTGAAGCACTTCCTAATACACTATTCTAATTTGGGCTTTGATCAATAAAAAAGCCCGGCTAATTCAACTTAATCAGCCGGGCTTTTTTTTGTCTTTTATTATTTTATGATCTTAAGACTTAAGTCAAGTATGCCAGCTGAGTGGGTGATCGCTCCCGTCGAGACGAAATCAACCCCCGTTTGAGCAATTTTCCTCACAGTCTGAAGGGTTACACCTCCCGAAGCTTCAACTTCATACCTCCCGTTGATTGTTTCAACGGCTTCCTGCATGATCGTTGTTTCAAAATTATCCAGCATTATTCTGGTTATACCTCCGACTTCGAGCACCTGGTGCAGTTCAACAAGGTTTCGGACTTCAACCGTGATCCCCAGGTTCATATTATTTTGCTTAAGGTATTTTTGAACATCCTGAATGGCTTCTTTGATTCCACCACTTGCCTCCACGTGGTTGTCCTTAATCATGATCCAGTCATAAAGACCATCCCGGTAATTCTGACAACCACCGATTCTTACCGCCCATTTTTCCAGAGGTCTTAACATCGGTGTTGTTTTTCTGGTGTCCAGAATTTTGGTTTTCAGGTCGCCCACTTCAAATGCAAACCGATGACTAAGGGTAGCAATTCCACTTAATCGTTGCATGGCATTTAAAACCAGCCTTTCTGTTTTTAAAAGGTTTCTGGTGTTTCCCTCAACATGGAATACAACATCTCCATAATTAACCGCATCTCCATCTTCAAAATGCTTTTCAAATTTAAAATCCTTGTCCACGTTTTTGAAGATCATTTCAGCAAGTTCAACTCCTGCAATGGTTCCGTGGTCCTTAACCAGTAATTTTGCTTTGGATATATCATTTTCCTCGATGCACGCATTTGAAGTGTGGTCTCCGTCTCCAATATCCTCTGTCAATGATTTTTCTATGAACCATGTCAGGTATTTTTTGTCAAGTTGCTCCATTGTGTTTTTTTGATTTATGAGGTCAAATTATGCAAAAAATAAACCAATATCAACTATTGACCCTTAATTGTATTTGGATTTTTTTTGCTGGTGAACGTCCATTAAATAAAATAGTGATAATTTGAGTGCCGAATATACAATATTTGACAAAAGGATTCATTAAATCCTCAAACAGCGGGTTTAAAACACTATGAAGAAAACATTATTTATAAGCTTAAGTCTAATCACGGGAATTTTAATCTTCCTTCTTTCCTGCAAATCAGAAAAAAAACCTGAAATTCTGGAAAATGATATTCTACAACCAATCGTGCGGTTCGATAAAATACTTCTGGAAATGGATACCTCCAATATGAGGGCCGAATTTGATACGCTGGCAAAACAATACCCCTATTTTATGGATGTGTATTTCTTGAATGTCTTGCCAATTCCTGGTTATGAATCGAAAACAGATAGCTTCTTTATCTTATTAAAAGGGTTTATTAATGACCCGGCCACCAGGGAAGTTGCACGACTGGTGAATAAACAATATGTTGATTTTAACGCAGAAACAGATGATCTAATTGGAGCATTTAACAATGCCAAAACCTGGTTTCCTGAAATCAAAACCCCAAATATCTATACGTTTATATCTGAATTTTCCTATCAGCGATTTATTTTCGAAGACGGTGAAAAAGATGGCCTTGCCATTGGTCTGGACCTCTTTCTCGGGAAAGATTTTGAATATGCCAGGCTGGAACAGGGAACCAATACTTTTGCTAACTATCTGACACGTAGTTTCGACAGCGACCACTTACTTAAAAAAACAATGGACGCTTGGATTGAAGATCAAATGGGACTCCAGTCCGGCAACCGCCTGATTGACCATATGGCTTATAATGGCAAAAAATTATACTTGCTGGATCAGATCATCGAAGAAAATGATAGTATCCTGCTTGAATATTCTGCAAAACAAATGGATTGGTTAAAAAATAATGAATTAGAACTCTGGTCCTTCTTTTTTGAAAATGATTGGTTCTACACAACCGACCAATATGTAGTTAAAAGGTTGGTTTATCCAGCTCCCAATACAACCGCTATTGGTATGCCGGCTGCTGCACCCGGTAATACTGGAACTTATTTGGGTTATAAGATCGTTCAGAGTTATATGAAAAGATATCCTGAAACAGATTTTAAAACCCTGATGTCAATCGATGGACAACAACTTTTGGAATTATCAAAGTTCAAACCAGCAAGGAATTGATACCTATTTTAAAAACAAGTTCAAGCTATTCCTCTGACTGAACTTTACGGATGAATATGTCTAAACCTTACTGTTTATTTTTTTACACTAAAGAGCCTTAACATGCAATCAATAAGACAATCATACCTGGATCATATTGGAAAAACAAGCCCTCAGCCGATGGCTTTGGAGGTTGAAAAAGCTGAAGGCATCTATATTTTTGGCGTGAATGGAGATCGATATGTAGATCTGATCAGCGGCATTAGTGTCAGCTCCCTTGGACATGGCAATGTATCTGTCGTAAAAGCCGTACAGGAACAAGCAGGAAAATATATGCACACTATGGTCTACGGGGAACACATCCAAAAACCCCAGGTACAGTTTGCTGAACTTTTATGTAGACAGTTACCGGAAAGCCTTAATCAGGTCTTTTATGTGAATTCCGGGACGGAAGCAGTGGAAGGCGCGATGAAGCTGGCCAAAAAACTGACAGGTCGATATGAATTTGTTGCTTGTCATGACGCCTACCATGGAAGTACGCATGGCTCCCAGAGTTTGATGGACAGTGCCTATTTTTCAGGACCATACCGCCCGTTTCTACCTAATATCCGATTCATTCAATATAACAATATTGACAGCCTTGATGCGATTACGGAAAAGACTGCTGCCGTTGTCGTGGAAACCATTCAGGGTGAAGCTGGAATTCAGGTAGCTTCTTTGGATTTCATGCGTGCCCTCAGAGATAAGTGCGATGCAACAGGCGCTCTATTGATATTAGATGAAATACAAACCGGCTTCGGAAGAACAGGTAAATTATTTGCTTTTGAACATTACGGAATCGTCCCTGATATCTTAATGATCGCCAAGGCGATGGGAGCAGGAATGCCAATTGGTGCCTTTGTGGCAAGTGTAGAAAAAATGAACGTTTTGACTGAAAATCCGGTTTTGGGTCACATAAATACTTTCGGTGGTCACCCGGTTTCTGCCGCTGCCGCTCATGCCGGTTTAACATTTTTATTAGAATCAGGTCTGATCGGTGAGGTGGAAGAAAAAAGTAGGCTGTTTAAAGAGTCTTTAAAGCACCCTAAGGTCGTTGAGATACGATCAAAGGGCCTAATGATAGCTATTGGTGTCGGAAGCAAAGAAAACATGGAAAAAATGGTGGCTTTTGCATTTGAAAATAAAATCCTTATGGATTGGTTTTTATTTGATGAAAGTTGTTTCAGAATTGCTCCCCCGCTAATAATAACCAAGGAACAAATTCTGGATGTCTGCAAAATTCTTAGAAAAGGCCTGGATGAATTATAAAAAAAGGCTTTAAAAAAAACGAAGTTTCAGCATTGAATTGTAAATTGAGGAAAGCAAAAAAAAATTAGTAATTTCTGTAATTATTTAAAATATCATGGGGGACAAAAAAAGCCATATTGATGAGCCGGATGCATCTCAGAGAAAATCTGACCATATTGAATTAGCCGTTAAATCACGGACCGGACTTGATGTGAAGGATAACCGATTTTATTATGAACCCTTTTTATCCGCTCACCCGGCGAAAAAAGATACAATGCCTTTAGATTTTCTGGGAAAACCCTTCGATTTTCCTGTTTGGATTTCCAGCATGACAGGTGGCACCGAAAAAGCCAGGCTTATCAATCATAACCTGGCTAAGGTTGCCGGGCGTTTTGGATTTGGAATGGGACTTGGGTCTTGTCGCTCTCTCTTAAAATCAAATGAATATCTGGCAGACTTTGCCGTCCGAAAATATATTGGCGATCAGCCGCTTTACGCCAATCTGGGTATTGCTCAGGTAGAGGAACTCCTGGCCAATAAACAAGCTGATAAAATTAAACAACTTGTCGATAAACTGGAAGCAGATGGTTTGATCATTCATATAAATCCGCTACAGGAATTCATACAGCCCGAAGGAGATCATATTCATGTTAATCCTATCCTGACCGTGACCGAAGTTTTAAACAAACTGGACATAAAGTTGATCGTAAAAGAAGTTGGCCAGGGTTTTGGTCCTGAATCGCTCAAGGCAATGATGGAAATGCCTCTTGAGGCTATCGATTTTGCCGCATTTGGAGGAACCAATTTTGCGACCCTTGAATTGTCTCGGACTTCTGAAATGCCAAGGGCTCAATATAGGTCCTTGTCCTATGTCGGTCAAACTGCGGATGAAATGATCGGATTGGTAAATTCTCTGAAAACGGAACTGGGTGACAGGGTAAATTGTGAACAATTTATTATTTCAGGGGGTGTTTGTAATTTTCTGGATGGTTATTATGGAATTTCTAAGTTGAATTTTAAATCAATTTACGGTATGGCTTCCGGTTTTCTGCAATTTGCACTTAAACCCTATGATCAACTTGTCGAACAGGTTGAAAAACATATCGATGGATTAAAAATGGCCAATGCATTTCTAAAAGTAAGATGAGTAAACAAAAAACGATTGCTGGCTTTTCAAAGCTTTCAAAGAGAGGGAAGATAAAATGGATCGTGGAGAATTTCTTCAAGGACCCTGAAAACGTTATGCATGAATTGGTCAGCTACTGGCATCCTGCCGAGGATCAACAAAAGGTATTGGATGGTTTTAGTGAAAACACGATCAGTAATTTCCCGATGCCATTTGGTGTTGCTCCCAACTTTAAGATAAATAATAAGGTTTACCTGATTCCAATGGTAATAGAGGAAAGCTCCGTAGTGGCCGCCGCCTCTTCCGCTGCTAAATTTTGGTTTGACAGGGGAGGTTTCAAAGCTGAGATCATCGATATGAAAAAAGTGGGTCAGGTTCATTTCAAATGGAGAGGAAATAAAGAGAAATTGCACAATATTTTCGAAGACCTGAAAAAAACCCTGATTGAAAACGCAAAACCACTAACCCTGAACATGGAGAAAAGAGGGGGCGGAATTGACACAATAGAACTTTTGGATCTGACAGATAAGGAACCGGACCTTTTTCAATTGAAGGCCGGGTTTTATACCTGTGATTCTATGGGCGCAAACTTTATTAATTCTGTTTTGGAAGATTTTGCCCACACACTACAGTTGTATATCATGGAATGCAACGATTTTGTTGAAACGGAAAAGGAAGTTCAGGTCATTATGTCCATTCTTTCCAATTATACCCCGGACAACCTGGTCAGGGTTACCGTCAGTTGCCCGATTAAAAAATTACTGGATCCAAAATTAATCCCTGACCCTGAATTATTTGCATCAAAATTCTACACGGCCGTTCGGATCGCTCATATTGATCCTTTCAGGGCGACCACACATAATAAAGGTATATATAACGGAATTGACTCTGTCGTGCTGGCTACCGGTAATGATTTTAGGGCGATCGAAGCCTGTGGACATACCTATGCAGCCAGGTCCGGACAATATTCCAGTTTGACGAATTGCAAAATTGAAAATGGTCATTTCACCTTTTGGCTTGATCTTCCTTTAGCTGTTGGCACCGTTGGTGGACTTACAAATGCACACCCGATTGCAAAAAGGTCTCTGGAAATGCTCGGAAATCCCGGGGCTAAAGAATTGATGATGATCATTGGAACGGTCGGACTGGCCCAAAACTTCGCAGCCGTTCGATCCCTGGTTACTACCGGTATTCAAAAAGGACATATGAAACTGCATCTCTCAAATATTCTGACCCAATTCAAGGCAACCGAACCGGAAATGAAAATCATTATTGATTACTTTTCTGATAAAGTCGTGTCGTATAGCGAAGTCAGGAAAAAACTTGATCAGATCAGGGTCACATCTAATAAGGGTTAAATAAACGTTAATCAGATATTTAGTAAAACAGAACTCAAAATTAATTGTTATATAATTAAAGCAGCAGAGGTAATAATTTAAGAATCTCATTGGTATGAAAAAGCATGTTATTTTCGGTTTAGTATTTTTTTTATTGACATCTGTTACCTTAGATGTTTTGGGTCAGGGGTTTGGCCGAAATAAAATGAGATATCGTAATTTTGATTTCAAAATTAAAGAAACGGAACATTTTGATATCTATCATTATCTCAATAATGATGAAAAAATAACCGAACTAGGAGCGTATTCAGAACAATGGTATACCCTGCACAAAGCTATTCTTGGAGATACCTTTTATTCCAAAAACCCAATGATCATTTATGAAAATCATGCGGATTTTCAACAAACCAATGCAATTATGGGAAGTATTGGTGTTGGTACGGGCGGTGTAACGGAAGCTTTTAAGAATCGGGTTATCATTCCTCTGGCATTTACCAATCAACAAAACTACCATGTTATTGGTCATGAAATGGTTCATGCTTTTCAGTATAACATGATTTTGAATGGGGATTCAACCTCTATGCAGTCTCTTCAGAATTTGCCCTTGTGGATGGTGGAAGGACTTGCAGAATATCTTTCTATTGGCAGGGTGGACCCTCATACTTCAATGTGGATGCGGGATGCCGTTTTAAATGACGATATCCCCAAACTTTCTCGCCTTCAGAACCCGGAATATTTTCCATACCGTTATGGTCAGGCTTTTTGGTCCTTTGTTACCGGTTTATATGGAGACGGAGTTATTGCGCCCCTTTTTAAAAATACCGCTATCTACGGCTTAGAAACAGCCATCGATTCGACACTTGGAATCAGATATAAAGATCTGAGCAATTTATGGATAGAAAGTATTAAGAATCATTACCAGCCATTTATAGGAGGGAAAAAGGAATCACCTATCGGTGAAATGATCATTTCTGACAGCAATGCCGGTGAAATGAATATTTCTCCTTCCATTAGTCCCAATGGAAAATACCTTATATTCTTTTCAGAAAAAGAAGTCTTCACGACAGACTTATACCTGGCTGAGGCAAGAACCGGAAAGATCATTCGAAAAATTTCCAGCCAGCTAAAGGATAGCCACATTGACAATTATAACTTTCTGGAATCTGCAGGTACCTGGTCTCCAAACAGCAAAAAATTTGCTTTCGTTGCCTTCGATAAAGGCAGGAATATCCTGATGATCAAGGACTCCAAAACAGGTAAAACAAAAGATAATATTACAATTAAAGGATTAAGGGCTTTTTCCAACCCAAACTGGTCACCTGACGGAAAATACATCGTTGTCACTGGCATGAAAGACGGACAGACAGATTTGTTTGCCTATTATTTCAGAGGAAAGAAATTGGTTCAATTGACAAATGACAAGTATGCCGAGATCCATTCAAGTTTTTCTCAGGATGGTTCAAAACTGGTTTTTAGTACAGATAAATTGAGTATGGAAAATGGCAGAACCCACGGAAAGTGGACCTTCAATCTGGCCATCATGGACATGAACAACAATACCGTTTCCTCTTTGAACCTTTTTCCCGGTGCTGACAACCTGAATCCGGTTTTTGACTTTGAAGACAATCTCTATTTTCTATCTGATCGGGATGGTTATAGAAACCTCTATAAATATGATGTGAATAGCGGTGACGTGTTCAGGGAAACCGGTTTCCTAACAGGGATAAGCGGAATTACCAATTATAGCCCGGCAATCTCACTGGCCAGAAACAGAGACCTAATACTCTATTCGCACTATTATGATCATCAATATACCATTTACAGAACTTCTTCAACAAGCTTGTCACATATCCCTGTAAACAAGGAAGATACAAACTTTTTAGCAGGCACGCTTCCCGTTCCTCCCATTGATGTGAACGATGCCGTAAATCAAAACCTGAACAACCTTGACCGAATCGCGTCTTTAGATGTTCAAAAATTTATAAATAAAAAATACAAACCTAAATTCAAACTGGATTATAGCGGTGGTGGTGCCGGAGCTGGCGTAGGTGTCGGTAATTCCAGTTTGGGGAACTACAGCGGCCTCGCAGGTGGAATTGACCTGATGTTCAGCGATATGCTTGGAAATCATCAGCTGTATACACAATTGGCTGTGAATGGTGAAATCTATGATATTGGAGGACAATTTACCTATATCAACAGACAAAACAGAATTGCATGGGGGGTAGGTATTTCACATTCACCACTAAGAACCGGATTCAGTTCGGTTGAGGTTAATAAATTGGTGAACCTGGGCAACAACCAGCAGGTTTTAACGGATATGATCAAAACGAATCTGCTGAGGATTTTTGATGAATCTATTAGCTTTTTTGCACACTATCCTTTTTCTCCAAACCTCAGGCTGGAAGGTGGTGTGAACAATTCTTTCCGAAGTTTCCGGTATGATGAGATTCGTGAATATTATTTGGCCGGGTATTACCCTTATGAGTATATAGGCCGGGAAAAAGATAGACTTCCCATTCAGGACACCGTTCAGTTCAGCAGATATTTTTCACTGATCAAAGGTTTTAGTTCCAGTGTTAATATCGGCCTGGTGGGAGATAATTCCTTTAACGGTATGACCTCTCCTCTTAAAGGTTATAGATACAAACTAAGTGCTGAGCAACATTTTGGTACCGATAAATATACTGCAGTCCTAGCCGATTTCAGGTATTATCAGTGGCTAAGACCCATTTCTCTCGCAATACGCGGAATGGCTTATTCCAGGTTTTTTAAACCGGGAAATGTGAACTCCGTTTACCCCATTTACATTGCACAAATGGGGATGGTAAGGGGATATTACTCTCCTTTCTTCAATGTGGATATTGCTGAAAAAAATGATATAGCCCTGGAACAAATGCTCGGATCTAAAATGCTGTTAGGCAATTTTGAGGTGCGACTCCCTTTGGTTGGACTCAAGCGATTGTCCATTATTAATTCCCGGTTTCTAATGAGTGATCTTGCACTATTTTTTGATGCGGGCGTAGCCTTTGATGGATTTGATCATTTTACAGAAGGTGAATTGGTGATGGTTAATAATGACCCAAATAATCTGCAATACAGAAAACCGGCATTGGTAATGAGTTCCGGAATCGCATTGCGTTTTAATTTGATGGGGGCAATCATTGTAGAACCATATTATGCATGGCCGATACAGAAAGAAACGAAAGGGGTCTTTGGTATTAATCTTATGCCTGGTTATTAAAACAGTTTTACTTTTTTACTCTTCCGGTGTTGTCTGTTATGAATGATGACCAATCATTGTATCTTTTACCAACAATTTTATTGGCAGAAGACTGATTATGATGACAGATGGCCGTTGCCAGTGCATCCGTTGCATCCAGGTATTTACTATTAATCTTCACTTTGAGAATATGATTCAACATGGCAGACACCTGCTCTTTAGACGCATTCCCACTGCCTGTAATCGATTGTTTGATCTTCTTTGGTGAATATTCAAATACATCAAGACCCATTGTAATTGCAGCAGCTATGGCTACACCCTGGGCTCTTCCCAGTTTGAGCATAGCTTGTACATTTTTTCCAAAGAAAGGAGATTCAATGGCCATTATTTTCGGTTGATATGTCTCAATAATATCCTGTGTCTGCAAAAAGATCTCCTTCAATTTGCTTTGATGGTCCTTTAGCTTTTGCATCTTTAAAACGCCAAGGTCCTCAACCTTCAGCTCCGTTCCGCTAACCGATAGAACCGCATAACCCATAATATTGGTGCCGGGATCTATACCTATGATCTTGAATGAATCTTGACTCATATTGCAAAAATACATAATATAGTTTTTATTTAACCATAAGTAATCAAACTATTATCAAGTCTTGATGTTTGTAAGTACCTTGTTATTGTCAATAAAGTATCAAGGTGATTTATTAATTCATTATGCAACTTTCATATATAAAAGAATATGTCAAAAGAAAATTGGACAACAAAAAATATACCTGACCTAAGTAATAAAACTATAATTATTACGGGTGCGAATAGCGGACTGGGGTTTGCAACCTCAAAAGCGTTGGCAAATAATAATGCAACTGTGGTAATGGCTTGCAGGAATATTCAAAAGGGAGAAACTGCCAAAAGCACAATTATGAAAGAATGTCCGCATGCAAATATTGAAGTAATGGAGCTGGACCTCATGGATCTGTCATCCGTTAAATCTTTTGCACAAAATTTTATTGCCAGGTATCATTCCATTGATATTTTAATCAATAATGCCGGAATTATGATGCCCCCCTATTTTACGACAAAAGACGGTTTCGAAAGCCAGTTAGGTACGAATCACCTGGGTCATTTTGCGCTTACGGCACACTTGTTGGACATGCTGAAAAAGTCCCCTGGGGCGAGAGTGATTAACGTTTCCAGTATGGCGCATAAACAAGGGGATATGGATTTTGACAATCTGAATTACGATTCCGGAAAAGGCTATTCTCCCATTAAAGCATATGGCAGATCAAAGCTGGCCAACCTGCTTTTTACCTATCAATTACAGCGCTTTTTTGAAGAAAAACATATAGATGCCATTTCTGTGGCAGCTCACCCGGGTGTTTCAAATACAAACCTTGGGGTATTCTTCGAAAAATCATTTTTGTATAAGTTTATTAAACCAATTCTTTCAAAAATAATTCAAGCTCCTTCAATGGGGTCATTGCCTCAGATCAGAGCGGCTGTTGATCCTGAAGTAAAGGGAAATGATTATTATGGTCCTGGTGGCTGGAAGGAATTTCAGGGATTTCCTGTTAAAACACATTCAAATCAGGCTTCTCATAACATAGAAGACGCAAGAAAGTTATGGGCCATTTCTGAGGCATTAACAGAAGTGAAGTTTGCCTGACTAGCTTGTGAGATTCTATCATAAAATTGTGAGAAAAGCATTTATTTAGATCATTCACAATATTATTTTATATAGTTTTATTGTTTAAAAGGGCGTTGATGTTAACATACGAGCAAGTATTTGAGAATAATAAAAATTGGCTGTTCCAAAAGAAATTGGGCAACCTTCGTTTCTTTGATGATCTGTCAACGGGTCAGAATCCTGACTTTTTGTACATCGGTTGCAGCGATAGCCGGGTACCAGCCGAACAGTTTATGGGTGCTCAGCCCGGTGAGGTTTTTGTTCACAGAAATGTGGCAAATGTGGTGAATAGTGCCGACCTGAATGCCAGTAGTGTAATTGAATATGCTGTCGGGCACCTTGAAGTAGAACACATCATTGTTTGTGGACATTATCAATGTGGCGGCGTCGCTTCCGCTATGGAAAATAATGATGCAGGTATGTTGAATCCCTGGTTACAAAACATTCGCGATGTCTACAGACTTCATCGTGAAGAGTTGGACAAAATTGTCGATGTAGGCGCCAGATATGACAGACTTGTTGAACGAAACGTTGAAGAGCAATGTCTGAATGTCTACAAAATGGCTGTCGTTCAAAAAGCAATTCACGGGGGATATCGTCCAAAAATCCATGCCTGGGTGTTCAACGTTAAGTCCGGAGAAATAATTGACCTGAAATTAGATCTTGAAAAGAAACTTTCCAATAAGCAGGGCATTTATGACCTTGGGTTTGAAAAGTAATTTATACTTTTTTTGTTCTCTTAGGTTTTTTGGGAACAGGATCATCGCCAAAACCACCCCAGGGGTTGCAACTGGCTATTCGCTTCATTGCCATCCAGCTTCCCTTAAAAACCCCCCACTCCTGAATTGATTCTACACTATAATGAGAACATGTCGGGGTATAACGACAATTTTGCCCCAACAAGGGTGATAATAGTTTTTGATATATTCTGATCGGAAGTATCAAAATGAATTTCAAAAGACTATGTATTATATCAACTATTTTCATCCTTCGCTTTTTTTATTTAGTATTTTAAAGCTTTACTACTATTGTAAAGAATTTTTCAAGAAAATAGTTCAACTTAGAAACTGATCTTTTCACTCAAAACAGTAAGGTTGATTTGCTAATTTGTTGTTATTATAGAATTATTAGCCTTTTTATTGTTATAAAGCGATATTATATATTAAATTAAACCTTTATTATGTTAATAATAATTGTTTGATCAGTGTTCTATAGATTGTGATTCAGAACAATATTTTTTACTTCATTCAATAATTGATTAATTAAACAAAAAACGAACTATGAAAAAAATGATTATTGGTGCGCTTGTTGGAAGCATTATTTTATTTGTCTGGCAATTTTTATCCTGGAGCATTACCGGATTGCATAGCTCCCAAATGCAGTATACGGCAAATCAGGATGCCGTTATGGAAGCACTCAACCAGAATCTTGAAGAAGGCACGTATTATTTGCCAAGTGTTCCAAAAGGAACAAGTCCGGACGAGTCCGCAAAAGCGATGGAAGCCAATAATGGCAAACCCTGGGCTACTATAGCTTACCACGAAGCCCTCGAAAGTAACATGGGGCTTAACATGTTCAGGGGCTGGGCCGTGAATTTTATTTCCGTTTGGTTGCTGTGCTGGATCTTGTTAAAGTTTGCCAACCTTTCATTTACGAATGTCTTAATGACATCCCTTGCCGTTGGATTGATCGGATATTTTACAGTAAACTACCTGAACAGTATATGGTTTCAAGAAAACACTATTCCCGATTTGATAGACATGTTTATTAATTGGGGCCTCGTTGGAGTTTGGCTCGGATGGTGGTTAAGAAGATAGAATCCAAATTCTTTTGATTAATAAAACAAGGCTGCTCCTGTGGGATGCAGCCTTGTTGTTTTTTATAAAAAACTTACTTTATTTTTTAATCGAGGGCTTTCTCTATTTATTAAAAACATGGCCAAGCCCCGGATCAACGATCGGTTCTTGTTGTGGGTTTTTCTTTTGAACCTTATCATTTATGATCTTATAATCCTCAAACCCCTGTCTTACACATTTCACTTCCCAGTCAAACTCAAAGTTGCCCTGCCCCCCCTTCAGTTCTTTCACCCTAAAACCCGAGTTTGTCTTTTCTGTGACTGCCAGACCAAAAGTATCCCAGAACAAGGGCGTAATTTGCACGGTCATTGACCCTGTATTTGATACATGTTTGAAGTGGTCGGGAAATGTAATGAATGCCTCTCCATTTACCAGTTTTGAGGTTCCCCGAATATAAGCAGCCGCTTCCGGCCCTTCAAGACTTGCATACCAGATCTCTTTCTCCGCCATACCGGGATAATCCATCCTGAAATGTTTTACATCGGCAAACAATTCACCCATACCGGTACTCTCCCGTATAAACAATCCAACTTTGGGCGCACCTTCTTCGTTATAAACATAAATAGCACCCCGATTATAGTTTGTGTCATTATAATCCATTGAGATATTCAATTCATTGTTCGGGCCGAATAAATAAAAAGAGCCGGCATCGTGCCCATCATGTGTATTCCACAATCCTCTTTGTTGACCATTTTGACCATTCATTGAGTATTCATTACCAAAAAAGCTTCCGACGGATTGAAAGTCTACTTTTAATCCCGCTTTAATCACTCCAAAATTGTTATAAATTGCAACAATTCCTCCATTTAAGTTGTCATCCAGAAAGTTTCCGCCAGCTATGAAATTAGAATAATCATTTCCATCATTTACAAAAATGACTCCTCCATTTGAACCACCAAACGATTTTCCTATTCCGGAAGCAATGAAGCCCTGGTCGTTCCACATATTTATGCCCATTTCATCGATAGAAGCCGACAATGATCCATCGCTATCCTGGACAAATATGCCACCCTGGCTGATTATGCTTCCTTCCCCTAATTCATTTGTTTTGAGTTGTATTTTGGATTCACCCAGCGAATTATAAATGTTTAATATTCCACCATCCGGCCCATCTGTTCCAATATATAGTTTTGCCACCCGGTCTTTATTATAAAACTTCATAAAAGAACCATCCTCGAGCGACTCCAGTCGCAACGTAAGAGAGTCACTGCTAAACAACTGGATTCCGCCGGTATGTGGCAGTTGCCCATAATCCGGCAGGAAGTTGGAACCAAAGCGAATATTCCGGTTGCCTGCACCATCATAAAGGTTTATCTTGCCAAAACCCAGATTAGAGTCAGTGGTAAATTGCAGGGTCTTGATTTCATTTTCATTATACATATTCACGGAATCCGGAAATATTGCGAAACGTCTTACGATCTCCGAGGGCGTGTTTTTTTCTAAAAGTTCAAATTTTGAGTGTCCTAACACGCTCATGAAATTATCGTTTTGCAGCGTGACATTTCCCGGTGTCAAATGCAGATTTTCGTCCGTAAGCAAATTGGTCATTATCAAATCCTTTTCAAAAATTTCAGTGCCATAAGGCGCGTTATCCCCAACCAATAACCTGTAGTTGATGGAAACTGTATCCATATACACATTTCCCCAATAAAAAATACCGTAGGGGTCCCATTGCTGGGAGGATTGCCAGGGACTCTTGTATGAACTTAAATTGACTTGATTCCCCTGGCTGATCGACAGGTAATCATCGTATAGTTCAAGGATCTGCAATTCATTAGCAGGGTCATCATCTCCAGAATCTGAAACAGTTGGTAGTTGAATTGTGTTTCCTCCTGATATAGATAACATATGTGCATCGATACTTAGGGTTTGGATCTCGTTTTCAGGGTTTGCATCTGCGTCGTCAACATTGATAACATATTCTGCGGTATCAGCAAAGTTGCTGTTTTCTGAATAATTGCTGTTTTCCGCAAAGTTGCTGTTTTCCGCATATAGAGCTGTTTCTGAATTTTGGCTATTTAAAGCAAAGTCTGCCGTATCTGTTGTAGCACTGGTGTTCGCATGCAAAGCATAGGGCACACTTAATAGTTGAGCTGAGCTAACAAGTTCATAGTCGTTACCACCTGCTTTATCCATTTCAACTTCCACCCAATAAAGCTTTTTGGCCCAATCCAAATCAGAAAGACTACCCAAAACATTTTGGCCATTCCCAATCTTTAGGTTGATGATGCCGTTTTGAGAGCTGATCGCCTGGTGGTGTTCAAGGTAAACCGTAAATCCGCTATCAGCTCCTTCCAAAACACTAAACTTAATGCTTACGAGCTGATCCTTTAGCGGAGAACCATTGTCATCTTTAACTGATGCCTGATAATTGAAATACACAGGTGACTGAGCTATGATCGAAAAGACGGTAAATATGAACAAGAAAATGAATAATATTTTTTTCATGACATCTGATTTTCTCATTATTGAATTTTCACAATTTTATGTATGGTAGGGAAACTTTGTCCGGAAGTTATTTCTAAATAATAGACTCCCTGAGCAAGCATGGACAAATCAATTAAATATGGAAAGTTATTGATTTTGTTATTGTGCCTAAGAATTCCGTTGTTGTCAAGCAGGCGAACCTCCATGGATTGTTGCATGTCAGAACTAAGGACCAGCATAGTCGTTGCAGGGTTTGGAAACACGACCACACCAAGCTCTGGTTGATAATTAAAAACCTGTGTTATTACACTTAGGTTTTGGTGAAAACCCTGAGATAACTCAACGTTTCCGGATATTATTACCTCCCCAAGTGAATATTCTATCGTGCCGTCCTGACTGGCTCCACCCAGATTAGAAATTAGGTTCAGATCTATGGATTGGGCAAAGCTTGAAACGGTCACAAGGTACATTGTTACTAAACTTAGTATCCATTTCATAGTAATAATTGTTAATTAATTGCACACAACAATTAATGCTTCACAATTGATATAGCAAATAATATACCAATATTGCTTAAGCGATACTCGATATAATATTTCTAATCATTTAAAATACAATTAATTACTCCGTATTTATAAAAAAATATCATTGATTTCTGTGGGCGGCTGCTATTTTTGCCGTATTCTGGTTAATGATTTGTTACTCAGACTCATCTGTATTTTGACCTAATTGATTCAAAAATGACTTTGGCACCCATTAATTTCATTTTTGATTTCTGCCTTAAACAAACTGTATTTCAGTTCACCAATTTCTTTTATTGTAGAACTTATTCTCTGGCAAATGAAATCAATATAGTCTTGTTTTCTATCTTTGGAATATGAAATTCAAACAATTGATTCCAAATTCAATCACGCTATTAAATTTGGCGCTCGGATTTGCAGCAATTCTGCTCAATGACCCTTATTTAAGCCCATTATTAATTTTGGGTGCCGGGATCGCAGACTTGTTTGATGGAATGTCAGCCAGACTGCTTGGTGTAAGTTCAGAACTGGGCCTGCAGTTGGATTCTCTTGCGGACCTGGTAAGCTTTGGCGTTGCTCCGGCTTTTTTGTACTACCACCATATGATGCCAGACACAAGCTTGTCCATTGTATTAATAGCATTGATTCCTGTGTTTTCAGCATACCGGCTGGCTCGCTTTAATATTGACGAATTTCAACAAAGCAACTTTTTGGGTCTGGCAACGCCATCAAGTGGGTTTTTCTTTGCTTTCCTAACCTTCGGGTGGTGGGAGCAAGATCTGTTTTCCACTCTGCCCTGGTTGATCTATGCCTTGCCAGTTGTCTTTTCGATATTGATGGTAGCCCCTGTTAAAATGTTTTCCCTAAAGGGTTTTTCTAAAAAACCGAATCGTGAAAAAATTATAACAAGTATTTTGATTACTCTTGGGCTTGTGTTGCTACTTCTCTATCAGCTAAGTTCCATCCCTATAATCGTTCTGAGTTATGTGGGACTAGCTTGGTTGAATAGTACTTTGGGGGGAAGCGAAGATGTTTAGTCCAGTTTGACTTTATTAATGATCTTTTGAATCAATTCAGATGAAACAGGCGATCTATGCACCTTATTCTTTAAGAATGTCCTGAAATTCCTTTCCTGATTTATCATTTGCGGGTAATCGGGATTTGCCTTTACCTGTTCCATCATCTTCAACTGATCCTCATCATTTAAAGCCTGATCAAGGTATAGGTTGATCTTTTTCTGGATGTCATTAATTCTATTCGATTGTTTCATATGAATTACTTTGGAGTTATTATACAAAAAACAATTAATGAATATCAATGGGAATGCAAATATAAAATAAATGCCTTGAGCTGCTTAAAATTCAAGTAATATTTTACTCTTCCTCATTTGAGATTTTGCTTTTTCTAGACCTCATATCGTCATATCCCAGTTGTGCCGCATATACTTTAAGCATTTCCTTCAACATATTTCGGGCTCTGAACAAACGAGACCTTACTGTACCAATTGGTATCTCGAGTATCTTAGATATTTCTTCATAGGTAAAACTTTCAATATCACAAAGAAGTATCACTGTTCTAAAATCTTCAGGCAAGGCATTAATGGCATTTGTCACTTCATCTCCCATTACGTTTGTGAAAATATCTTCCCTCAGATCTGCAAATAAAACATCATCAGTGTTTTCTCTACCGTGATAACTGATGATCTCTTCAAAATCTACCTTGACCGGCCTCTTAACTTTTTTCCGGTATTCGTTTATATAGGCATTTTTCAATATCTTAAACAACCAAGCCTTGGCGTTAGTTCCTTGCTGATATTTATCTATGAATTTAAATGCTTTTAAGTATGTTTCCTGTATCAGGTCATTTGATTCAGAATCATTATAAGTCAAATGGTAGGCAAAAGTCTTTAAAGCCTCAATGTGGGGCATAAATTCTTTCTCAAATAATACTATTTTTTCATCTCGTTTCAGAAGCAAACATTTTTATAATCTACGAAGATACAGATTTCGCCTGTTTTTAAACAGAATAATCGACTTTCTATTTTTTACGTATCATCGAGAGACCATCTCGCAAAGGTAAAATAACGGACTCAACTCTTTGGTCTGCATGTACGTGACGGTTAAATTTATTAATAGCCCTGGCCGTCGGGTCCTCGGGGTCATTAAAAACTTTTCCGCTCCACAAAACATTGTCTGCCAGGATTAACCCCCCTGAAGGCAGGTCCGGGATCAAGGCTTCGTAATATAGAATATAGTCCTCCTTCGCTGCATCCAGGAATACTAGATCGTAGTTTCCAGGTAGGGTTTTTATCACATCTAATGCATCCCCAAAATGTGCTTTAATGATTTTTGCATATGGACTCTTACGAATGTATTTATGAATGATCTTACTTAGCTCTGGGTTTACTTCAATCGTATCCAAAACGCCGCCCTCTCGAATTCCTTCTGCCAGACAAAGTGAAGCATAGGCTGTAAACGTGCCAATCTCCAACACCCTCTTTGGCTGCAACAAATGACTGATCATGGAAAGTACTCTGCCCTGAAGCGGGCCGGACAACATCCTGGGGTTTATCGTTTTTAAATTCGTTTCCCTTTCAAGTTCATACAAATATGCCGGAACAACTGAACTGTTGATCGTGCAATAATCTTCAATTTTACCGGATGTAATCATAATATTCGAGTTATTGAAAATAGAAGCTATTAATCATCCGTATAAAAATAGTTGAAATCTGCCAACCAATCTACTATATAACAGATTTCATGTTTTTTAACCTGGCTTTTATCTTTTTTCTGGACTTTAATACCGTGTGCATGCCAACCATGATCAAAATGAACAAAATACCCACATAGATCTTCCCTGATAATTCCTGATGATCACTTAACAACCATGCGGCCATGATCAAACCATATACCGGCTCCATGTTAAATGCAAAACTGACATCAAAAGCACTTAGGAACTTCATTGATCGCAGATATAAAAAGTAGGGGATTATCGTACAACCAACCGCAAAAACAAATAAATAAAACCAGTCAATTCCAACCGGTATTTCCAACCCCTTACTTCCCGCTACAATAAATGCTACCAGAACTAAACTCAATATTACCCATACAGTCGTCTGCTGAATAAATACAATTTCATTTTCCTTTCCATCAACCAACCACATTTTGTTCATGACAGAAAATACAGCTCCGACAAATGCTGCGATCAATCCTATCCAAAGTCCTTGCTGTTGTACCTCACTTGCATTATAATATATCATGAGCATTGCTGGAATAATCAAAATGCTGATAACCAGATCAAATGCTCGCCACTTCTTGCCTTTGATCATTAGGGGCTCAACCAATGCCGTAATAAACGAGGTCGTAGAGACCGCGATCAATACAATTGAAGCATTGGCAACTTTAATTGACCCGTAAAATGCGATCCAGTGGATCGCAACCAAAACCCCAATGAGAACGTGTCTTATCAAAAGAGAACGACTGATGGTCTTGTAGATCTTAAAGGGATTTATTAGGAATAACAAAAAGAAGGCGGTAAGCAAGACGCGCCACCAGACAAGCGAGACCGTTGGTAACTGGATCAAATCCCCCAAAATAGCCGTAAAGCCAAATAGAAAAACAGAGAGGTGTAATTGTAAAAATGATTTTAATTTCATTTGTTATTTAACGCTTGTTCTTTATTCCGGTTCCTGTTCAATTAACAAAACGAAAGTAAACAAATATTTCATGTCACTCCTTTTTGTAATTTAATTATTAATATAAGAGTCCCGGTGATCAATCATTCGAAATGGCCCACAAAAAAAAGGCGGTAATACCGCCTAATTAGATTTTAATTTTCATATAAAAACCTTAACCAGAAAGTTACAAGTACAACTTGTAACTCTTCCGAAACTTGCTTTACAGGTTGACTTTTTTCTTGCCAAAAGATTTGTTATATGTTTTTCCGTTACCGGACAACAATGCTTTTTTAGTGTAGATTTCTTTGGTTTTTCCCATGAAAGCTTTGGGTCTTAGCCCTGTCAAATATGGCTCATTAAACAATGAATTTCCCTTCATACCTAAGTATTTTAAAATATAAAACAAAATAATATTCTGCAAAAATATGCAATTCTTGATTACAAACAAACATTGTTGCAAATTTGTTTCAATTATAGTTATTTATTTTGTTTGAGTCGTTTTGGCGACATCGGACTGCCCTTTCACCAACGACAATATTTTCGGTATTAACCGCCAATTAATGCCGACAAACAACACATTTCAAAGGATTTTGGATTTAAGGGTTCAGTGCCCTGAAAAATTCCTGTTCATGAAGTTTTTTAAGGAAATAGGTTTTGTTAATGATTTCCGAGTCTCTAAGTGTCAAATATGTCTTTTTTGCACTGGCCTCATCACCAAGTTTCAGGTGAATCATTGGAACGATATACAGGGAGTATGCAAAATGGTTTTCCTTTTTGTAGGTAGCGTTATTTAAACTTTCAAAAGTTCGCAATGCACGAACAAGTCTGCCCTCGTTAAAATCGACTACCGCCATTTCAAAAGTTCTGATTTCCTGATTCAGTGCGATATCCAAAACCACACCTTTTAGCGTGAAACAATTGTCCGAACAGTTTTCAATAATGTCTATTTCACCAATTGGGTTCTCGAGTGCGGGAAATACTAATTGAAATGCCAGGACCTCCCCTTTTGTATTGAAAGCGTGTACATCGGGGCATATCGGAATTCCTTCCGAACGAATCATCCTGTGTTTAATATTGCTTTGGTTTTCTATTAGAATAATGTCCTCATCTGCACAAAACCAGGCGTTTCCTTCTGTGTTTTCGTTTACAACACTTAAATAACAAATCGTTTGATCTCCGGTATAAACACTATCTACCCGAAGAGACGGATGCGTCTTACTTTGAATTACCGGATTAATGACCACCTGAGCAAAAGAAGGAAGCCCCCAAATGACAAGGCATATTATCAATGTGTTTTTTAAAAACATAAGCAATCAAGGATTAAAAAAGAAAAAGACTGTTACCCACAAGATAACAGCCTTTTTACTTTAAAATTTCAATAAATTAAAAATTATATGTTAAACCTGCTGCGAAAACGCTTGCTGTTTTGTCATATGTTTCTTTGAAAGTTCCATAGTCTCTTTCTGCCAATGTGTATGAAGTACTTGAATAACCTAAGTCAATTGCAAAATTCTTCATCAAATTGATACGTGCACCAACACCAAAAGTTCCTGTATCCAAAGAATAGCTCAGACCTGACTGGTAAACTTCATTCGGGTTAGAGGCTGTCATCAGATATCCGGCACTTAGCGTGATCATTTTGTGAACGTCAAATTCAAGACCAAATGCTGCTTCGTAAGAGTTTCCTGCCAGATAAGTGGTGGTTTGTCCGGCAATTATTGCCTCTTCACCATTCTTTACGAAATTTCCACTGTCATCCTTCTTACCATAACTTGCGTCCATATCCAGGTAATAATGGAATCCGGCCTGTACTCTCAAGCTACTAATTGGCTTATATCTTACACCGCAAGATAACATTCCCGGCATATCAGAAGTTACTTCTTCTCCATCCGTATACGTTCCGGTGTCATCTTTGATTACTGTAGTGGTAACTTTCATAGATGTTTTATGCTCATATTTCAAAGCAAGACCTAAGTCACCTTCCATGAAGCTAAGATCCACACTAATGATCGGGGCAAAACCATTTCCTTTTTGTGTAACGTCTACATAGTTGTCTTTCAGCAAAGCAGTTTGTCCTTCCAGAGCTACTGCCGTTCCACCAAGTGTCAGAATATTTGTGTTTAATTCTGTCATGGTTGCAGACAAGATACCATTTGCGTCGTCAAGCGTGATTGTTGACTCAAGACCCAAGGCCAATAAAGTCAAGTTGATACCAGCAATTTGCTCAGGAGTTAATAGACCGGAAGCAATCAACTGATCTATTGTCAAACCACCCAAACCTGCTCCGATAAGTGTGCTTAAACCCTCGGATACTGGTGTCAATTGCTGAACATTACCTTCCAGATTTGATTTTACACCATTCACTGTTGGTAAAGCCATATTGTTGATAAAATCGTCAGCGCGCATATTACCCGCTGCTGTCATGACTGAAATGTCCTTAATATGTCCTGTATAGCTGTTGTTGGCCATAATATACCGACCACCTAAACCTACTGAGATCACATCGTTAATTTTATAAGAAACACCTGCTTGAATTGCATAATAAGCTGAAGAGCCGCTAAAATTAATATCCGCGCTATAACCACTTACTGACAAATCAACTCCGGCAGCCTCCCCAACCTGAACTAGCCCTGCCAAAGCCGTAGGCAATGCAGAAACAGACTGTTCAAAGCTTGGAAGACCTTTGTCGAAAACAGCACTTCCTCCACCGCCAATAACTGTAAATCCAGCTGAAATGGCCAGTTTACCTTTTTTATATGCTAAAAAACCCGTAGGTAAAAATGGAACAAATGTAGAACCTTCATAAGTACCATCGTTAAGTGTAGGGTAACTGCTGGTAACGGTTCTTCCCTGCCAAACGGTTTGGGAATTTACCTGAACATAAAATCCATCTTCCAGGTGTGTAAGTCCGGCTGGATTGAAAAACACTGCATCAACATCAACGGATGCATCCCGAACCATACTTCTGACCCATGCAGCGCTCTGATTCGTGTTGGTCACGATCCCTCCTGCAAAGACAAATTGTAAGCCCATCGCAAAGGAAAAGATCATTAAAATCATTTTTTTCATATTTCTGTTTTTTTAGTTAAGTTTTACAATATATGAATAATTTGGATTTATCACTTATTTACTAAATTTTATTTGAAGGCTGAACAATAAAATAAATCTATATAAGGTGGCAGTAATTATTCCACTCATTTAATTAATTCCATCGTGTTTTTATCCCCTTAGAAACCCTTAAACTTATGTATATTAGCCTCTCATTTATTAACAAAATAATGTACTAAAAATGAAAAAGATCCACTTTATGGCTTTGTTGACCCTTTTTGCTTCAATTAGCCTCTGGGCACAGGAAGAAGCTAAGCCGAATTACACGTTTGAAACCATTTATAACATAGAAACCACTTCTGTGAAAAACCAAGGTTCTTCCGGGACTTGCTGGAATTACTCTGCTACCTCTTTTATGGAAACTGAAGTGCTAAGAAAAACGGGGAAAGCACTTGATCTGGCAGAAATGTTTACCGTTTTTAATACCTATATGGAAAAAGCGGACAGATATGTTCGTATGCACGGAAATTTGAATTTCGGCCAAGGCGGTGCAATGCATGATGTGCCAGCTATGTATGCAAAATATGGAGCCGTGCCCCAGAGTGTTTATGAAGGCTTAAATTATGGTACAAAAATAAACAGACACGGTGAATTCGACGCTATTTTAAAAGCAATCCTGGATGTCGTAGTGGAAAATAAAAATAAAAAGCTAACCCCCAACTGGAAGGAGGCTTTTAAAAAGGTACTGGAAGTCTATTTGGGAGTTTTCCCTGAATCATTTGAATATGAAGGAAAAACATACACACCTAAATCTTTCGCTTCTGAAGTCCTTCAGTTGGATTTTGATGCCTACATGCAGTTTACTTCTTGGACACATCAACCGCTTCTGAAGAAAATGTATGTAATGGTTCCGGATAACTGGTTGTACGGGGAAAGCTACAACATGCCTTTAAGTGACCTAACGGGTATCGTTGACCACGCTTTGAAAAACGGATATACGGTGGCCTGGGCCACGGACTGGAGTGAAAAAGGGATTTCATGGAAACATGGTGTAGCCTACGTCCCCGAAATACCTTATTCCGAAATGACTAAGGAAGATCGGGACAATATGTTTTCCGGGCCATCCACTGAAATGTTGATTACGCCAGAAATTCGGCAGGTGGATTATGACAATTATTCAACAACAGATGATCACGGTTTGCACATTGTTGGGCTGGCGAAAGACCAGAGTGGAAAAGAGTATTACATTGTTAAAAACTCCTGGGACGACAAAAATATCTATGAAGGATATATCTATGTAAGCAAAGCTTTCTTTAACTATAAGACGATTTCTATTATGCTTCACAAAGATGGTGTTAGCAAAGAAATTAAGAGGAAATTATAAAATAATAAAATGGGGCGATTAGCTTTGATCGTCCCCTTTTTTTGCCCCTCATTATATGGGGTCGCTCACATGAATGTTGGCTGTTGTCCTTTTACATCACACTGCAATCAGCTTTAGAGGCGTAATTCTTGCTCAAAAAAGCCTGATTTGTTCCTTTCCTTGGTTGATCCGGTCTGTTTCTCCTAAAATACCCTACACTTAAGTATATTTGTGATTCTTATCGATTTTACATTTATTAGTCGAATGCAGTTTCCCCGATTCGTACAAAACATTATGCCTTCATACCGGTATAATTTCAACAGGTAGAATTCTGCCTGGATTCTATGGTCGCTTGTAATTCCTGTTTAAAAAAAAACTATGCAACAAAACAGTTTATATATTTTAGATGATGCTGATAAGGGCCGCTGTGTTTTCGCCGGGAAGGAATTTGCAAAAGGGGACATTATTGAAATCTGTCCGATAATTAAAGTTTCTTCCGTTGACCGAAAAGTCATTCACGAAACCGGCCTGCATGATTATTATTTTGTTTGGGGGGCAGCTGATAAAGAAGCCGCTATTGCACTTGGATATGGTTCCCTCTACAATCATTCATCTACACCTAATGCCCAGTTTGTAAATGACCTGAAGGAATCCTGTATAATAATTGAATGTATCGTTAAGATCAATGCAGGACAAGAAATCTTACTGAACTATATTGATGACACGGTAAAAGACAAGGTGTGGTTTGAGGAAAAATAATTATGTAGCGAACCGATTTTAGGAAAAAAAGCTAAATAAAAAAGGGGATGACCAAATGGACCATCCCCTTTTTTTATCTTTTCAACTCACTTAAATTCCGAGTTTTGATTTTACTTTTGCGCTGGCATCTGTTGACTTATCCGCATAAAGGATGAAACCAAGGCTTGAATCAAACACATAGTCGTATCCATTTTCAGAAGCAACATCATCAATCGCTTTCTGTACTTTATCTCTGATCGGTTTTAACATTTCTTCGCTTTTTTCAAGAATTCTTTGCTGACTTTCCTGTTCGAACTGAGCGATTTTCATCTCATCTTCTTTCAGCTTTTGAGCTTCGATTTCAAGTTGCTTTGGAGAAATGTCTCCCTGTGCCTGTTTTTTCTCCAGTTCACCATATTTCGCTCTGAGTGTCTCAACTTTTTTCTGACCCAGATTGATCAGTTGATTTCTGAATGTTTCAATGTTTGCATTCGCTTCTTTAACTGATGGCAAATTCTGAAGAATTTCCTGTGTGTTTACATACGCAAACTTCTGTGCATTGATCTGCTGTAATCCAAACATCAATACGATCGCAAAACCTAATTTTATAATCTTGTTCATCTTTTCTATTTTAGTTTTTTAAGTGGGCGGCAAATTTAAGTATATTTTATTTAATTTCTAAGCGCTTTTTAATATCATTTGTCTTATCAAACTTGTCGCTGGTAAACAGAATGCCTGTATTGGAGCTTTTATCCAGAACAATATCAAAACCCCTTTCGTCAGAATACTGTTTGATCGCATCAAAAACTTTATCCTGAATGGGCTGAACCAGTTCTTGTCTTTTTTGAAACAATTCACCCTCGGGACCAAATTTTCTCTTCTGAATTTCTCTCACTTCTTTTTCCTTATTCATGATTTCATCCTCTTTCTGGGTCTTCATGTCATTGCTCATCAATACCTGTTCTGCCTGATATTCATTATACATACTCTTTATCTTATCGTACTCCTGAGCAATTTCCTGTTGCCATGCTTTTGCGACCACATCGATCTCGTCTTGAGCCTTGGCATATTCCGGCAGATTTGTAAGGATATCATTTACGTCAACGATTGCAATTCTCTGAGCCTGCATGGCAAACCCCATCATCAAAAAAAGTGCTGCGAATAATAATGTCTTCTTTGTCATGTTATTTTAATCTTTTAGTTTTCAAATTACAAGAATGCTTTCTTTTGCATATTACATCTTTTTAACCCCAGAATACAAGCAAAAGAATCAATAAAATATGAATTTAACGTTAGTTTAACAGGATTTATGTTTTTTATAGCTTTCTATTTTATGAACTTTTATTGAGGAACTTATTTATTTTTTTCAATAACTCATATGGCTTTTCCGCATGCAACCAATGTCCTGCTCCACTGATCGTTTTCAAAACTGCTTTGGGGAATAGTTCCTGAATCCCGGGCCAGTCTTCATCCAAAATGTAATCAGAATTTTCTCCCCTTACAAATAAGGTCTTTTGGGGAAATGGATTCCCCATTGGTATCCATTCGATAATTTTGTCATAATTCGCCCTGATCACCGGCAGGTTCATTTTCCACTCAAATCCGTTTTTAGCGTTTCTGCTAATGTTTTTGATAAGAAATTGCCTGATCGCGAAACTTTTGATTCGCCCGGACAGCATTTCATCTATTTGATTTCTTGAACTGAATTTTGATAAGTCCATTTCACACAATGCGCCAAAAATAAAATCATGCCTCGGCGGGTAATATTTAATGCCAATATCCAGGACCGTTAAACTCAAAAGTTTTTTCGGATGCGCCATTGCAAAATGCATGGCAAGCTTTCCACCCATTGAGTGCCCGATCAGGTGTGCTTTCTCCAAATCATTTGTCTGAAGAAAAACTTCCAGGTCTTTAACCATAGATGGATAATCAAAAACATCTGAATGGGGTGAACGACCATGGTTCCTGAGATCAATCGTCAGTACCCGATGGTTCTTTCCCAGTTGACTTGCAAAGCTGTGCCAGTTGTCCAGCATGCCAAAAATGCCATGCATAATGATAACCGGGTCTCCTGCCTCTCCGTAAGTTTTGAAATGTAAATTCATATTCGTCTAAAAATTGCAAATATAACTTATCGGGAATAACTGGATTCATTATTTTTCAAATACCAGTATTTCATTTAAGTCTTTGCCTTCGAAAAGTTCGTTTGGCTCCAGCTTACTTATTATCTGCTTCCTGGATATTTCCCTTAACAGTTCCTGATCATGGACCGAACGAATTTCCACACGATAATCCTTTTTATTTTTTTTATAAAAAATATAAACCTGAACAGGTGGGGTCCTTTCATACATCTTTCTTATCCCGGATTCTGCTTTTTCAACTGCGTTAATCAACAATTCCTTTTCATTCTCACTGGTTCTTTCGTCCGTTCGTATCCACGAATTAAAATACAATTGCATCAGGCCAAGTGTCGACTGTCCCGATTTCAACCTTGCAGAAGAAACGGCATCTTCAAGGTTTTTTTCACGGCTCATCGAAATGGGAACAACGTAAATTCTGTTGCCGGTTTCATTTTCTGAAAATTTATAGCGATAATAGGATCGCAGGCTGTTTTCCAGATCCTCCGTTGAGTCATACACCTGATATCCCTTTTTTAAGTAATATTTAGCTTCTCTTTCTGCATTACGCGTGATTTTGGCCTGATTTTTTTCTGAAATGATTCCCTGTCCTTGTAAGCCGACAATATGAATTGCATTTAAAAAAACACATAAGGACAACCACAAAATTGTTTTATTACTCATCTCTTTTACTTAATCGATTTTTGTAAATGGCAGGCCCCAGACCCCTGCGATATCTGAATAAAAATATAGAAATTTCTCCTCAATATTATACGTAAAATAGGCAGGAGTCCCGCTTTCCACATACAATTTCAACTGACCCTCTTCAATTTCCCATAACCAGTCATAATTTTGGTCATATAAAAATTGAACGCAGGTTCCATCCTCATTAAAAGTATAGGAAGCAGATATAGAAAGATCATTTTCATAAAACACCCATTCTCCAAATAAATTTTCATCCAGATTATTTGTTGAAGGAATATCCGGGGGGGAACAGGCATTCATAAAAAACAACAAACAAATACTCATAAAAATAAGATTGACTCTTCTCATATTTTTTGAATTTATTATTGATTTACATTGAATAAAAAACACGATTTAAATTAAGTTTTTTTTGTCAAAAACCATTGAAATTCATGATTTTATTTGGTCCAACAAGCTTATTTTTAGGCGTTCTCGTTAAAACGAAGGGTCTTTCAGTAACCCACATTTAAAGAGAATGAGGCGCTTTCAAATAATTTGAATTGATCAAATATGTTAATCTTTCTGGTTGCAGCCTGGTCCCTGGTGTTTTGCAACTTATTTGTCCACGTTGAATTTTCTTTTCCAACGTCCATTATAATAATAGATCGTGGATAGAATAACGCCCGTGACCCAACCAACGGGGGCGGACCACCAAACTGCCTTTTCCGCCATTTCTCCTGAAAAATACCAGGCGAATGGAATCCTGACAACCCAGAGAGAGATCAGTGTAATGATCATAGGAATGATCATGTCTCCGGCGCCTCTCATTACGGCATTAACAGAAAAGAGTGCTGAAAAAACAAAATAAAATGAACTTGAAATAACCAGATAATCAACCCCATATTGAATTACTTCCGGATCAGAAGTAAACAAACTCATCAGGTTTTCTCCAAAAAAGTACATTGTGATTGAAATGATGAAGGAACTGGTGATCGACATGCCCAAAGTTGCCTGAAGGCCTCTCTTTACCCGATCGAACTTACCGGCTCCCATGTTTTGTCCTACAAAGGTTGAAAGTGCCCCGGAGAAATTCATCGCAGGCATTATCGCCAGTGAATCTAAGCGCATTGCGCCGGAATAGGCAGCAATTACCTTTACGCCAAACTGATTTACGATGCCAAAAATAGCAAGCATTCCTAAGGAAAACAGGACATGCTGAATTCCGGAAGGGAGGCCAATTCGCATGCTTTTCTTAAGAACTTCAAGGTCAAATTTTATTCCTTTGATCCGAACCCTCAGCATCTCATTTTTATTGATCCAAATAATCGCTGCGATCAGACCTACGCCCTGAGCGATAATGGTAGCAAAAGCAACTGCTTTTATTCCCCAGCCCAATCCTGCAATAAACCAAAAGTCCAGTGCAATATTTAAAAGGGTGGATAAGATCAAGAAATATAGTGGCGTTTTGGAATCACCTACGCCTCGCAACATGGCACTTATATTCCAGAAGCCAAAGAAAAAAGGCAATCCCAATAAATAAATTTGCAAATAGTCGGATGCATAGGGAATAATTTCTTCTGGCAATTCAATTAGCCTGAATACCTGATCACTAAATAATATTCCTATTGTCCCGATAACAAGGGAGGACAAGAGAATAACAATGTTCATCGTATCCGTTGTCGTTCTAACCTTATCGAACTGCTTTGCGCCATAATAATGTGAAATGGTGATGGTTCCTCCAATTGTAACTCCAATGATTAAAGAGATCAACAGGAAAATGATGGGGAAAGATGCTCCCACAGCGGCTAATGCCTCATCTCCGAGGTATTTTCCTACAATTGCGCTATCGACTACATTGTAAAGCTGCTGAAACAGATTGCCAAAAAGCATCGGTAAAGCAAAGTAAAAAATGAGCCAATTCTCTTTCCCTTTTGTTAGGTCTTTCATATGGTTATGGAGTGTAGTTGTTACACACCATCAGTTATTTTATTAATAAAACATAAATGTGTTTCTAAAAATATAAAGATAGAAAGATTAAAGGCAACGCGGTGTAATAAGTATTTTCTCTTAAAAAGTAATTTTGGATAAATACAGGTTTTCTTTTGAACGCATAAGTATTTTGTCTTCCTCTTCGTGGTCCTCGTATCCCATAAAATGGAGCAAGCCATGTGAAATTACCCGGTACAATTCAAGTTGAAAAGAAGTCTCAAATGATTCTGCATTTTCCCGCACTCTATCAATACTTATAAAAATATCACCCTCTATCGGATCTGATTTTTGTGGGAACGAAAGTATATCCGTGTAATAATCGTGGCCCAGAAATTGTTTGTTTAACTGAAGTAAATATTCATCACTACAAAATATATAATTAATATTCCCCAGCACCTTATTTTCGCTTTTCCCAATGCCAGACAACCATAGCTTGATGTTTTCAGCCTGGTCCAGCTCAAACGCTTCCAATTCAACATGGAATTGAATCTCTCCCTCTATCATAATGTAAAATGAATTTCTACCGTTCTCCCCCGATCTTTGTAGGTCAGTTTATCAGACAGCTGTTTCATAATATAAACCCCCCTTCCGTTCTCTTTATGTATTTGTTCCGGCGATGTCGGATCAGGTAATTTTTTATGGTTGAACCCGGATCCTTCATCTGATATTTTAAAGGTGAGTCCTGATGATTTGATTTTGCAGCAAATTGCAATGTTTTTATTGTGATCTGCATTGTTACCATGATGTATGGCATTATTTACCGCCTCCGTCAATGTGATGAGTATGTTGGGATATACACTAGAACAAATCCCATATTTTTGATCTATTTCAATCAAAAAGCTTTCTA
>Ga0102815_10000063_pt1 | contig 80893 bp, 69 predicted proteins | sample ColrivemetaGS759_FD_79113 | JGI IMG/M metagenome (GOLD analysis project Ga0102815, IMG submission 79113) | Estuarine microbial communities from the Columbia River estuary - Ebb tide ETM metaG S.759 | ecosystem: Environmental > Aquatic > Marine > Intertidal zone > Estuary | place: USA: Columbia... | reverse complement strand
TGATGGTTGTGATTATACCCCTAGCAGACAGCAGAACTCCGAGTGCGGTAAGTATGCTAAGTGGGAAAAAACAAAAAAGGTTGCTTTTGACCTTAAGGTAGCGGTGACTACAGAGAATCACATGCATGAAATAAGTTATGCTCATGATAAGAGGTTGTGTTTTGATACGGCGATAGGTAAACTAAACCACCACATGAAACTTTGCCTTTCCAGCACTCACTTCAAAGCTTATCATATGTTGTTTTTTGAAGAGTGTAGTGAAGAAGAGGTTGCCGAGTTCATGGGTTACAAAACTAACGAGAAGAAAAGAAAAGCTGGTTATAGGCAGGTAAAAAACCTCAAGAAAAACTTCATGGAAAAAGCAGCAGAAATTATAAAAAAAGAAGATATAATAATAAACAATACAGATAATTTATGAAACTTTCAGAAGACCAGGAGAAATTTTTATCGGAGAATCACAAGGATATAAGCGATTTGAACAGCTTGACGCAACAATGTTTTGATGATGATAGCTTGGACGGAAGAACTAAGCAGGGTAGGTTAGTTAGGAAGTTTTTAATTGATAACAATATTGATTTTAATACATCCAGGCGCAAAAAGAAAGATGAAATAATATTTACCGACCAACAGAAGGATTTTATACTTGATCAAGCTAGGGATGGTATTTCTTCATTAGCTATAGCTAAATTAGTGTTCCCTAGCAAGAACGTTGTTGCACTGAGCAACGAACAGAGATCTGTTCTTTCTCATATACATAGCGTTAACCCCGATTACCTGCCTACTCAGGACGGTGGAGCTTTAGATTCTTACGTTGGCCCGAAAGCTACTAGCAGAATAGTAAAGAAGATTAACGACGCGACTGGAAACACATTTGATGAACAAAAACTAAACAGACAGTACCAAGTTTGTGTCGAGCGGCTTGGTATTCACTTAAATAACTCACGCTTTCTTAAGATAATGAATAATTACTTAGATAAAACTGACAGAGATTTATTTGAGCAAGAATTTGTACGCTTAACCTGGGACAAACCAGACCTTACCGCTGATGAAATAAACCTTTACCTTAACGTATGTAAGGAAATCATTAACTTGGAGGTAGTAAGCAAGCATTTAAACAAACTTAACGACATGTTCGATGTTGCTGACGACCAAACGGAGATGTCTGTCCGACTTGCCGAAATCATAAAGGCTAAAAGTTCAGAATATCACCAGTGCGAAGGAAGAATCGAGAACCTTACTAAAAAACTCCAAGGTGACAGATCAACTAGAATGCTAAACAAAACAAAAGACAATGCTTCTATTTTGTCCATAGTTCAATTATTTCAAGAAAAAGAAGAAAGAGACAATATGGTCAGGATGGCGGAAATGCAAAAAATGACAGCTAAAAAGGAGGCCGAAAGACTTGAGGGAATGGCTGAATGGAAAGCTAGGGTGTTAGGTATAAGCCAAGACGATGTTATTTGAATGTAAAGAGTGCGGACAGGATTTCGAAACCCTAAGAAGCTTACATGCACACATCAAGAAGCACAAGATGTTTCTTGGTGATTATTATGTCAAGCACTTTGCTAGAAAGAACAAACTCACTGGCGAGTTGTTGCCTTTCAAGAATCATGACGATTATTTTTCAAAAGACTTCTCTCAGCCTCACCAATTAATGGAGTGGATTGAGAAATCCAAAGAAGAGGAAGTAAAAGAATATATAATTAAACTTCTTAATGATAGAATTATAAAAAAAGACCTATCTTATGGTCCAACGGACCTTGAATTGAGGACTTCTGGATTGCCTTCTGTTGACATATACAAAAAATATTTTGGCAACTATACTGAGGCTTGTAGGTTGTGTGGTGTTAAACCATTACTTTTTAAAAACCTGCCAAAATCTTTCGACAAAGATTATTCTGAAATTAAAATACTGATTGATACTAGAGAACAGCAACCTTTAAGTTTTAAAAACTCAGAAAAGTACAAATCAGATGTTGGGGATTACTCTGTTGAATCTTCTAATTATGATTATACCCACGTAGATAGAAAGTCTTTTGGTGATTTCTGTGGAACGATTACATCTGGTTATGCTCGCTTTTGCAAAGAACTTGATAGGTGCGAAGCAATGGGATGCTATTTATTTGTTGTTATGGAGTTTTCGTATGAAGACATCAAAGAAATAAACAAAGAAAGCTATAAAAAATACAAGTTAGATTATGTTTTTCATAATATGAGAGAGATTCAAAAGAAATATAAAGACTGTTGTCAGTTTGTTTTCACTGGATCTAGAGAATCAAGTGAATTGATCATACCTAAGATACTTGTATTGGGTAAAGAACTTTGGCAAACAGACCTGAATTATTTTTGGTCTAAAAAACTATAAAAAAAATGAGTTGGGAAAAAGGAATACAAGAATCTAGAAATAGGTTCCCAGATATCAATAAAGAGATTCTGGAGATAGATGGATACATAGAAGAAGAAGAGGCAAAACTATTGCTTTATAAATTCTTAAGACAGAACCCATCTTTTGCTGCTGAGTTTATTACTGGAGTAAAATTGTTCCCTTTCCAGCATATGTCCATAAAGGCCATGATGGAGACCGATTACTTTTTGGGGATATGGAGTCGTGGAATGTCCAAAAGCTTCTCTACGGCCGTTTTTGCGCTATTAGACGCTATTTTAAACCAAGGTGTTCACATTGGAATCATATCTAAGTCTTTTCGACAGTCAAAAATGATATTTACGAAGATGGAAGAGATAGCTGCGAGCCCAAAAGCCGAATTTCTTTCTCAATGTATTACGAGGGTATCAAAAGCTAATGATCAGTGGGTCATGGAGGTCGGTAGAAGTAAAATTACCGCCCTACCTCTTGGTGATGGAGAAAAACTTCGAGGCTTCCGTTTTGAGAGGATGATTATTGACGAGCTATTGCTCATGCCAGAGAAGGTTTTGAATGAGGTTATCATGCCGTTTCTATCTGTTATTAAAAATCCGACAGAGAGGCAGGAGATTCATGATGTGGAAACAGAGATGATTAAACAGGGTAAGATGAAAGAGGAGGATAGACATAAGTGGCCGAACAACAAAATTATTGGTTTGTCTTCTGCGTCTTATAGGTTTGAACATTTATATAAGATGTATTGTCAGTATGAGTCATTGATTCTTAATGAAAACGAGCAAGACAAGGCTCATAGAACCATAATGCACTTTAGTTATGATTGTGCGCCGCCCCAACTATACGATCAAAACCTTATTGATCAAGCAAAGGCTACAATGAGTCAGTCTCAGTTCGACCGAGAGTTTATGGCTGTATTTACAGACGATAGTTCTGGTTATTTCAAGGTGAGTAAGATGGCCGCGTGTACAATTCCAGATGGAGAAGGTCAATGCGTAGAAGTCAAGGGTCAGCCTGGCGATGAATATATATTAGCCTTTGACCCTTCTTGGTCTGAGAGTGATGGGTCCGACGATTTTGCTATGATGGTTATTAAGCTTAATAAAGAAACAAAAAAGGGTACAATAGTTCATAGTTATGCTTTATCAGGGTCTAACCTGAAAACTCACATTAACTACATGGCTTATATACTGGAAAACTTCAATATTGTTTCTGTGGTTGGTGACTACAATGGTGGAGTTCAGTTCTTAAACTCATGTAATGAGAGTAGTATTTTTAAAGATAAAAAAATAAAACTAAACTTGATTGATGCTGATTTAGACGATCATCAAAACTACGATAAAGGTCTCCGTGATTTAAAGAGGCAGTATAACAAAGACAACAGGACTTTTGTGTTTTTAAGAAAGCCAAGTTCTAAGTGGATACGTTATGCAAACGAACTTCTTCAGGCTTCTTTTGACCACAAGAGAATATTCTTTGCTGGAGCAGCTATGGATGAAGATTACAACAAGCAAAGGAAGTCCAATATTCCAATTAAAAAATTAAAATTTATAAACAACTATAATGAATCATCTGAGGCCGCAAAAATGATTGATTTTGTTGAGCATCAAAAAGATATGATGGACTTGGTGAAAGTTGAGTGTGCTATGGTTCAGGTTTCTACTTCAACACAAGGAACTCAAAGTTTCGATCTGCCTTTGAACTTAAGAAAACAAAGAGGTGCGGATAAAGCAAGAAAAGACTCATATTCTGCTTTAATACTTGGCAACTGGATGTTGAATGTATACTATGATATGACTGATGATAAAATCGAAACTAATCAAGGTACATTCACGCCTATGTTCATTGATTGAATTTTAGTGTAACAATTATTATGCCTTTACCAACACCAAACGATAAAGAGAAGAAAAGCGACTTTGTTTCAAGATGTTTATTATCTGAAGTTGTAAAAAAAGACTTTAAAAGTCAAGATCAGAGAGTTGCTGTTTGTTACAGTCAGTATGAAGAAGCAAAAAATAAATCCAAAGCTGTTGCTGAATTTGGTGATGATGAGATTATTCTCATGGAATCAAATGAAGATCAAAAGAATTACGATCACGAAATGACCATTTCTAAAGAGTCAATGGAAGAGCTCCACGAAAAAGGAGAAACATACATAACCGAAACAGATGGAGACGAAACTATGGTCATAAAAGTTAAATACCAAAGTTAAAGTCAAACTTTCGAAAGTTAAAGTTAAACTTTTGACTTTTCCGTGTATAATAGGTTATGGCGAAGAGAAAGTATACAAAGAAGTCTGATTACTGGGCTAAGTTTCACAAGGATCAAGAAAAGAGTATTGCTGCTAGCAACGAACTCTTCGAACCGTCTTTAGAGGGCGATCCTTTTTATGTTTCATCAGCCTCTTACAAGGGGGTTTCAAAATCAGCTTGTCAAAGGGGTTCTTCGCCTAAATCTGCGAGCAGAATAAATAGGGCTGCAGTAGCACCAAAAATAGATAAGTTTTCTAGTATCAGAACAGGCTTGCTTCCTTACGATTACTCTGCCGATGGCATTAACGTTCGTGATGCTATAGAGTTGTGTCAAAAAGCATATGCCAATGTGTCTGTTTTTAGAAACGCTATTGATATTATGTCTGAATTCGCTAATACGGATTTATTTCTAGAGGGAGGAACAAAGAAAAGCAGGGATTTCTTTAATGAGTGGTTTAAAAAGATTAATTTGATTAATTTGAAGGATCAATACTTTAGAGAGTACTACAGAAGCGGTAATATATTTTTATACAGGTTAGACGGTAAGTTTAAAGCTGATGATTTTGCTGAACTTGTTAATTCCATAGCTCCTAAAAATGGATCTAAGAATTCCGTGCCAATCAGATACATACTCATGAACCCTTACGACATTGTCGCTACAAGGGCTTCGTCTTTCAATGATGGCGCTTACGAAAAAATACTCTCCGAGTATGAGATGTCTAGACTCCAAAACCCATCTACCGATGAGGACAAAGAGATATTCGAGGCCCTGCCAAAGAAAGTTCAGGAGAGTATTAAAAGAGGAGAATACAATGTTGATGGTTTAAAAATTCAACTAGACCCAGTTAAAGTGCTTCATTCTTTTTACAAGAAGCAGGATTATGAACCTTTTGCAATTCCTTTTGGTTATCCAGTTCTAGAGGACATAAACGCAAAGCTTGAACTTAAGAAAATGGATCAAGCTATAACAAGAACTATAGAAAATGTAATTCTTCTCATAACTATGGGTGCAGAGCCTGATAAGGGTGGCATTAACGCTCAAAACCTAAACGCCATGCAATCTTTATTTAAAAATGAAAGTGTTGGACGGGTCCTTGTCTCGGATTATACAACGAATGCTGAATTTATTATACCAGACCTGAATAAGGTTCTTGGATCAGAAAAATACAAAGTATTAAACGAAGATATTAAGCAAGGTTTGCAGAATGTTGTTGTAGGAGAAGAAAAATATGGAGCTACTCAAGTCAAAGCTCAAATCTTCATAGATAGACTAAAAGAGGCCAGAAACGCATTCTTGTCAGACTTCCTTCAAAAAGAAATAAAAAGAGTTTCCAAGGAGCTTGGTTTTAGATCTTATCCTACCGCCACATTTAAAGATATTGACATGAGAGATGAGACTCAGTTGATGAAGGTTGCCACCAGATTGATGGAGCTTGGTATCATTACCCCACAGCAAGGCATGGAAATGTTCCATACTGGTAAATTCCCTGAAGTAAGCGAAATAAGCCCAGCACAAAAGAAGTTTGTAGAGGAACGTGAGGATGGTTACTACAACCCAATAGTAGGTGGAGTACCAATGATGGAGGGCGCTGAAACCAAAGACAACAATCCCCAAAATGGTCCAAAGGGACAACCTGGCAGACCAGAAGGAACTTCGGGTTCGCCTCAAGTAAACTCAGAAGCAAAATATTCAAGGAAAGATATAGAGAGAACCATAAACGAACTCGAGACTGCTAGAGCGAGTATAAAGAAAGAAATGAAAGACAAGTTGAACATCAAAAGGTTTAATAAGAAAAACGAAAAGATGTTAGACAGTTTGTGCGAAGCTATAGTTTGTTCTACTGAGATTGAAAATTGGACACAAAAAGCTTTTTCTTGTGTATCTAATTTAGAAGAGATACAAAAACTTGACGTAAAGTCAAAAATTTTAGAAATAGCTGCGGAACACGAATTAGATAATTACTCTGCAGCTATACTTTATCACAGCAATAATAAGAATGAAGAAACACAAGCCTAAATATAAATATACCGCCAAGTTTGATGCGGAGGTTTTCTCTTGTGATATTGGAGGAGACTCTTTCTTGTCGAAAGCTTCTCTAGAGAACTTAGAGTCTTTGATTCCTAATGGTATAGACTTTGAGGATAACATAGACTTGCTTGGTGTGGCTTTTAATGCTGCTGTAGTAAATAAATTTAATAAAAATGGCGACGGGATTGATTCTAAGACCGCTATTGAATATACAAAAAACTTCGTACATAAACCCACGAACATAGAACACGACAAAGACAAGATCGTGGGGCATATAGCCAGTGCTGGTTGGAGTGAATATGGAACTAGCAGAGTACTGACAGCTGAAGAGCTTCAGGGTTATACTAAGCCTTTCAATATCGCTCTTGGTGCTTTGGTTTATAAATCGGCCAACTCAACGTTTGCGGAAGCTATAGAAAAATCAGTAGATCCTAAAGGAGGTATGTATCACAGCATATCAACAAGTTGGGAAGTTGGTTTCTCGGATTTCGTGCTGGCAGTTGGCAGTGAATATGTCGAAGAAGCAAGAATAATCTCTGATCCTGAAGAGATGGAAGAAATGGTCGGATGCCTTCGTTCCTTTGGTGGAAGCGGCAAGACAGACAAGGGTGAGACTGTAAATAGACTCATCACAGGAAAAATTTATCCACTTGGGATTGGTTACACAACTAATCCAGCTGCTGACGTAAAAGGAATTTACATGAAGCAAGACCAAGAAAATACTATTGTAATAAAAGACAAAAGAGATAAAAATATTTCACAAAGTGAAAAAACTAATGTAAACCTTAAAAAGAATAATTCTATGGAAACCGAAAAAGTTATCGACGAACTGAAGGATCTTCTGGCTGACAAGAAGTTCTCACAGGAAGCAATCGCCTCCATGACTAGCACCTTTAATGATGCTATCAAGGAAAAAGACGAGGAATTCCGTGCAGAACTTGCCAAAGCTAACGAAGAAAAAGAGGCAATTGCCAAAGAACAAGAAGAACTAAAGTCATCTGTTGAAGAACTTAAGACTAAGTTTGACGAAGCACAACTAAAAATTGCTGATTACGAAGCTGCAGAAAAAGCAGAAAAGGCAATTGCTCGTTTTAATGAGCGTATGGATGTGCTTGATCATAAATTTGAACTTGAAGATGAGGACAAAGAATTCCTTGCTCAGGAACTAAAAAGCATCGACGAAGCCGAAGAAGCATTTGCATCTTTCGAGCAGAAACTTGATGTTCTTTGGAGACACAAGAGCAAAGAGGCTAAAGCCGAATTTGAAAAGCAAGTTGAAGCACGTATCCAACAAGAAGTTGAAAAGCGTATTTCAAGTCCAAAGGAAGAAGCAGTGCAAGAGTCTGTAGCCAGCAAAACAGAAGAAGAAATTCTTGATGGTGCTGAAACTACAGAAGCAGCTATTGCAAATTCAAACGAAGAAGTTTCCCGTGAGGAAAAAACAATCAAAGAGAAATTCTCAGCTGCGTTTGATCGTAGTAACGTGGAAATCTCCTAACAATTTAACAAAAAAACAAAAATAAAATTATGTCACTCAGAATTCTACCATTCAGACAATATGACGAAAACGATGTTATCAATCTTTTCGCTCTAGATAGTTCCAGCGTCAACGAAGCCACAACGGCTTCAGGCGATGGCGATGCTGGTGTATTTGTTAAGGTCTCCGCTGGAGATTTTAACCTTGAACCAGTTGCATACGGTGATGACGCTTACCTTGGTAAGACCGATTACCCTTTCGTAAAAGCACAATACCCAAGCGTTCAGCTTGAGTGCGCTCCAGCCGCAAGCGGTGAAGCCCTTTTGGGAATCACTCTTCGTCAAACTGCAAAGACTGACGAAAACGGTGAAAAGCTTCTTTACAATCCAGTAAAGGCCGAAGAGCTTGGTTGTGTACTTCCTGGACAAGCTGTTCCTGTTGCTACTCGCGGAGTATTCACCATTACTGCAGGTGCCTTTGTTGGTGCTCTTACAGTAGGCGGTGGAATCGCTCTTAGCGCTACTCCAGGTAAAGTTGAGGCTTGCGCCGCAACAGCTCCTGAAAAAGTTGGTACTGTTATCGGAACTGGAACTCGCGGAAGCGGAACCATTACTGATGCTTTAGAAGGCGATTACGCGGTCATCGCTCTTGGTCTCTAATCTTTAACAATTAACAAGAATATATATAAATATGAAAATTTCTCTTAAAAGAACACCAGAACAAATTGAGCTTATTAAGGCTATGGCTTCTAAGAACCGTTCGGTTGCTTACGAAGCTCAAGTAGCACTTGCAGAGTTTATTGGCCCAGTTATCGCTGAAGTCATCAACAACGCTCCAGTACTTAGTAACCTATTTACCCCTCTTCAGTTTAACTCAGAAGACAATCCTTCGATTCCTTTGGATCTGTACTACGATGTTACTGATGAAGATTACGTACAGGTTTACAGCAACAGTGTTGCTGGAGGTCTTCCTCAAAACCAAGTCGTTCCTACTGTTTCCGAACTTAAGGTCGCTACCTACAGCCTGGACACAGCAGTAAGCTTTGATCGTCGTTATGCAGCCAAGAGCCGCATGGACGTTGTAAGCAAGACATTCACTCGCATGGCTCAAGAAATTCTTCTCAAGCAAGAGAAGACTTCAGCTAACCTTATCATGGGTGCTGTAGCAGGAGCAACAACTAACGGTAAGGATCACGTTTTCCGTGCAACTTCCGATGGTTCTTTCCTTCTTGACGACTTCAACGAGCTTATCACTCGCGGCAAGCGCATCAACACAGCATGGAACAAAGGCACCCCAGAAGGTGGCCGTCGTGGTATCACCGATATCATGGTTTCTCCAGAAGCTGTTAAAGCTCTTCGTGAGATGTCTTACAACCCAATCAACACCAAAGGTACCGATTCTATTGCTGGCACAGACAGCGTACGTGAGTCAGTATTCAATGCTGGTGGTGGTCTTCCTGACTTCTACGGTATCTCCATCATGGAGGTTAACGAGCTTGGTGTAGGACAGAAGTTCAACACAATCTTCGACACAGTTGCTGGCGCAACTTCATACACCAAGGCTGATGGAACTGCTGGAGCTGTCTTTGACGGCGCTGCAGACGAAATCATGATTGGTCTTGATCGTGGACGCGATGCTCTTATTAAGGCAATCGCTGTTGACGAGGAGAACGGATCTGAGTTCCAAATGATTGCTGACGATCAGTACAGCATTCGTCAGAACAAGATTGGCTGGTTCGGTGGTCTTGAAGAGGGCCGCATGGTTCTTGATAACCGCGCACTTGCTGGTATCGTTTGTAACAGTCTCTAAGATCATTATAATTAAAAATTTAAGGTCACTCTTAACTGAGTGGCCTTTTTTTGTGTAAATATTCAATAACAAACCTATTATAAAATATGGAAGAAGAAAAATCAAACGAAATGGACGTATCTTATGGAGTTAAAAACCCTGAAGATTCTATCGAATCTGCAAATAAGAGCAAGTCTAAAAAAGCGAAATCAAAAAAGAAGGCTAAAAAGTCTAAAGTGATTGAGTCGTCCGAAGGAGTAACTAAGGAAGATAAAGAAGCAAAGCCGCCAAAAAAAGATCTTATTAAAGAGATAAATGATATGAAGGCTTCGGGAGATGTTAGCTCTTCAGAGTTTACTGATAAAATGGCAGAGCTTGAGGGCATTCTTGGAGTAGATACCATAAACCCATTTGGGACAAACGAAATTGAAGTTTTCGAAAGAAACCTTAAGGGTATGAATATGGCTGACATGAAAAACCTAGCAGCTAAGGTAGGAATTAACCCGTTCCATGAAAAAAGTGTTCTTAAGAACATCCTCAAAAAAGAGTTCATGGCAGCTAATAGAAACAACATGAAGAACATCATGCCTTCACCCCAAAGCTCTATTCAATTAGATCCTAATAATCCACAGCATGCAAAGACCATTGCTATTCTTGGAGATATTTAATAGTATTATATAAATCAATGAGTGTTTTATCAGATCTGGCAGATACAATCATGTCTCAAGAATTCGATGGCGATTTCGATGAGAATACGACGCAATCAATACAGGCCTGGTTAGAGGAGAATCTTGGCCAGTTAAATATATTGATAAATACTAACTATTGTCTGGAAGACGCAGAATTAGGCATAGAAGAGTCCGCAGTGTATAGAGAGCTATATCTGTACCATTACTACTCCAAACGCGCCAGGATGGCTTCTAGAGGCGTTACGGGTAGTTGTTCGGAGTCTTCGTCGGGAGACATAACATCTATTAGCGATGGAGAAAGTAGGGTTACCTTCACAAACAAAAACGAAGTTACTAAAGTATTAAGAGGTTTGGCTAATGACGCCAAGCAGAACATGGATGATTTGATCCATAGGTACAACATGTATCAATCTGAACCTAGACAAGTAGGTGGTATAGAGGCTGAATAAAATATCACAAGCTTTAAGTTAAACAAAAAAAACCCCGCTCTAGCAAAACTAGGCGGGGCTTTTATTTTGAATGTTATATTAAACTGGGAATGGTGGGTTTATATTAGCTCCACTACAGATGATTCCTTGGTTTACATCGTCGATACCGCCGAGTTGTACTCCAAAGGTCAAATCAACCGTCTTGTTCGACCCAATACTAGAACTAAAGCTCTCTGAGTCTAGAGTTGCACCCTTAAGAGTCCATTTCATTTGAGGATCTTTGTTGCAGTCCTTAAGAAGAATCTCAACAGATCTTGTGTTGTTAGGTGTGCAACCAGCAATGAAGTCAGCTAGGTTTCCAGCTTCTACGTTGTTGAGTACAGCACTAACACTTAGGCTTGCGTTGACAGGGAAGTCAACAACCCTTGCAAATGGGAACTTAGATCCGAGTCTCTCAATGGCTGTTCTAGAAAGAGGAACAGAAAGAGATGCTGACTGGATGTGGAACGCATTGTCGCCGCTAACAGCTGAAAGGTTTGCCTTATCACCTGCATCGGAAAACCCTGGGAATACGAGTGTGATGTCTCCAGGTCTTAGGGCAGTAGGAGCAATAAGAACGTCGCCTACATCAGATGGAGTTGGTAAAACAATTGGATCAGTTGTAAGTTTAGTGCCGCTCTCTGGGTTGATTGCTGCAGATTCGCCGACAATAATGTCGTCGCCAACCGTAGCGTTGATTGAGTTAATGTTAGAGCACTCGTAACTTGCTGATACTGTTGGGATTGACCCTACAGCGAGCTCTACAGTGTAATCACTGAGGAAAGCGTTTCCTAGTCCGATAACACTGCAATCGTCACCAATTTCAAGTGTTGTAGAATCTGCGCCTTCATCAGAAGTTACCATGTAGAAGTTTTTGCCACTTGATGACTCTAGTTGACCACTTGGAAACTGTGATGTTTCAGCGATACTGAAGCCCATAGCTTGCTCGTTAATACCATTTGAAAGGTAGTAACTGAAGTCGAAGTTTACTGTTGGAGACTCAAGAACAAGGGAATCGATTCTTGCTAGGTTTCCATATTGGTTTACGTCTTCCCTGTTAATAGTGAAACCGTAGTTTGCACTTTGGACTCTGATGAGCTCATGATGTTCTGAAGCTCCTGTAGAAGTTATATCCTTACTTACAAAGAGGGATTCTGATTGATAGATTACTCTGTTTCTTGATGTTGCCATATTAAAAAGATGTTATATTGTTATGATTTTTGTTTTACTCCCAAGGAAGTTTTGTGTCGTTACTGCCGCTGAAGAATACACCCTTGGTTTTATCTTTAACGCCTCCAAGTTGAGTAGAGAAGGTAAGGTCTACACTCTTATTTGACCCGATGCTTGATGAGAAGTTCTCAGAATCAAGGGTACAACCAAGAAGTCTAACCTTCATAGCTGGTGTCTGGTCACACTCAAGGAGAGTCAGTGTTACAGAGTTAAGTGACTGCTCACAACCACTAATTAGATCAGCAAGGTTTTGTGCTTCAACTGTGTTAACTACAGCGCTAACGTTTAGTGTTGCGTTAATTGGGAAATCAACAGTTCTTGCGAATGGGAACTTAGAACCAAGTCTTTCGATTGGTGTCCTTGAAAGAGGGACAGATAGTGCCGCGCTCTGAACGTGGATTCCGTTATCTCCAACAAGAGATGAAAGGGTGTTGCCACTGAAGTCGGAAAGATCGATTTGAATGTCTCCAGGTCTAAGGGCTGTTACCTTATCTCTGTCATCAGCAACATAGTCACCGCTAAAGGAGTTTCCTGTTGCAAAAGGAATAGATAATGAAGTGCCAAGCGCTGTTCCCAATGTTGGGTTGATTCCTGGGCTTTCGATTCCTGTGAATGATTTGCTAGCAAGGTCTCCGCTAACTGATGCGTCAGTAGAGATGTTTGAAGCTTCAAAACTTACAGAAGCAGTTGGTAGTGAACCAACGGAAAGATCGAGTGAATAATCACTGAGGAATGCATTTCCAATACAGATAAACGTGTTGTCTGTCTCGTTCTCTTGTCTGTTAAGGTTTGCGTCTCTACCTTCTGGGGTAGTTAGAATGAAAAGGTTTTGACCTGAGTTTGAAACCATGTGACCAGAAGGAAACTGACCCGTAGTTGGGTTGTTTGCGTTCTCAACGTGGAAACCTAAAAGTCTTTCGTTAAATCCGTTTGTTGGGTAGTATGTTAAGTCAACGTTTACTGTTGGAGCTTCAAGAATCAAAGAGTCGATTCTGGCGAGGTTTCCAAACTGGTTGACATCCTGCCTGTTGATAGTAAAACCATAGTTTGCACTCTGAACTCTCTGGACCTGTGCGTGGTCAGAAAGACTTGTTGAGTTGTACTCTTTACTAGCAAAAAGCGCTTCTGATTGGTAGATTACTCTATTTCTGTTATTTATTGCCATAGCGATTATTATTTAAAATGATTACAGTTGTTTTGGGGGTTTGTGAAATTTATTGATGTCTAAATCTATGTTGTTTAAGTTCAAAGTCTATAAAACCTACAAATATATCATTAGATAAGGATTTTCTTGCTCTATCCGTGAGCTTAGATGTGTTAACATCATTGATATACATACCATTACACTTACCGTGCTGTTCTGATAGATCTTTATAGTTATAAACGCCGCTTTTCAAATCGTTAAATTCATTAAACGGGTGCTCTGACATTGGTATTAATGAAAAACATTCATTTCTTGAGTCGTTAAAGATTGAAAGAACGCCATCAAGCTGATAGCTATCTTCAGATAATACCGAGGCAGTTATTGTTACCGTGGTTTCTTCCATACCTCCGAAAGCAAAGCCTTTATTTTGTGATGTTGCTGTATTTATAAAAACAGCAGGTATTACTTGGTCGTAAGGCTGTATGTAGGATTCTGGTTCTGAAAATATTCTTGAGTTGATTTCGTATTTATTTTCAACTATCAAGTCTTCTTCTGTTTCGTTTGTAAAATAAACATTAAAATCTTTAACTGCGAAATCACAAGTTATATTTAGATTGCTGTCAGAACCCTCTACAAGAACCCTGCCATTATCAAAATCTATAGCATAACCATCTCTGCTTTGTGTTGTTGGGTTGTATTGTGCAGTTGGGGTGTTTCCTACAGTTATACCGTTTGGTATCGTCGCGCCATTTATGGACGAATCTATGACCCATTGTTTAAAAGGGCTTCCGTAAACTTCGTAACTAGAATCAGACCTGTCGTCTTTATAGTTTTGAAGACTAACTCCAGTTTTGTTGGTGTAAGCCTCACCTTTTTCTAGCAAGTAGTTGTCAAACCAAAGAAGAAAAGAGTTGGTTAGTTTATGATGGTATTGTTCGATCATTTTATATTTTTAAACTTTTTCTTGTACTTTTTAAGTAGAGAGGATATATAAGGAACCCTTTTAAATCTTGCTGTTCTGACTTTTTTGTCTGCCTGTATAGCTACACCAGATCTACTTGAAGAAGTTGATTTATTTAATAAATAACCAAGACCAGATATTCCAGACTCTATACCTTTAGACCAACTTCTACCAGAAGCCCACGGCATTGGGGTTGCGTTGAATATATCTTGAGAGGTGGGAAAGGATACGTTGAATTTTCTGCCCTTTGTAGATTCTCCGTTATCTGAGTAAGATATGTTTTCTAGTATTTGCAAAATGGGATCTATGGGTTGCTCAGAAGTGTTGAAACCTATAAATGCGAATAGGTTAGATTTACCTGCTAGCGTACCGCTTATATTAGAGCCTCCTGGTCCAGAAAGTATTTCGATTGTAACTGGATGACTTAGAAACTCTTTTATCATTTCTTTCTTTGTTTCGTCAAACGCCTTCTTGAAAGCCTTTTTGTAATCTTTTTTTAAAGATTTTTGAGACTTTCTCTCTATTTTTTTAAGTACGCTTTTTGGTATTTTAATCATTAGTCTGTAGACTCGTCAATAGGTGAGAAGTAGAAGGTATAAAATAGGTTTCCAGTTAACCCGTAAGGCTTACCGTCTGTATGTATTGAAAACCTTTTTCCGTCGAACTCCACTCTTCTGGCTTCTTTTATATAGTCGTAACCCTCTTTTTTTACTATAACCTTAACAGAGCCCTCCGCAAGAATAATCTTTGTTTGGCTTTTTTCGTTATTTAGTAGCCCCTCTTCCGTTTTAATATAATATATTCTAGCGTCAAAGGTTTCGGATAAAGTTGTATACTCTACACTGTCTCTTTTCCCTAAGTTGTTTCTACTATATATAGAGTTGTATTTGGGGTCGTGAGCTATAAGTGTTTTTTTGCCGTTCTTATAAACGGTAATTGTTTGAGAAAACGTATCATGCAATTTATTATATAAAAAGTCTATGTTTTCTATTTGTGATGAAGATAAGAACCCTGCCATGTTGAAAATTACACTTTTTTTCGTATTATTATACGAGGTTAACGGTATGAACGCTAAAAAAATTCTAAATGATGCTTCTAATAAGGAGATTTCTAATCTTTTTAAGATGTTATTGATACTGCTGGAGGACATGAAACAAGATCATGATTTCCATTATAAAAAGCTTTACGATAATATACCTAAGAAATATCATTCAGTAATAGACACCGCAAATCACTTCACTCCAGAAAAAATATCATGGATAAGGAAAAGGATTCTGGATTTTGGTAATGAGTCTATTAGAAATGTTGAAAGCGAGCTCGAAAACTATCAAGTAACATTTAAATTTAAATAAAGGAATATGGAAAACAAAACATTATATCAGTTTACCTTAGATAAGGAAACAGAAAAGACAGTAGAATCAACCAGAAAAAATAAAAAAACTGGTGAGGAAACAATTACTAAAAGAAAGAAGAAGATCAAAGAGCCTATCCAGGTTCAAATCAAAAGACCTAGCAGAAGAGAGCTAGAAGAGGCTGAGTTGGTTTACTCTATTGAAATGAGTAAGTGCATCAAAAGCGGTATCCTTACTAAGGCTATGCTTGGTAAAAAGTATAGTGATACTGGTGGTGTCTTCAGTAAAGAAGACTCAGATAATTATGCAGAGCTTTATAAATCTGCTCTAGATCTTCAGAACGAGTATGTTAGATTGGATACAGCCAAGAAGAGAACTGAGGCTCAAGAGTCTAGGTTTGAAAAAGTTAAGGGTGAGATCGCTGTGAACAGAACAGCAATCATCGATTTCGAATCAAACTTCCAATCTCTTTTTGATCACACAGCAGATTCAAGAGCTCAAAATAAAATACTTTTGTGGTATTGTTTGCAACTTACTTATGTTTATGACGAAGAAAAAGACAAGTTCGTAGAATACTTTGAAGGTGCTGATTTCGAAGAAAAAACGAAGTCTTATTACGATCTCGAGGAAGCTGACGATAATTTTTATTGGGATTTAATCAAGAAGGTTACAACTGTTGTAGCATTTTGGTATTTCAATCAGGCTTCTACGCAGGACGAGTTTGAGGAGCTTATCGATAAAGTTGATTCTGGTGAGTTTAACGGCGACCTTGAGGATGCGACCGCTTAGTGAATGAAGAATTTTACATATCTTTAGCGGGTGAAATATTTGACGGGTATACCGAGTTCGATTTTAACGGTCGAGCTCTATACCTAAAACACCTTACTATAAAAGACCAAAGAAATCTCCATTTATACTACGAGAAGTATAAGGAGAAGGCTTTGAGCAAGGGTGTGGAGTCTGAAGAGGATATACTATCTAGGATAAAAGAAGATGGACTGTGGACTGAAGACGACGATCTCAAGATAGATAACTTAGGGAAAGAACTGGAAAACCTAAGAAAAACAAAAGAAAGTTTCTTTCTTCAGTCTCAAAAAGACGATACTCAAAAAACAATATTAGAAAAAGAATCTGAATACTATACGCTACTCTATAAGAGAAAGGAGCTGGTAGGTAAAACTGCAGAGGATTATGCATCCAATATGTCGTCTACGGAGATGATTAGGTACTTTGTTTATAATTCCAAGGACTTAACAAATCAAGCATTCACCGAAAAAGAATTCGATGATATGGATGATGACGACCTTCTTAAGCTAAAAAAAATCCAATTAAATGTTTCTAATCTGATGGTCGAAAAGACTATACAAGAAGTTGTTTTAAGGCCGTTTTTTGGTTTGTATTTATCTTTTTGTGATAACGCTAGAGATTTTTTTGGCAAGCCGTTAATATATCTGTCAGTTTATCAATTGAAAATGGTTGTATTCGGTCGTATATTCCAAAGCATATTCCAGCATGTAGAGGATATACCAGACAACATAAAAGATAATCCAGAAAAGTTATTGGCTTTTGCAGACGGCAAAAGAAATGGAGGTACGGCTAAGGATAAATTTATCAAGGATGATGCAGCTGGTTCTACTATATTTGGAGGTACAAAAGAAGATGTTGAAAACCTTAACAAGGATAATGGTGGGGTGTCTCTATCTAAAGAAATTAAAAAGGCTGGCGGCAAGCTGACCATGGAACAAATGATCAATTTGGCGGGACAATAATTAAATTTTGGTGTAATTAGAACCAAGGATAAAAGGTTTCACCCATGCCAGAATCAGTACCATTACCATTAAGAGGAGAATTAGAAAATGTTAGGCAGCTTGAAAGGCAGGTCCAATCATTAGCTAAAAAAGCTAGCAAAAATTTAAAAATAGATTTTGGTAGTGGAAAGAAGAACATTGAAAGCTTATCTCAGCCTCTCGGTAGGATTACGGGAAAAGCCGACGAGTTTACAAAGTCAATGGAGGCAGCTAACGCTCGCGTTATTGCTTTCGGAGCTTCTGTTGGTATCCTTTCTGCGGTAACGCAAAGTTTTAAAGCATTAGTATCAACAACAATTGAAGTTGAACAAAAATTGGCTTCAATTAACGCCATTCTAAATACCAATGTCTCAGGCCTAGAGAAACTAAAAGGCCAAATTTTTGACATAGCTAGAAACACAGAACAAACATTCGATACTGTGGCAGAGGCCGCACTTGAATTGTCTAGACAGGGTTTGTCTGCTTCTGAGGTAACGAAGAGACTGAACGACTCCTTGATTCTTGCTCGTTTGTCTGGTGTAGGTGCAGCCGAGGCAGTTGGAAGTTTGACTGCTGCTGTTAACGGATTTTCTGCCTCTGGATTAACAACATCAGAGATACTCAACAAGGTTAGTGCCGCAGCAAACAAATTTGCTGTATCTGAAAGGGATTTGTTTGAAGGATTCAAGCGTTCGGCTTCTGTTGCTCAACAGGCTGGAGTAAGCCTAGATGAGCTTGGAGGTATTATTACTGCCGTCCAGCAAAAAACCGCCCGTGGTGGAGCTGTTATTGGAAACTCATTTAAAACAATTTTTACAAGGATTGGAAGATCCGAAAACCTAAACTTACTTGAATCTGTAGGTGTTCAAATTACTGACTTACAGGGTAATATACTTCCAGCAACAAAACTCATAGAGGGGTTAGCTCAACAATTATCTAGTTTAGATGATGTACAGGTTAGATCAATAACTGAGAAGATTGGTGGAGGATTCCAGATAGCGCCGTTACTTGCTGCACTTCAAGATTACAGCTCTGAAAACTCAGTTGCTATTCAGGCCACTGAAGCTTTTGCCAACGCTACGGATGAGGCTTACAGAAAGAACATCGCTTTGAATCAGACGTTGTCTGCAGCTATACAGTCAACATCTTTGACTGTAAAAGAGTTGGCTAATACTCTTGGTGAACTAGGTATTACAGATGTATTTGGCACTCTTTTGAGTTCTGTACAGAGTCTTATCTCAAATATAACAGACTTGTTACAAGGGGATGGGCTAGGTTCTACTTTTGCAAGAGGTTTTGTTAAGGGTGTTAGTGGTTTAATACTACCAGCTATTGGTTTGGTGTTGGTAATTATAGGAAAGTTATCAAAAGACTTGATTAAGTTTGGCATAGATTCCCTCAAAACATTTTTGGGTCTTGGCAACGCAGCAGAAAGACTTAAGTCCGTAGAGCAAAAAACATTTCAGGTACTCCTTAACAATGAAGCTGTAAGGAAACAAATTTTAGCTATAGAGAACTCATCTATAACCGTTGAACAGAAAAGATTACTGCAGTCGGAGCTTTTTACAAAATCTCTATTAGGGCAAAGAACTCTTCTACAAGAACTGCAACAAATATCAGCTAGGGTTGCTCCTGGGATAATTGCTGGTGTTGGAGCTGGTAAGTCTAGGGTTGGGCGGAGTGCTGGTGGATTTTTACCAGTAGGAGCCGAGAAGAGTGATATTTCAAGAGGTGTAGGAGGAGCTCCTTCTTCAGCTAAACCAGTTGTTATTCCTAACTTCGCATTTGGCGGAGGACAAAAAGGAACAATGGTCGCTAATAGTAGTGAATATATAGTTCCTAACTTTGCTGGTGGTGGATCTGCTATATTTAACCAAGACATGGTTAAGTCAATGGGCTTACCAAGTGGAGCAAAGAAGATAAACGCGGCTGGAGGGTTTATACCAAACTTTGCTTTTGGAAATTCGTATAGTTTAGATAGGATTGAAAACAGAAGCACCCCTTCTGATTTTTATTCAAAGGGTGTACTAAAAGATTCGGCTAGAAATTTTATAGACAAAAACCCAAAAGACCCAAGAGCTGCAGCTATTTTAGCTAAAGACCCAAAGAAAAAAGCAGCAGGTCAATTAGATTTATCTGTTAACGGCAGAAGATATGGAATAGCTTCTATAGGTACCGACCTTAAAGCTGGTAACGAAACACCATTCGATATAGCCCCAAAACCTTTATCCTCTTTTGCATCCTCTTCATCTTTATCTTCTCCGACAGCTAAGGCTTTGATTGAGCAAGGTTATAACACAATAAGTTTTAGAAAGGTTCAGGTAAAATCTTTACAAGAGAACGAGTTACAAAATGCTGTAGAAAAAAACAGAAATAGGCTTTTTGATTATTTTTTACAACCACTAGCATCTTACGGCAAGGACTTGCTGGGTAGTTCTGGGCTATTCAAAGGTAACGATCTTAATGATGCCACAAAACTTATAGACACAAAGAATAATAAGAAATTATTTTCTAAAGGTGCCGAAGGAGGAATATTTGAGTCTGCCGTTGATTTAATAACAAAGGGGATTTCTGGCTTGCCTTCAATCGGAGACTCAGAAACCTCTCCTTTTGATTTCGAAGAAACTGGATCTGCTTCAAGCGAGCTAAAAAAGGCTTTTGGTTTTAGTAATGCATTAAAAAAGGCAGACGCCAAAAGAACAGCCTCCACTACTACTGTTGGTAGTGTAGTAGGTAAAGCTTTAAGGGATGGAGAAGAATCTTCATACATAAAAAGTTTAGCTAAAAGAAGGTTAAAATCGGTCGCCAAAAAAGCATCTACTGGCTACATCCCTAACTTTGCAATGAGTCCTATCGATGACGCTATTCAACGCGAAAAAGATGCTGGAGTTCCTGTCAATCAAATTAGAATAAATCAAAGCGGCAAATTAAGAAGCAGCCAAAACCCAAATGGTGTTGCTGTTACTAATACAAGAGATGAACCTACTGGAAGAATACCTCAAACTGCGGCTAGAGGTTTTGTTCCTAACTTTGTGGGGACTTTCATGGCAGATAGCGCTCGCAAAGCCAACAAAAACAGCAATAACTCAAACGGAGGAAATAGTGATAATGGTGAAGCTGCGAGTGACGCTTCTGGTAGACTTTTTGCATTAAGTACTGCAGCGTTTGTTTTGCAGGGAGCTTTTAGTAGTGTCGGTGAGGAAGCCACAGGAGCATCCAAAACAATGTCTGAACTAGCGGCGGGAGCCTCAAAGGCTGTTACTACTCTTTTACTTTTACAGGGTTTTGGTGTTAAATTGGGTAGGGGTCAGGGATTTATACCAGAAAAGACGCCATCGCTTGGACTTGGGGAGGACGGAAAAATTGGTAAAATTTTTGGAGTTCTCGGTAAGGTTCTGCCTGGTTTAGGTAAGGGGTTTGGCTTTTTTGCAAAGCTTCTTCCTAGATTAATTCCTGGAGTAGGACAGGCTGTTATTGCGTTCCAGATTTTATCACCAATCATAAAATCGCTTGCTAATAAATTTAAACCACTTGGAAATGCTCTAGATTACTTTAAAGATAAATTACTTGAGTTTGCGGGCCTTATACCTGGAATTGATTCTCCCCAAGAAAGAGAAGCAAAAAAAAGAGCAAAAGAATCGAAAACAGATCTTTCAAAGATACTTACTAATAAAGAATTTGGTAAAAATATTTTTGCTGGCAAAAACAGAAGAGCAGACGAGATAAGGAGGGGAGTTGCAGATGAAAACACAGGTACTGATCAAGCAGGTAAGGATCAGGTTTTAGTTAACTCAATAGAGAGGGAAATAAGCAGAATATCACCTACGGCTGAAACTTCAGACACCGTTAACGGTATTATTGCTACATTTTCAGAATTTCAAAGATCGACTCTTGCTGATGACCCAGGAAGTTTAGAGCGGTTAATAAACCAACAACTTTCGAAGTTACCACAAGATAAGCAGGGGCAGTTTGGCAAAGTTACAGATGCTATATCGGAGAAAAAAGCTCAACTTAAGTCAGAAAAACGACCAGAATCAAGAACAAGGATTAAACAAGAATTAATTGAACAAGAAAAAATTAGAGAGAGTTTAGTCGACCTTCTTTTGAAGGAAGCCAAGGTTGCCGAAGAGACAGAACAAATAGAAATAAGAAAAATATCAACCCTTAAAGCTATAGACGATTTAAGAAGAAGTGCGTTTCTTTCTGCTTCAAAAGCATTGATTGGAACTACTAGTGAGCTTGAATTTCAATTGAAACTTCAAAATTCTCTAAAACAAACTTCTGACTTAACAAAGTCTTCAAGCGAAAGACAACTGAGATCCATAGATCAAGAAAAGAAAAAAAGAATAGAGCTTTTAGATGTTTTTGATGCGTCTGTAACTCAGAATAAAGAGCTTCAAGTAAGTGCTCTGCCTGGAGGTAAACTTATTAAGGATTCAGACATAAAGCGAAGAGATGATGCTTTGGCATCGGCTAGATTTCAGGTTCAAGAAACTGGAACATTTGATGAGAATCAATTAAGAAGTGAACTTGAAAATTCTGGCTTAGTAAAAGGCAATCTAGAAGATATCATTAAATTAGCCAAGGAAAGTTTTAAAATAAGAAGCGCAGAAATAAATGCACAGAACGCGGAAATAAATATACAAAAAGAAAACTTAAAACTGATTAAGCTTGCTGTCCAAGAAGAAAAAAATAGAGAAACTATTACCCAGAGGATACTGGATCTAAAAGGAGAGGAATTAAGTAGACAGCGAACTAGCGCCGAAATTCAGAGGGATCTGGATATAAGCAACATAAAGCTAAAAGGTGGATCTATACAGAGCGAAGGACAAGCATTCGCCCAAGAAAAAGCAATAAACAATGTAAACAAAAACTTTACACGTAACGACTTTGAAAGACAGCGAGGATTGGCACAGGAAACCTTACTAAAAGATGTCATAAACACATTGAAGGATCAGGGTGTTAACGTAGATAGAGCCACACAAGGAAGCTTAAGAGAAAGCCTTCAAGGAGAAGGAGGATCATTAGGTAGTTTTAAGCAAGCTGCCGATAAACTTGTTACAGACTTAAACACAGAAAGAAAGCAAGAGAAAACAGATGCCATACAAGCAAAAATAGAAGCTAAGGAATCTTTGTTACAAAATATAAGGCTAAATCAAAACATAAGCAATAAGAATAGAGATGCTGCAGATATACAATTACAAGCTGCTAAATTAAATCTTCAGGCTTCCGATCCAGCTGCAGCCGCCAATGAAAACTCTTTTGGATCTTTGACTCTGTCTGAGTTGCGGGAAAAATTATCAAAAATTCAAAGTGATACATTATCTAAAAGAGATGAATTGGGTAGGTTGTCGGGAGAGTTTGGTCCTGGTAAAGAAACCGATGAACAAATAAAATTAATAAAAGCAAATAACGAACTAGAATCCACTATTCAAGCTTTTATAAAGATAAGAGCATCAAATGCAACTGTTGTTTTTGACAAAACATTAGAAAAATCGGTTAAGGCAGGTCTAACTGGTTTGAAGGAGGATCTTGCAGCTGCTAAAAAAGAAACTGGTAGCGGCGCTACAGGTATAGACAGTTTTACATCCTCTTTAAAAGATTACGAAGCAAAAAGAGCGGGTCTTGAAAAGCTTGAAAGAATAGCTCTTAACGATTTTGAATTAGCGATAAGAGACGCTTCTGGTGGCCTTACAATATTTGGTAATCTTTTGTTAAAGGAGATTGCTAATTCTGAACCAAGAAGACAGCAGGCTCTTTTTCAAGCAAAAACCAGTACAGACCCAAGTCAAATACTTTCAGGTTTGATTGGAGCTAGAAGAGAGTCGGTACTTCAGTCTAGTGGTAGTGTAGCAGAAGCGAATGAATCTCAATTATTGCTTGAGAAAAAATTAACCTTAATAGAGGCTACAAGTACAGCCCAAAGAATACAAGCAGAGGAAGAATATAATATTAATCTGCAAATATTAAAGATAAGGTCAACTATAAATAAATCTTCGACACCAGATGAAATTGAAGCTGCCGTCAAGAGGATAAAAACCCTGCTAGCAGAGCCCGACACACTTGGACAAGGACTTGTTAAGGCTCTGGCTGTAGACGGCACTCAGGCGTCCTTAAACATAAGGAACACACTTATTGATGGTGCTGTTCAATTCAAGGATACTTTAATTGACGGAATTTTAGAAGCCACACAAAGAGGGGGCGATCTAAAGGACATACTTTTAGGTGCAGCCACTGAATTCTTAAACAAAATTGCAAGAACGCAATTAGATAATGCTTTTGGTGGTATTGCCGATGCAATAGGAATTGTTACGGGGAGCATAAAAAAACGTGCTTCTGGTGGAATGATTAATGGAGGTTCTGGCACAAAGGACGATGTTCCTGCTCTCTTAATGGGTGGAGAATACGTAGTCAGAAAAAGTGCTGTAGAAAAATATGGACCATCTTTCATGGATCAGATCAACGGAGGAAAGATAGAAAAATTTGCCTCAGGAGGTCTTGTCGGTGGAAACTTTGCAGATATATATGGGAGACCATTTGAAGCCAACACTAGAAATAGATTTGAGTCTTCAAGCGCTTATGGCAATCCTCTTGAAAGCGGTAAATTGGCTGTACAAACTGGGCAAGGCGGGTTCTTCGGCCCTGGTATACGTGGAGGAGGAGCCATAAAAGGAGCTGATGATTTGATTGCTTTTGCTGGTCAAGGTTTTACACAGGGTTTAAGTGATACTAAAAGATTTAGCAGTGCAAGAGGTGGAGGAGCAGCTTCAATAGACCTAGAGCCTGAAAGCGTAAGGCTAACAAACTTTGGAAGATCTAGAGGGGCACCGTTACAAAGATTGACTCAGGAATCAAAAGGTCAAGCTTTCGACGCTTTCACAAAAGAAAATAGTGAAAGAACAAGGCTTAAGCTGGAAGAAAAACAGAGGAAAAAAGAAAGAAAAGATGCGTTTAAAAACGCAATCATCGGCGCTGTTGTTAGTACTGTATTCGGTGCTATAGCACAGTCGGCTACAGCTGGATTCCAAAACAAGTTTGCAGAAACAAGGGTACAGGGCGGCGGCGCTGGCAATCTTTTAAAATCTATAGGCTCTGGACTTAAGGGTGTATTCACTGGAGGGGAAATAAAAGGTCTTGATGGGAACTTTGGTGGTCTTGTTAATATATTCAGTGAAAAAGGAAACCTCACAACTACAAACTTATCATCGTTCTTCGAAAAAAACCCAACTAGTAAAATTGCTGATCAGTATATAGCTAATAACCCTAATAGCCCGTTAGCTAAAGAGGTTATTAATAACAGATTGCTTTCTACCTCTCTTGGTGAAAATGCATCGTTCTCTAGCAGTGCTCTTAGTAGAGAGGCTAGGAATAATGCTAAGGAGATAACTATAAGTCGGGCTACTGGAGGTTACGTTCCATCTACCGCTGGTATTGATAACGTTCCTACGATGCTCTCTGGAGGAGAGTTTGTAATGAACTCTGCAGCAACACAAAGAATTGGGCAAGGAAATCTTGAAAACCTAAATGCTGGATTCCAGGAAGCACAAACAGAAAATTCAGAAGAACTTTTGGACAAAATTCAAGAACTTATAGACATCAATAAAGAGTCTGGTGGAGGGTCTGGAGATATCAGCATTACGGTTAATTCTACGTCATCAGGTGCGTCTAGTGGAGAATCCGAAGAGTCCTCTGATGGAACAAGTAAAAAAGACCAAGAGCTTGCAAGAAAAATCAAGGATCAGGTTCTTCAGGTTATCAATGAAGAAAAAAGACTTGGAGGAACACTTAGAAGGATATAATGTTTGATTTAAAATTAAATGACGAAGTTAGATTCTTCTTGGGCGGCTATGAGTTGTCTGGGGTAGAATCTCTTTCTGTTGTAAACTCAAGCACAGCTTCAAATATATTTCCACTTGGAACTAGAAGAGGCTTAACCTCTGTGGATTCAAAGCAGTCTCAGTCCGTTAGTTTTTCTAGGTATCTTACTTATGAAGACCCTGTTTTAGATTATACTGGTGTATTACCTATTTCTGGTGATGTGTATTACGAAAATTCTCACTACGGTTTTGCCTCTTCCTATTTGTCTAGTTATGCGGTTAATTGTGCCGTAGGTGCTGCACCTAGAGTTTCTGTAACATTAGATGTGCTTGATGAGATGTCAATAGACCTAGACACAAGCAATAATCTTTTACCGCTGCAACACCCTCCGATAGATATCCCCTCTCAGGGGTCTATTGTTGCTACTTGCGAGCAGTCTGCGACAAACAGAATAACAAGCTTTAATTACTCTTTAAAACCAAGAAGAAAATATTATTATACAATAGGTTCTAATGTTCCTTCTGCAGTAGAAAGATTTTCACCTATGGAATATTTAGCTGATATAACAATAGATGTGGATGACGCTTTTCTACAGGACGGGTTTTCCTTTTTGGAAGAAAGAGAAAACAAAAATGTATCACTATCTATAAACGGTAGAAACGGGTTGCCAATACAAACTTTAACGGTTCCTAACGCAAGTTTAATTTCCGAGAACTTGTCGGTATCTTCCGAAGGAGGGGCAACATTAACACTAAACTATAAGGGTCATATTTAATGTCTGAAGAATATTTTTATAATAGAGTAGCCAACTTTTCTGGTGTTTCTACAGTAGACCTTACAGGCAAAAAACCTGACTACGGTTCAACTGTTAATTTTACTGCCACAAATTTAAAATTAGATGTCCATGATAATCATTTATATGTTATACCGCTTGGTATTAATAGTTTAAAGGCTTCATTTAATCTTTTATATAAAACAAGTGAATCTGGTGCTAGGGAATTAGCAAACACGTTTGAGCAATCAAGTGGAACAAATACTATATCCTTTTCTGTAGATGGAGACATTTACAAAAACAACTTTGGTTACTGCGACGCATATGCAATAAATCACAAAAGCTTAGACGATATAGAAGTTGCAGCTTCAATACAGGTTTCTGACGCGCCGAACATACTGAACTGGAGTGGTACAAGTTTTCTTAATTACGAATTAGAAAAGTGGTCTGGTTCTAAAAGTTATGAAACATTTGATATAGTTTATACTGGAGTAAACCAAAACAAGCTTAATAATTTTTATTACTGCACTGGCGACCATGTTTCTTCTCCAGAAAATTCTCCAACTGGAGTCAATTCTGCTTGGGGGAGCGATACTGATTTTTTCTGGTGTCCAGACGCTGGACTGCAGAACGAGGTTACATTTGATACCGTAAAGTTTGGAGAAAGGTATATAAAAAGACAAACGGTCAAAAAGAACACAGCACTAGTACCTATATCTTATAATTTTACAGATTTGCCTACCAAGCAGGCTTTTTCATTATTACATTTTTTAGAAAATAAAGCTGGTTATAGGAGGTTTAGGCATTTAATACCATCTGTATATAACAGGCCTAAAGTTTATATATGTCAAGACTGGACCCATGAGTTCAAGTCGTTTAATGCTCATAATATACAAGTTTCTTTCATAGAAGATCCCTTAGGTATAATTTACGAAGACAGTTAAAATGGATAGGGTTAATTTAAAAAGTAACAATACTGCAGTTTTGGCTGGTACATCTCCAGCTTTTAAGACTGTTGATGAAACGGCAATTCTATTTGGTGGAGTACAATCTAGTTCTTTTTCTATACCTGGAAACAGAGAAGTAAAAAAACAAGTTGGATCTTGTTATTATGCTGTTGATGATCTACCAAGACATCCAGATATAGATTTATCTATTAATTATCTTTATTCTCCAAGCATGGAAAATCAAAAGATTTTAGGTTTGAACGCAGATTACACTAGCATAGATTTATTACCGTCAAGTCTCGATGGGTCTTTTGTTTCTGGAGTTGAGTTGTTTTCTAATAACTTTTATTTTTACAATCATCCAGACCAGGGTTCAGACGCTATAGAATATTTAACATCCAGTGAAATAACAAATCCTAACAGCGGAGAAATAATATCATTTGGTAATTGTTTTTTGACTGATTATGGTATTTCTTTTGAAGTTGGTAATTTACCCACTGTTTCTACTAGCTATAAATGTTCGAATATGAAGGCTGAACTTTATACTGGTAATATAGAAATGCCATCTATAAACTTATCTTCTGGAAACAATATAGGCGTAGGCGATTTAGATTTTACTGGTTTATTAACCAAGAGGGAAAATTACTTGGGTTTAGGAATAGATGTAGACTTGGCTAACCCTAAAACAGTAGAACCAGGGGATTTACAGTTATTTTTAGAAGATCTTCAGGTAGGAGGACAAAGTTTATTACAGTCAAAGCAGATTTTACAAAACTTTAATTTTAGTTTCAGTTTAGATAGGGTTGATCTTTATGGATTAGGATCTGATTATGTCTTCAATAGAAAAGTCCAGTATCCAGTCAGGGGCAGTGTTACTATAAACTCTGTTGTAGCCAATTATGAAACTGGGTTTATTTCAGGAATGCTTAAGGATGAATCAAGTTACGATTTTACTATAAAAGCTTTAGACTGTGAACAAATTGTGGAGTGTGAATTTAATTTTGATGATTTGAAGCTTGAGACATTTAACTATTCCTTAGATGTGAATAATGATATGCAATACTCTGCTTCTTTTTCTTTTGCAATGTATAATAAATAACATGAGAGTTAGAGTTACATATAATATAGAAGGTGGTGTTCCAGAGAATCAACCTCCCATAATAACAGACATTCCTGCACAGACCAACAATGAAGAAGATGTAATTTCTTTACAGGTGAACGCCACAGATCCAGACGGTAATAATCTTTCTTATTCGGCCACGGGTTTACCAGCTGGTCTCTCTATAAATCCATCTACAGGTTTAATATCAGGAACAATAACTATTGGCGCTGAAACTTCAAGTCCGTATACTGTTACGGTAACTGTCCAAGATGATGGATCTCCAGTTAAAAGCACTGACGAAATATTTAGTTGGGGTGTTTCTGCGGTCGCCGTTAATCAACCTCCAGTTATAACGCCTATATCAAACCAATCAAACACAGAAGAAGATGTAGTTTCACTACAGGTTAATGCAACAGACCCAGAAAATGGAGTATTGACTTATTCTGTATCAAGTTTGCCGACAGGACTATCTATAAATTCATCGACAGGATTGATATCTGGAACTATAAGCGTAGGAGCTGAAGCTTCAAGTCCATACATTACTACCATAACAGTTACAGATGATGGATCTCCAATAGAGAGTTCTCAAATATTAGTCACATGGACTGTTTCTACCGTTAACCAAGCACCAGTCATAACAACTATACCTACTCAAAACGATGATGAGGGTGATGTAATTTCATTACAGGTAAGTGCTACAGACCCAGAAGGAAATAATTTATCTTATTCTGCTACAGGATTACCAGCTGGATTGTCAATAAACTCGTCAACAGGACTTATATCTGGAACTGTAAGCGTTGGATCTCAATCATCAAGCCCTTATACAGTTACGGTAACCGTAACCGATGATGGTTCTCCCATTGAAAGCTCTAATGAAGTATTTACTTGGAATGTGTCTGTTCCTGTTACGGGTGGTCCAGTAGATACATCTCTTTATGACTCTTCAGGAAACCAAATAGCAGGAAGTGTAGTTAATGGAGACATACCAAACGACTATTATTCATTAGGAGCAAATGGAGCGTCTACAGGTGTACGTGTTGAGTTTGGTACATCTTGTAATAGTATTGGAGACTATGCTTTCGGAGGTGGTAATTATACTCTTGACGGTCCCATAATTATAGGAGATGGAGTTGCAAATAGTATCACTAACATTGGAAGTAATGCGTTTTATTATTGTACTGCGTTATTTGGACCAGTTGTAATAGGAAATACTGTTACGAGTATTGGGGACTATGTGTTTGCGTTCAATTGTCCTCTTGACGAACTTTATTTGGATGTGCCATCTACCGCGTTTACTTCAATTGGTGCATTTGACAACCAATTTGGTGTTGGTATATTCGATAAAGTTATTTATGTTTCCCCAACATACTTTGGGGTTGGAAGTAATTACGACACTGCATGGAGATCCGCACAATCGTTAAGCTCAGGATCCACTATTGTTAACTGGGATAACTATCCTAACCCAATACCAAATAATCCAATAAACCAAGCTCCGATACTAAGCCCTATAGGAAATCAAACTAATGAAGAATCAGATGTTGTTTCCCTTCAGGTGAGTGCTACAGATCCAGAAAACGACAACTTAACCTATTCCTCGACTGGTTTGCCAACAGGTTTAAGTATAAATAGCACAACTGGATTAATTTCAGGAACAATAAGTGTTGGCGCAGAAGCATCCAGCCCATATACCACAACGGTTACTGTCACAGACGATGGTTCACCGATTGAAAGCACTAACGAGGTATTTACATGGAATGTATCAGCTGTGGTTGCCTTAACAGACACCATTATTTATGATGCTGGAGATAACTTCTTAGATTCTATTCCTGGACCTATACCCGCAAACTGGGACAGGTTTTCACCTTTTCCAGCTACCCGTTTAGAGATCGGAACATCCTGCACAAGTATCGGGAGTTATGCTTTTTATCAAAGAACTGGCTATCTTAGTTCATTAGATATCCCAAGTAGTGTCGTAACTATTGGGAATTATGCTTTTGGTTCTACCAACTTTACTAGTCCTTTGGTGCTTCCAGACAGTGTCACAAGTATTGGCATTTATGCTTTTGGTAATTGTTTTGGTATCCCAAATACCGTATTGGAGCTCCCAGATAATGCTGTGACAGTATCTAGCTCTGCTTTTGCTTATTTGCAAATAACTGACGTTGTCGCTGTCAATACTGCAACAAACCTAGCTGGCGCCTCGTTCTTTGGTTCTACTGTTGCAACTGCATATTTAGCTCCATCTTTTTCAAGCGTTAATTCTCTGCCATTTACTTATTGCGGCAACTTCTCAACGGTGTATGCCAAAGACGCAGTAGCTAACGGTTGGACATTAGGGGCGGGACAAAACATACTAGGAGCATCAAATGTTACTGTGTTTAACTGGGATAACTATCCTGTCGCAACACCAAATTAAATGAAACAAAAACCTAAAATAACAAAGAATTTGGAATCTGGACTTTATAATGCCAGTATAACTTATGATGGTAAGTTTTATTCTGCAGAAGGCAAAACCAGCACAGAGGCTTTAAAAAAACTACTAAAACAACATGAAAAAAGTTTTGGCTTTGGATGATGTGGTAGGTAAAAGCCAGTTTGGTTTTAATCGCTGTAATCAACCTTAACGTTTTTGCTTTCGTAGCCTTTCGATTTAATTTCGTCGAGGTGTTTAGCTCCGCTTCTTGCTTTTGAGTAATCAGCAAAATGCTTTTCTTTGACTGGGTCTATTCCACCATTTGACTCTGATCTTCTTTCGCTCATTTCTTTGCTATAATTCATCATTTCTCCAAAAGTTCCTTTTTTGCCTCCAGTTTTATCAACAAACTCTTTAGAGCTGTGAGGGTCAATATGGGTATCTATAGATGCATTGGGTATTGTGAATATCCTCTTCCATTCGAGGCCGTCTGAGTCGAAGTGGATGTGCTCATCATTCATGCCCTGAACAACTTCTGTATATTTTTCTTCTTCTGGGTGCTTGTAGATATATATTGGCATATTATATTATACGACAACAGGGGCAGTATTTCTACTAACCCCTGTTGTTTTTTGTTTGTGTTTATTTAAGTTTAATTAATTTCAATTTCAAACACCTCTTTAGACTCAAGCTCCTTCTTTGGCATTGTTACCGTGAGTAAGCCATTTGACATCTTGGATTGGATCTTTGATGTCGAGACAAGCTCGTTTAACTTTACAGAGAAAGTTTTGACGTTGTCGCCTTTCTTAGCCTCTATTTTAAGAAGTTCGTTTGTTGCAGTAATTTTTACATCCTTCTTTGAAAAGCCAGCTAATTCAAACTCCGTCGTGTAGACATCGTTACTACTTTTAATAAATTGAATTTGCTGTTTATCTTGTTCAAATACAGGATCCCTAAATAATTCGTCGAATAATGTTCTCATATATTTTATATATTGCAGGTTGCATGCCAATTGAAAAACCTAGGAAATAAGGGATAAAATACCATCAACCGTATTAGAATAGGTAAATTTGTCCGCTAACTTTTGTCCCTCTGTGTTTATTTGTCCCACCTTCTTTTCTGCTTCCTCCATGGCTGAAATTGCCTGATCCTCGGTCCAGTTATAAAAGGTTCCTTGATTAAAAGAGTTTCCTTCTACAAAGAATTTTTGATCATAACAAGGAAACTCAGAATCAGACTCTACAATAATAGAATTACTTTTGTCAGCCCAGTCTTTGTGTGATGTTTCATTTAACACAATACTCCACTTGCCTAAACAAGTAGCATTAAAGGCTGGCAGATTCCAACCCTCAGCCCCAGATAAACCAGTTAGGTCTATATCTATAGAATTCAAAAAATCGTTGACATCTTTATTCTTAGGTAAAAATGGAAGAAAATTTATATTAGTATAACTTTCACCGCCCAAACAGTTATGTAAAAGGGAATTCATTTCTTCGTTGCTGAAGAATGGATTGCCAACACAACAGGTTAACTGGTACTTATTATTGTTTCCATATTTTTTAGCCCATGTAGAGATGATATTTGCTGTATGCTTTCTCTTCTCAAACTTACCCATTAATCCAAAGTGAACAACATCGTTAAGATACTTTTTTTCTGTAACATTGAAGTCTTGATCAAACCCCAGCGGTACATATTTTGCGTCTAACATTTCAGCTGCGCATGACGAACTAAAGATGGAAGTTGCCTGATGATTACAGATTTTTTTCTCAACTTCAGTTGGTTGGTTACATTCATAAAAACTATAAAGATATTGATCTTTGTTCTTTTTGTCTTCTGATCCGTTAATGTGCCATATTTTTAACTGTGGAATATCATCAGATAGATAATCATATCTGTTATCTACAGCATCTTTAATTTTTGATAAGAGGTTTTTATCTTCGTCAAAGGTGCTTAGATCTACCTTCCCAATTGGGAATATACCTATGTCGTGGCCCTTGCCAACCAGCTCTCGTACAATGTTATAACTAACATTGCCGAGGCTGAGTGGATTCAAGGGGGCTTCTACTAGAAGTTTCATTAAAATGGGATTTCTTCTTCTACTGCAGAAGATTTTGGTGCAGTAGCTGATGCAGAATTCGATGAGTCGTCATCTTTAGATCCTCCAGTATTTAGAAACTTAAATGTGTTTCCTCTAATGAAGTTCTTGCTATACTTCTTGCCCTCTTTTTCCCAAGAGGATTGCTTCAACTCTCCATTTAGAATGATACTTCTCCCTTTCTTAAGGTATTCGTTAGCCACTTCGGCTTGACGATCCCAAACTTCTACATCAATAAAACAAGGATCTTTTGCCTTGTTGTCAGAGATGCACATGCGCATTTTGCACACTTTCGAACCACCCACTTCTCTCATTTCTGGATCAGAGACCAGGTATCCTGCTGTTACTATTGTATTATACATTGTTTTTGTTTATTTGTGTTTTTACTTTTTCGATGAATTTATTGTGAATATTGATGCAGCCTTGAATACTTAAACCTAAAGCATCGGAGACTTGCCTCCACGGAACTAACTTAGTATTGCTTGTTTTGTATCTAATGTCAAGTATTTTTTTGATCCTTTTGTCCTTTTCTTTTTTAAGCATATCGAAGAAAATATCAAATGTTTCGTTAATAACGAGTAACTCAAACGAATTAGATTCGCCGCTTTCCATATTGTATATAGATTCGATCCCAACTTCTTTCTTTTTGTTTGAGGAATTAATCTCGTTGAGGCATTTCCATTTTGTTTGATTCGCTAAAAATGTAGAGAACTTGCTATTCTTTTCTGGTTTGTATTCTATTGCGGATTTATATATAATGTAATCCTTGTCCTGTAAAATGAAATCTCTACTTATTGGGCAGTTCCTGCTTTTTGTAAACTGATCTACAATGTAAACATATATTCCAGAGTGCCTGTCAATCAGCGCATTTAGACATGATTCATCGTTTTCGTTTTTCAGTTTGTTTATGAGTGACAGGTCGCTTTCCATGATTTAAATATTGTTCCTGTTAAGAGTTTATCAAGTATCTCGTTGCTTGTCAAGTATATAATATTGTCGTCCTCAAAGTTGCCGATGTGAAATGTTAGGTCAACAACATCTTTTATCTTTTTGTTTTCCTCTTCCTCATAGGGGTTTGCTGGCTCCACACCCTCCCTGCTTAGAAAAACAGTAAGGCCGCCATTGTCTTTAACCCAGCTTATTTCATTTTCAAACCTTGCATCCGTAATTATGTTAACGCAGTCATCTGATAAATTTGATTCAAGCTTATTGATCCAACAAGACTTATCAATAGACCTCATAACTTCGGTTCCCCAAAAAACAAGAAATGGTCTGATTATCTTTTTTTCCTCATCCTTCTCGGTAAATGCAGAAATACCCAATTTAGATATTAAAAACTCATCAACAGATGATTTGAGTTCATTCGCAAAAGATACCGTCTTAGCTTTTATACCTTGTTCCTCCAATATTTTAACCATATTGTTTCCAAGTGTATCTTTACCAGACCTGGCGTTACCAGATATGCTTATAATTTTGTATTTAGATTGTTTCATGATCGCTGAACCATATTTTAACACAAGTATATACTTGGTCAATACATTTAATGTCTTTATTAATTATATATGTAATACCTTTAATACTATATACCTCATTGCGCCTTCGGCGCGTTATTTATTTTAAATTGCATTTAAAAAAATAACTATAGGTGTATATGTTATTTTGCCAATAGAGGTATTTTCTTTCTGTTCCGTTGTTCCTTTCGAAGTTATTATATAAAAGCCGTCTACTTTTTTCTACAACAAAATTAATTTTTATTTTCAACTTAAAAAAAATGCTAAATTTTCTCGTTGACTAGGAACTAAAATCAGCTAATGTGTAACTTATACCAGCGACCACTTTTGGGGCATCGTCGCGGCCGAAATTAAATTAACAATAAACAAAAAAAACACTGAAAATGAGCATATTCGAAGAACAGATATCAAGAAAACCTAATAATTATCCATGGGCTGAAGACTTTATTGAAGTTATGCATAATGGTTTTTGGACCGACAAGGAGTTCAGTTTCTCTTCAGATGTTCAGGACTTCAATATATCAATGGATGACCAAGAAAGGGAGATAATTATAAGGACCCTCTCAGCTATTGGTCAAATCGAGGTTGCAGTTAAAAAGTTTTGGGCTAAACTGGGCGATAATCTGCCCCACCCATCCCTTACTGATCTTGGTTACGTAATGGCAAATACAGAGGTTATTCATAATAATGCTTACGAAAGACTACTCAAGGTTCTTGGTTTGGAAGACGTATTCGAAGAAAACCTAAAACTAGACTTTATTGAGGGCCGTGTTAAATATTTGCGTAAGTATACACACAGGTTTTACAAGGACTCTAAGAAGCAGTATCTATATGCTCTTATTCTGTTTACCCTGTTTGTAGAGAACGTGTCTCTAATGAGTCAATTCTACGTTATAAATTGGTTTTCCAGAAATAAAAACGTACTCAAGGACACTGAGCAACAAGTGAGATATACAAGGAACGAAGAAAACATCCATGCCCAAGTAGGAATTAAAATTATCAAAACAATAAGAGAAGAGCACCCAGAGCTTTTTGATGCTGAACTAGAGGAAAGAATTCTTCATGAAGCCGAGCAAGCCTATATTGCAGAAGCTAAAATTATTGATTGGATGGTAAATGGTATATACGAAAAAGGTCTTAGTGCTCCAGTCCTCAAGGAATTCATTAAAAGTAGGATTAATGAATCATTAGAACAAATTTCATTTAAAAAGGCATTTGATGTTGACAACACCCTAATTAAAGATACAATGTGGTTTGAAGAGGAGTTGATGGGCAACAACTCTACAGATTTCTTCCATTCTCGCCCAGTAGAGTATTCAAAAAAATCACAAACATTTGACTTAGACAGCGTATTTGCATGAAAAAATATTATTGGAACAACGAAACTTCGCAGCGGATCTTAAATAGAGGATATCTTGACGGCGAAAGCTTGATTAGTAGAGTATTAAGTGTAGGGGAGACATTTCAGAAAGATTTTGTATCTCGCGCACCTTCTGAGCACAAAGGAAAATTTTCTGATTTGTGTGAGAAGTTTGAGCATTATATGTCTCTTGGATTCTTTTCTTTGTCTAGCCCTGTTTGGGCTAACTATGGAAGAGTTAGGGGTTTACCTGTTTCTTGTAATGGTGTTTTTGTGCCTGACACAATGGAGGGTATTTTAACAAAACAGTCTGAGGTTGGCATGCAAACCAAGCACGGAGCTGGAACTTCTGGTTATTTCGGTGAATTGAGAGGTAGGGGTAAGTCTATTAGTACAGGAGGAAGCTCATCTGGCTCGGTTCACTTTATGGAGTTGTTTGACAAGGTCACTTCAGTAGTCTCCCAGAGTAGCGTTCGAAGAGGTTCTTTTGCTGCCTATCTCCCTGTCGATCATCCAGATATCGAAGAGTTTCTTCGTATTAGGTCTGATGGACACCCTATTCAGGATCTTTCATTTGCGGTTACCATTACAGATGAATGGATGGAAAGTATGAAGGATGGGGATATTGACAAGAGAAAGATATGGGCAAAGATCGTTCAGAAGAAGTTCGAATCTGGTTATCCATACCTATTCTTCCAAGACACCGCAAATAAAAATGCGCCTCAAGTATATAAAGATAAAAACATGAAGATATATGCTTCAAATCTTTGTAACGAAATTGCGCTACCTTCTTCACCAGAAGAGTCGTTTGTCTGTTGTTTATCTTCTCTTAATTTGGAGAGGTGGGATGAGATTGTTGAAACTGATGCTATTGAAACAATGGTTTACTTTCTTGATTCCGTCATGGAGGAATACATTAACAAAACTGAGGATATTCCTTATATGGAATTTGATCACAATTTTGCAAAGCGTCATAGGGCACTTGGAATGGGTGTTCTTGGCTGGCACTCTTATTTGCAGGATAATATGATTTCTTTTGAGAGTATGGAGGCTAAAATGAAAAATGCAGAAATCTTCAGAACAATCAGAGAAAGAGCAGATAAAGCTACCGAAGAGTTAGCTAAAATATTTGGAGAACCAGAAGTATTAAAAGGCTACGGGAGAAGAAACACAACGACAATGGCTGTTGCTCCCACAACTACAAGTTCACTAATTCTCGGTCAAGTGTCTCAAGGAATTGAGCCTACTGTTAATTATTATACAAAGAACTCAGCAAAAGGAAAATTCACAATTAGAAGTCCACATTTAGAGAAACTTCTTGAATGTAAAGGTAAAAACACAGAAGCCGTATGGAAATCTATCTTAGTTAGGGATGGATCAGTCCAGCACCTTAGCTTTTTAGACGAACATGAAAAGAATGTATTTAAAACGTTTTCCGAAGTATCTCAGAAAGAGATAGTTATACAGGCTTCTCAGCGCCAAAAATATATTGACCAAGGGCAATCTTTGAATTTAATGGTTCACCCTAAAGCATCACCAAAAGAAGTTAGCGACCTGATGATTTTCGGTTGGGAAATAGGCCTTAAGGGATTTTATTACCAAAGAAGCACAAACCCCAGCCAAGCCCTAGCACAATCCATTATGGAATGTACATCTTGCGAAGGTTAACATTTCATTATTTTAAAATTTTAGTGTAAAGAATTAATATGGAATACGATTTTTCAGAACAAGCAAAAGAGTTTTTAGAAAGCCATTCAGCTAAAAGACCAGGACCTAAAGGTTCCGCTCAAACTCCGTCTAAAAAAGACGAGAAAAAAGAGGGTTCGAGCAAAAACGAGAAAGGTAGTGCTGGCAAAGATGGTAAAAAAATAACATTTTCAGATAAGATCATATCAGCTTTAAAAACAAAAGTTAAAGAACACAACGAAAAACATTCCAAAAAAGTAACATTAGCTCAACTTAAAAAAGTATACAGAAGAGGTGCTGGTGCTTTTAGCTCTAGCCACAGACCTGGTATGACCAGGGGTCAATGGGCAATGGCTAGAGTAAATATGTTTCTTAAAATGACCAGAGGTGGTAAAGTTAAAAAATCGTATAAAGCTGCTGATAAAGACGTAGCTAATGGTTCAGAAGATTATTACATTGAAAAAGAAGGAGAAGCATTTTTCGCCTTTGAAGACATTGACTTTCAGCTTGCTAAAATTGATTTGGTAAAAGCTGGTATTGAAGTATGGGATCAAGACCAAGAAGCTGAAGAACTTGAATATTCAGAGGCTGAGAAAAAAACCCTTAACAAACCTTTTAGACTCAAAGGAGAAAAAAAGAAATTCGGTGTTTATGTTAAAAGTCCCAAAACAGGTAACGTTATTGTAGTTAAGTTTGGTGACCCAAATATGGAAATCAAAAGAGATGATCCTGATCGTCGTAGAAGTTTTAGAGCTAGACACAAGTGTGACACAGCTAAAGACAAAACCACACCTCGTTATTGGTCTTGCAAGATGTGGAGCAAAAAGCCAGTCAATAAATCAGTTTCCTCTGAAGCTTTAGAGTGGGACGAGGAAGAACTAATCAGCGAGTGGGGCTGGGATGAATCTTGTGTTCTCGAAAACGGAGATGATTTCCTATCTTATGATCATTTAAAAGATTGTAAAACAGTTGAAGAAGATGGAGTATGATATATAATATTGCGTGTCCAGCGTTATATTAACTTCATATTTCACCAAAAAGAAACACCCAAACAGTCCGCAAGACAATCATGTTGTCGGTCGTGATAAAGACGGGTTTATTTCTAAGGACGATTTCTCATATATAGAGCCTTGGTACAACTCTGTTAATAGTTTAAAGTTATCGGGATATATATTTCACGATGGTTTATCGAGTGAATTTGTATCTACTTATGAGACAGATAATGTAAAGTTTATACAAGTAGAAGATTCAGAGTGGTCTAACTTAGATTATAGGTGGTTTTGCTACAAAGATTTTTTAGACAATAATCAATTTGAAAACGTCTTTCTAACTGATTGTTCAGATGTTAAAATAGTAAAAAACCCATCTTTAATTCTTGATGAGTTTCCAGAAGTTGATATCTTTCTTTGCAAGGACTCAATAATGCTAAATCAGTTTCCTTATATTGATTTTCATGATTCGTTTAACTTGGAAGATAGAGTTTGGTTTTTAATCAACCAAAACAGATTAGAACTAATTAATATGGGGGTGATCGGAGGTTCTTATAAAAACATAAAAACCTTCCTCGATTCTTACAAAACAGTAAGAGAGGGTTTAAAAAATAAGGAGTTTGGACAAGCTGACATGTTTGTTGGTCAGTATCTCTTTAGAAGGGTTCTCAAAGAGAAAAAACTATTGATAGGAAGCCCTTTTTGTAGCGAGTTTAAAGGTTACCAAGAAGATAGGGACGACGTATATTTTATCCATAAGTAAATATGAAAGATTTTAAAGACAAACATAAAGGCAAGACCTTTGTAATTTTCGGTTCTGGACCAAGCCTATTAGATTGGGATGATTCGTTTTGTGGAGATGTTATCAAGGTAGGTTGCAATACGGTGTTTATGCATAAGCCAAACCTTGACTATTATCTAATACAAGATTCAGGTCTCATGACTGGAAGCAAGAATGGATACTGCAAATTTAAGAACAAGTATGACAAATACCAACCATCCATTAAAAAGTTTTATGGAGTTTCTTATTTTGATAAAGGAAGGCTTCACGGGCATTCGCTATCTCCACAAGACGTAAAAGATGGTGAGGCTTTAACTTATTCAGTTGGTTCTGTCGGTAGTGATTCTGACTTTATTGAGTTTTATTCAGTTATATTTTCTTGCTTACAATTTGCAGATTTGTGTGGGGCAGAAAAGATCATCGTAGTTGGTTGCGACGTTACAAACAACATTAGGGTGGGCGAAGAACAAGAACACAACGGATACAAAATAACCAATCTAAAGAAAAGGTGGGAAAATTTTAAAAATTTTTATCCACACCTAAATATTAAAGTTTTCAAGCCAATGGGCTTAAAGGATTTATTTAAAGAATATAAAATATTATGAAAAAAGTAAAATTTTTAAGCAAAAAACACAGAGCCCTATTTATCCACATACCCAAAACAGGTGGCGCAACCATTAAACACCACCTTATTAAGGACTTTGACAGAATATTTGACGCACCACCAAAGCACATATATGATTTTTCTTTTGCGTTTGTCAGAAATCCTTTTACAAGATTTTGTAGTGCTTTATCAATGTTTAAACATGGTTCTATTTGGGTAAAAAACGAAGATAAATATTTATCTGTAGATAAAGCCATTTCTATTCTAGAGGATGAATCAATAGGTCATGCTAATATAGCATCTGACTTCAATCAATATTTAAAACATCATATGATACCGATGACCCATCCTTATAATTGTATTGACTTGGCTGGAAAAACATATAAATTTGAAGAATATAGCGATGCTTATAAAGACATAAGCGATAGATTAGGGATTTGCAAACCAGAAAAACAAATCAATAAATCTAAATGTGATCTTGATTACAAAGAAATCTTATCAAAAGACCAAACAAAAAAAATAGAAGAAATCTTCAAAGATGATTTTGAGGCCTTTAATTATTAAAACAATACAACATGAAAGAAATAAAACAAAAATTTGACTCTGATTTTTTTCAGAAGGTCTACGAAGAAGAGGACTGGTATGGAAATGCAGCTGCTGGCAGATGTCCAGGTACAAGGCTATTTCCTTTGTATGAAAGAAACATAGAAGGTAAGGTTCTTGATGTTGGTTGTGGGAGGGGCGATGTTGTAAACTTATTAAGATCAAAGGGTTTTGAAGCAGATGGTATAGATCAAATAAACCTAGACAACGGAATGATTGTGGGGTCAATATTAGAGCCATTTGAGGATGGAAAATATGACACCATGATTTGTATAGATGTTATAGAACATATAGAAAAAGAATATGAAGACATATTATTCGAAAACCTCAGTAAAAGCAAAACTCAAATATTTGCTATACATAATGGACCATCAATCACCAAAGGTGAAGATATACATGTAAACAAAAGAAGCTGGAGTGAATGGCAAGAAAAAATTGAAACTCTCTTTGAAATAAAAAGAAAAATAAGGATTCATGCTGAACAGTATCTTTATGTAACAGAACCAAAACAAAAAAGATAAAAATGAAGAAGGCAATAATTACAGGAGTAACAGGTCAAGATGGTAGTCACATGGTAGACTACTTGTTGGCGAACACAGACATTGATATCATCGCAGGAGTACGCCGACTTAGCGTTAAAAATCACGAGAATATAAAACACTTGTCTGACAGCCCAAGATTTAGACTAATCGACCTTGATATAACTGATCAATCAAATGTCAATCGTGTTATCGAGGAAGAGAAGCCAGACTACTTTATTAATTTTGCAGCAAATTCATTTGTTGGTGTTAGTTGGGACATGCCAGAGAACCACATGAATACAAACTGCATGGCGGTATTGTACCAGCTTGAGGCTATCCGCAAATACTGCCCAGATTGCCGTTATTACAACGCTGGTTCATCCGAAGAGTTTGGCGACGTAGTTACTGCCCCACAGGACGAGACGCACCCACTGCGCCCTAGAAGCCCCTATGGAGCATCCAAAGCGGCAGCAAGACACCTAGTTAAAGTATGGCGTGAAAGTTATAATTTATACGCCATTCAAGGTTGGCTTTTTAATCACGAAGGAATTCGTAGAGGTGAAGAATTTCTTACCCGAAAAGTCACTAAAGGTGTGGCTGAGATATTTTGGAAAAACAGCATCGGAGATGACTTCAAACCCATTAAGCTTGGAAACCTTGAAGCAAAAAGAGACTGGTCTGATGCGGAGGATTTTGTAGATGGTATTTGGAAGATGCTTAATCAAAAAGAGCCAAAGGAATATGTTCTAGCCTCTGGAGAGACCCATACAATCAGAGAGTTTGTGGAAACTGCTTTTGCTTATGCTGGCTACGGTGCTGAAAAATGCAAATGGGTTGGTGAAGGTCTAGACGAAAAATATATTCACGGTAATCAATTACTTGTTGAGATTAACCCTAAATATTACAGACCCGCCGAGGTAGAGCTTTTATTAGGAGACCCTTCCAGAGCAGAAAAAGAGCTTGGCTGGATCAGAAAAACAAATTTTCAAGGGCTTGTAAAAAAGATGGTTGACAACGATATCAGTTTGTGATATCGTTATCCCATGCCTAGGGGTAAAAAAGAGTGTCCATCATGCAAAAGTCTCATAGGAGTGAGGCTCGAAAGCTGTGCGTGTGGACACGTATTTTCCAAAAAGAAAAAAGCAGAAAGTAAGATAAGTAAAATGTCTATACTTAACAGGCTTATTTTGGTACCAGATAAAAATAAGAGGCCCTTCTATGCGAGGGAAATGAAAATGCTAAACATCCTCTGCGAGAGATACTCTCTTGAGTTTATTAACATAGTGGAGTTTGGTAAAAAGTTTGATTCGTTTGCTTATATTTCGAGTCCAAAACTTAAGGATGTTATGGATATGAAATGGAGGGCTTTTAATTATAAGGTTGACAAAAATAAATATACGGAATATAATATTGGTGAAAAGGTAGGGAAAGACAAACAAATAACAAAAAGAAACAAAACAACAAAAGATTTTTTAAATGAGTGATAAACTAAATTCAACTAACCTATTAGGCAACTTCCTAAAAGCAAACAAGGAAGACCATTACAATTTCGAAGAAGAGATTGATTATAAAATCTCAAGCGGGTCACTTCAATTTGACCTCCATTTAGGAGGCGGCTTTGGACCAGGTCTTCATAGGTTTTGTGGTATGAACGAAGGAGGTAAGACTTCCGAAGCTTTGGAGGTTATGAAAAACTTCTTAATTACCCTGCCTAAATCAAAAGCGGTTTACTTCAAAGCTGAAGGTAGGCTTTCTCCAGAGATGAAGAAGAGGTCTGGCGTTAAGTTCGTTTCCAAAGCTGAAGATTGGGTAGAGGGTACGTGTTTTGTCTTTGAGTCAAACATTTACGAGACTGTCGTAGATCTAATGAGGCAGCTTGTAACCAATAACGAGGACGAAACGAAATACTGTTTCCTTTTAGATTCTGTTGATGGATTGATTTTAAAAAATGACATCGATAAACCCTTTGAGGATTCATCAAAGATAGCTGGTGGAGCAGTTGTTGCTGGAACCTTCATGAAGAAAATGTCAATAGCCTTAGCTAAACGTGGTCACATGGCTATTTTCATTTCGCAGGTTAGGGCTGACATAAAATTAGATCCCTACAGCAAAGCTCCAATTAGGCAAACTAGCGCTACAGGCGGTAACGCATTATTGCATTTTGCTAACTGGATTATAGAATTCGAAGCTAGATATAATAAAGACTGTATTCTTAAAAACCCATCAATCAAAAAGATGGACGCAAAGAAAAACCCAGCAATAGGCCACTTCGCCGTTGTTACAGTTAAAAAATCACCAAACGAAAAAACTAATACTAAAATTACATACCCAATCAGGTATGGTAGGTCTGATGGTACATCTATATGGATTGAAAAAGAAATAGTAGATTTACTTTTTGCTTGGGAGTTCTTAATTAAGAAAGGTTCATGGATACAAGCGACAGAAGAATTCCTTGAGATAATTTCAGAAAACAACTTAGAGTTTCCAGAAAAAATCCAAGGAGAAAACAACGTTTTCAAGCAAATAGAAGGTGATGAGAAGCTTTCTGATTTCCTAGTTGATTATTTCAAAAAAGCGATCAATGAATTTTCATGAAGTTTTATGATTCATATGGAAAAACAAGAAACCTAAAAAACCCCAAAAAATATCTAATAGATTGGGATGGCTCTAGTCGAAGTAAATTTCAAAATAATGTGAAAAACTTTTTAAGAGACTACTGGTTTAACGATATTGTTTTTGAAGAATTCCGAGTTGTTGGCTCCAGATTGTCTCTTGACTTTTATAACGCAAACAAAAAGATTGCAATTGAGGTTCAAGGAGCTCAACATTTAAAATACGTCAAGCACTTTCACAAAAACAAATTAAAATATTTAGATCAATTGAAAAGAGATCAGAAAAAGCTTGATTTCTGTGAGATCAATGGTATAAAGCTTGTAGAGATATACCCAAAAGATAAACTAAGCCCAACATACTTTACAGACCAAGATATATATTTATGAATGAAGAAGCAGTATTTGTGATACCAGAAAATTTTTTAGATAAGTTGTACGAGTTTACGGGTTCGGCTGACAAGTATAAAGGTTTAATATTGGTCCATTGTGACGAGAAGGGTAGACCTATCATATTTAATAATTGCGAGTCTCAAATTATTGAGTCAGGACTAATGAAAGCAATGAGCTCATACCTAAAAAGATACGACAATATACAAACAAAATGATTTACAATCTAGAACTAGAAAAACAGCTGCTAGCTGGTCTTATAAAAGATCCAGATTCCTTTTCTGAAATATCAAACTTCATCAATAATGATGATTTCTATTCAGAAGAGAGCAATCTGCACAAAACCATTTTTACTGTAATAAAGCAAGCACATCAGTCTGGTGAGGATATCGATGAGATTATCGTTGCTGACAGAATAGCGAGCATAGGGTTATCTTTTGAAGATAATTTAAACCCCTCTGATTATATTAAGTCGTTAGCATTAAGGAAGGTTCCTGTTGGTAATGTAATTAAAACAGCAAAAGAACTCAAAAAGACTTCGGTAAGAAGAGGTATTTACAAAGCCGCTCAAGATGTGGCTAGTGAGATGAAGAAGATTTCTCCAGAAATTCCATATACAGAAATCATAGAAAAAGCAGACCAGGTTTACAATTCTAAAATAAATCTATACGAAGCTGGTGATAATTTACCAGAAAACATATATGATGAAATGGAGTTCGTTATCGAGGATAGGGGTAATAACCCTGTCGTAGAGTTTGGCATGATGGGACCACACCCAACAGTTAATAAGATTTACGGGTCACTTCTTAGGCCTGGTAATATTACGGTTATTGTTGCAAGATCTGGTGTTGGTAAAACTCAGTTTTGCATGGATTATGCCACTAAGGTAAGCTTAAAATACGACGTTCCTGTTTTGCATTTTGATAACGGAGAGATGAGTAAAGAGGAACTTATAATGAGGCAGTGTGCTTCTTTATCTGGCGTACCGATGCATCTACTTGAAAGCGGTAAGTGGAGACAAGCTGGTAGCGATGTTGTAGATAAAGTTCGTTCTGTTTGGCCTAAGGTTAAAAACCTAAAATTTTATTACTATAATGTTGGAGGTCTAGATGTTGACTCAATGGTTAATACATTGAAGCGCTTTTACTTCTCCAAAGTAGGCAGAGGCAACAAGATGATTTTTTCTTTTGACTACATCAAAACCACAAGCGAAGCTTCCGCCAATAAAAACGAGTGGCAGATTGTTGGGGAAATGGTCGACAAGTTCAAGAAGTGTGTCCAGAAAGAAATACTTCATGAAGGCGAACCTATCATACCAATGATAACCTCTGTCCAGTCCAATAGGTATGGAATAACGAACAACAGAAACGCTCAGAATGTGGTTGACGATGAGAGCATCGTGTCTCTCTCTGATAGAATTATTCAATTCTGTTCTCACATGTTTATCCTAAGAAGTAAAACTGCTGATGAAATAGAAATTGAAGGGAGCAACTTTGGAACCCATAAGTTAGTCAACATTAAAAGCAGACACTTAGGACAAGACATCGCTGGAGCTCTGGAACCTATCCAAGTCGGAGACACTCTTCGTAAAAACTTTATAAACCTCAACTTTGCTAACTTTAACATTACGGAAAGAGGAGATCTTCGTGATATAGTTAGGTCTGACGAAGGTCATGCAGAGATAGATGGGTCAGAAGTACAACAGGTTCCTAGTTTTGAATGATATAGCAGACATGAAACAAATCCTAGAAAACATTGGTTACAATCTTGTTGATTGCGGTAACCATTGGAGAACCAGGGCTGTGTATAGGGATGGAGACAACCCTACGGCGCTGCAGATATATAAAAACACAGGGGTATGGATAGACTTTATTCAAGGCAATAAGTCAAAACCTTTTGAAGCTCTTATACAGCTTACATTAAAAGACGATAAAGATAAATTAAAAACAATCCTAAAGTCGATAGACTCAAACTCTGAAGATTTTACTGAATACAAACAAAAAGCATTAATACAAATGGAGAAAACTTACGACAATTCTGTTTTAGATAAATTGTTCCCTAACTACAATTTTTATAAATGCAAAAAAATATCAGAGTCAACACAGTCTGCTTTCAAGGTTGGTCTAGCTGGCTCTGGTCAGATGTATCGCAGAATGGTTTTCCCTGTTTATAATGAACACTCTCAAATTATAGGTTTCTCAGGTAGAAGAGTTGATGACAATGATTTTGCAAAATGGAAACACTTAGGTAAAAAAAATAACTGGATATACCCAGCCTATATACCAAACGAAGAGAGTGTAGACTCTATAATAACAAAGTCTAAAGAAGTGTATCTTGTAGAAAGTATTGGTGATGCAATGTCCCTTTATGAAGAAGGCATAAAGAATGTGTTAGTTATTTTTGGTCTTTCTGTCAGTGCTTCAATTATAACTTATTTATCTAGTAAAAGTTTAGAAAGAATAATTATAGCTGGTAACAATGATTTCAATTCGAAAGAGAATAGGGGTTTGATGGCTTCGATTAAAAACTTTTTAAAACTCTCAGCTTATTTTGATCTTGATTCTATTCAAATTAAAAACCCACCGAAAGGTTTTAATGATCTTGGAGAGGCACATGAGTCTGGTAAATCTTTAAAAGACTGGTCTAATGATAAAGTTGATATAAAAAAGCAAAGGTCTTTTATATCCAGCTTCGTTTCGGAGAACTACCAGAAGTTTTCTAAAAGCCATATTAAAAAAGCAAAAAAAATAAATGAGTGAACCAATAACAACATTATCAGCTAGCAGAATCAAGACAGCAGAGAGTTGTTCCTGGTTGTATTGGGCTAAGTATAAATTAAAACTTCCAGACAGGAGTAATGATGGGGCTAGGAGGGGTTCTATATGCCACTTAATCTTTGAGGTGCTCGGTGAAAAAAGAAGAAGACATTATTTCGACGAGATCGTAAGAACGCTTGACGTATTTAGCGTACCTTCTATTAAAAGGTTGATCATGAAACACGCTATCAGAGAAGGCGTAGATGATGAAGATAATGTTCAAATGATGAAGGAAATGACCCTCAATGGTTTGATGTATGATTTCTTTGGAAACACTGATCAAGAGCCCACTGAAGAACATTCTGAGAAAGACTTCCATATTGTAGTTAATGATGGAACTGTTAAATATAAAATAAGAGGTTTTATCGACAAGCTGTTCTTATACAAAGACAAAAAGTTTGCCTTGATTAGAGACTTTAAAACCAGTAAGGAAACATTTAAAGGTAAAGATGCAGAGGACAACATGCAAGACCTTATGTATAGCCTCGCTGTAAAGCATTTATTCCCAGAGTACGAGACAAAACAAAGTGAATTCTTGTTCTTGAAGTTTGACTTGATTCCAGATGTCAAAAAAAGCGGTATTGTTAGGATGGAGCCTCTTGATGAGCATGATCTTCACGGTTTTGAACACCACTTAACAGAGATACAAAAATATCTAGACAACTTCAATGAGGAGTCTGCCACTAAAAACATGGCTGCATATAAAGGTTTTCCTAGTGATGGATCATTTAGCTGTAAACTTCTTTGTGGTTTTGCCAAGGAAAAAGGACAACTTAAGAAAGATGGTTCGCCAATGTGGCATTGCGGAATGAAGTTTGACTTCTTTTATTATGACATTAAGGACGCGGAAGGTAACTTTTACAAGTCTTGTTTTGATGATGAGTTTTCTGAGGATCTAGTTCCAGAAGGAGGTACTTATGAAATGAAATATTATGCAGGATGCCCAGCACATTCTTCTTGACTTTTTTATATTATGATGTTACCATCATAACATGATCAAGCCCATATTTAAGTCGACATACTCTACAGGTAAGAGTATATTGACTCTAGATGAGATAATAGATATCTGCGATGAAGGAGACATGAATAATGTCACCATCGTTGAGGATAACTTAACCAGCTTTATGAAAGCTTTTCACTTGTGCAAACAAAGAGGAAAAGACCTAACTTATGGCCTTAGGATTACTCTTTGTAATGAAGACCTAGAAGATGATTCTGATCATAAGGCCGTGATATTCGCAATGAATGATTTAGGCTGCAAACTCCTAAATAAGATATACTCTTTGGCTTTTGTCGAGAACGGCGGAAAGCTTACTTATAAGGATTTGAAATCATTTTGGGATAATGAATCCTTATGTTTTGTGGTCCCTTTTTATGACAGCTTTATACATCAGAACAACCTTTATTTAAAGAACTGTATTCCAGACCTGGAGGGGTTAAATCCTAGGTTTTGGGTTGAGAATAACAACTTACCTTATGATCGCCTTATTTGTCAAAAAGTTTTAGAGTATGCGGAAGACTGTTATGACATGAGTCATGTTAAGTCTATATACTATAAGAACAAAGAAGATGTAGAAGCTCTGCAGACTTACAAAATTCTCTGCAATAGAACATTTGGTAGGCAAGCTACATTATCATGCCCTAACCTAAGCCACTTCTCTAGCGATGAGTTTTGCTGGGAATCATATAAAGAATTATCAAAATGAACGAACTATTAAGATTCAATAGAAAGCAAAAATATATAATCTTCGACACTGAAACCGAAGGTTTAAATTTAGTAAAGTCAAAACCATGGCAAGCTGCCTGGATCGTTGCTGAAGGCAGCAAGGTCATCAAGAAATATGACAAGCTCATCAAGTGGGACGATCTTAAAGTCTCTAAGGATGCTGCAAGAATAACAGGTTTTGACAAAAAAAATTATGAAGACAACGCAGAAGACCCAAGGTCTGTATGGAATGAATTTTCAAAATATCTTTTTGACGACTCCTATTTAATAGTTGGCCAGAACCTACTAGGCTTTGATGTTTATATGATAGATGTATGGAGAAAGCTTATTGGAGAGCCTCTGAATCAAGACTATATTAATAGAATCATTGACACTAAAGCAATTGCTACGGCCATTGCTAAGGAGTCTCCAGTAGACAAAGCTAATTTTATTTACTGGCAATACAGGTGGCTTAATTATAGAGAAAGAGGACTTAAAACATCTCAATTGACATTGCTTAAAAAATACGGCATTGACTTTGATCAAAAGAGATTGCATGATGCACTTTACGACATTGAAATGAACCTTGAGATTTTTCACAAACAACTTTACGATATTGAATTATGAGATATGAAAACCCATTCCCAGTAGGGGTCAAGCTACCAGAGATTAGCGTACCAGACAACACACTAGAATCACTTGGTTTAAAGAACGGAAGCTCCAGCTTAGAAATATTGAAACAGCTTTGCAGAAAGGGTCTTAGAGATAAGCTTCTTATCGAAGCCGAAAACAGAAAAGATTATTATGATCGAGTCCAGATGGAAATCGACATTTTAGATGACCTTGGTTTTGTAGATTATATACTCCTTAACTGGGATATTATGGATTACTGTCAGAGAAGCGGTATTCCTACTGGTGCTGGCAGGGGAAGTGCTGCTGGTAGTTTAGTTCTTTTTCTTCTTGGTGTAACAAACATTGACCCTATTAAATATGAATTATTTTTTGAGAGATTCGTCTCTAAAAGCAGAGCCAGAAAAATTGAGCATAACGGAGAAGTCTTTCTTGACGGTTCTCTACTTGCTGACATTGATAACGATATTTCTTATGATAGGAGGGCTGAAGTTATTAAGTATATTGAAGATAAGTACGAAGGTAGAACCTCCAAAATCTTAACACTTAACACACTAAGTTCCAAGCTCTGTATGAAAGAGTGCGGTAAGATTATCGGCGAACTATCTGAAATGGAAGTAAACCAAATTAGCGATACAATACCAAAGCACTTTGGCAAGGTTGTAAAACTAGATGTGGCTTATGAAGAAAGTGAAGCCTTTAAGGTTTTCGCTGACAAGCATGAAAAATCCTACAAAATAGCAAAAAAGCTAGAAGGTTTAATTAAGAATACTGGCGTTCACCCTTCTGGTATATCAATCAGTTATTACAACCAAGGGGACATAATGCCGCTACAAAAAACAAACGATGGAGCTTTGGTTTCAGGTTATGATATGGACGATGTAGCCAGTCTTAGTGTTAAGTTCGATATACTCGGACTGAGGACGCTTTCGGTTGTTAATGATACTTGTAACCAATTAGGCATTAAGGCCTCTGACATCGACCCAGGGCACGAAAGCATCTATGCTGCGTTAGCTTGTCTCCAACAACCCAAAGGATTGTTTCAGATTGAGGCGGATGTAAACTTCAAGGTTTGCAAACAAGTTTCGCCCAGAAACCTAGAGCAGCTTTCAGCTGTTGTTGCTATTGCAAGACCTGGAGCGTTGGATTTTAAAGACATGTATGCTGATTATGTCAGAACAGGAGAGTTTAATTGTGTGCATGAGTTCTTTGATGATATACTTAGTTATACTGGAGGCATTCCTCTTTACCAAGAGCAGTTGATGAAGATGGCTGTTAAGGTTGGTTTTAGCCTAGACGAGTCCGAACAGCTTCGAAGGATAGTTGGAAAAAAGAAGGTAGAAGATATGCCAGCTTGGAAAGCCAAGATTGAAGAGAAAATCAAGGAAAAAAATCTAGACCCAGTTATAGGAGATGTTTTATGGAAAGTGGCAGAAGATTCTGCTAACTACTCCTTCAACAAGTCTCATAGTATTTCTTACGCATATCTAGCAGCTATAACAGTCTACCTTAAATTCAACCACCCTCAAGAATTCTTCCTCAGTCTTCTCAAGATGGCTAGGTTTGAGCCAAATTCACACGAAGAGATTGCTAAGATATCTCAAGAGCTTTCGTTTTTTGACGTAACTCTATTACCTCCAGATTTGAATCTTTCAGACTTTGACTTTAAAATTGAAGGAAAGAACATAAGGTATGGGTTAAATTCCATCAAGGGTGTTTCTGGTAAAATTATTGAATCATTAATTGAGTTTAGGGAGAATAACTTTGAAAACAAGTATGATGTTTTCTCAGCTGCAAAAGATTGTGGCGTAAACATCGGTACAATGTCAGCGTTCGTACAGGCTGGTCTATTAGATTCTTTTGTAACCACTGACCGTTGTCGATTAGTTCTTGAGGCTCAGAGCTTCAACATACTAACTGACAGAGAAAAAAGAAACATAATAGAGGTTGGTGATCGTTTTAATTACGACGTACTAAACACGATACAACATTTTAGAAGTGATAACGCTCCAGCTGATGATGGCAAGCTTCTATTCACTGACAGAAGGTTCGGGACATTCAAAAAGAAATATGACCAATATAAAAATATTTATAAACAGAATTCTAGCCACATTAAGTTTGCTAATTGGCATTTTGAGACTCAATTGCTGGGTTACAGTTACTCATATAACATAAGGGAGATATTCACAAGCGGAGACGAAGCTACATTGAATACATCAGAACAAGTTAGAAACAGTTCCGACAGACAAAGAATTAAGTTCGTTGGTCAGGTAACAGACATTACAAAAAGAACAAGTCGAAACGGCAATAAATATGCTAGAATTGAAATGCAAGATGAGCTAGGTCCTATTTGTGGATTGTTTTTAGACTCAGATAGAGAAGAAAGGTTGACAGACTATCTAAACTCTGGTAAAAAGTTACCTACCAAAGGTAGTATTGCAATAATAACTGGCAGTGCTGGTGACGATATAATCTTTGTAGATAAGATAAAAACAATAGAAGAGAAAATATATATGAAACTTTCCGAACTAAAATGAGTGTAGATAATAATGTGATATTTCAAGATTTCAACCTTACCCCTAGGGCGAAAAAAGCATACTCGGACGCCAAACAAATATCTGAAGAGTTTGGCCACAAAACCATAAACAACTTACATATAATGTATGGTTGCCTAAAAAACATGTCTAAAGATTTAGACGACTATCTTTTTGATAATGGTTATGTGTTGTCTCACGAAGATGTAAAAGATAGCTTTAGTTTTGCAGTTTTAAATGAAAAAGATAAATTTTATAGTAACAAAAACTCAGAGATATGGCACAAAGAAGTAGTTGACTCAATAAAAGAATCTAACAGAATATCAAAAAAACACGGACAGCATTATATTAGCATAGAGCATGTTGTGTGTGCTATATCATCTACATCCTCGTATATATTTGAATACATAGACGATTTCTTTGATTGTAAAGGCTTTCATCAAGTACTTTCTCAATTTATCAATGAGGAGCATTACAACCCCGATGAAATTGAGCAAGACTTAGATCAAAGCGTAAACCTAGAAAGCATAGAAAATTTACTTGCTGAAAATTTTGAGCCTTTATCTATACCAGATTTTGTATCAAACATGAATCTCCTTTATATTGATGGTAAGGTTGATGATGTTCATGGTAGGGAAGAAGAGGTTACGTCTTTAGTAGAAACATTATCCAAGAAGAATAAATGTAACGCTATACTTACTGGTGATCCAGGTGTTGGCAAGACTGCCATTATAGAAGCTTTGGTTAAAAAAGTATGCGATGGTGATGTTCCAGCAAACCTACTTAATATAGAAATCTTAAGTGTAGATTTAGGCGCTATGATTTCAGGAACTCAATACAGAGGTCAGTTCGAAGAAAAATTCAAGTCGTTATTGAACATGGCTAAAAGCAATCCATCTATAGTTTTGTTTTTTGATGAGATACATACTATCTTCGGAACAGGAGGAAACAACCAGGAGGGCAGCCTGGATGCCGCCAACATGTTGAAACCACTTCTAGCAAGGGGCGAGATCAGGTGTGTCGGAGCGACCACTACAGACGAATACAGGAAGATATTCGAAAAAGATGGAGCTATAAAAAGAAGATTCTTAAATATTGACGTTTTAGAGCCCAGTAAAGATGAGACCAAGCATATCTTATATAACTGCAAGAAGAAGTATGAAAAATTTCATGGTGTTTATTTCAGAAAAGACACAATAGATCACATTGTAGATCTTTGTGATTTATTCTTAACAAACAAGAAGTTTCCAGATAAGGCTTTTGATGTTCTGGATTTAGTGGCTGCTAAAGTAAAGATAGCTAACTTAGAACCAACATCTGTAATCAAAGACGCACATAAAGGTTTTGTTTCTGACATATCCAAAAAAAACATTAGCGAATCAGAGATAAGAGAAACTTTCAAAGACTTCATGCAAACGCTAGAAGGTTTTAGTCAAAACAAAAATAAGAAAGCATCATTGGTTAAGAAGAAAGATGTTACAAACTTAATTTCTAAAATGGCTAAAGTGTCTATAAATGAATTATCAAATCAAAAAAACAGCTTTGATAAGTTTGTAAACAAGATGTCGTCGGAGGTTTTTGGTCAAAAAGAAGTAATAGAAGAAGTTAATAACCTCTTATCTTGTTGTAAGGTTGGCTTACACGACGAACAAAAACCATTGGCTAGTATGTTTTTTGTAGGCCCAACAAGTGTTGGCAAAACATACACAGCAAAGAAAATAGCAAAACACTATTTTGGCAACGAAAAAGCTTTCTTGCAGATAAATATGAGTGAGCTTTACGACAAGACAGGGATTAGCAAACTTATTGGTTCTAATTCTGGTTATGTTGGTTATGAGAACGGGGGTTTATTAACTAACTTCGTGAAAGATAACCCAAACTGTGTTATATTATTTGACGAAGCTGAAAAAGCTGACCCACAAATTCTCAATATACTCCTGCAGATACTTGACGAGGGTTATATAGAAGATAGCAAAAACAATAAAATAAACTTTTCAAAATCAATAATAATATTCACAAGCAATGCTGGTCATGACTTAGTGACAAAGAAGACCATGGGTTTTATTGAGGAGGAGGTTAACGCAAATAAAACTTACGTATCCTCTGTCAAAAAATATCTAAAACCAGAACTTGTTGCTCGCATAGATAAAGTCATGGCGTTCAATTCTATAGGTGAAAATGAATTTAAAATGATAATAAAGAGAGAGCTTCAAATCATAAAAGAAAAACTTGCGAAAATAAACATCAAATTTAATTTCAATGACTCAACAATTAAATCCTTAAAACAACAAATGGAAGATAAAAATTTCCATGCCAGAGAAATAAACTCTTTCATAAAAGAAAAGGTAAAAGTTCCAATTTCCAAGTTCCTTGTCAAAAATAAAAACATTCGAAAATTATCTATAAAACATGTTGACAATGATACGAAGGTGTGTTAATATATGCTCATGAATAAAACAACGCAAAACAAAATCATGAAGGCAATCCGATCAAGCAAAGGCCGCTTCTTTGGTCTCTATACCAAAAGTGGAGAGTCCCTAAATGCACAATTTGTTTCCGAGACCCCTCAGTATGTGACTGTATATGACAGAAACAACAGCAAAAAAAGGAAGTTTGCAAAAACAAGCCTTTGTGCTCTAAGGTTGAAGAACGAGAAGATTGGTAAGCTAGTATAGATTTGAATTAACGGTTTGAAAAACCACAGCCCTGCCCGTATAATAATTGAATGAACGCACACCAATTATTTGCTGGCAGGGCTTATGTTTTTAATGAGTTTAGCGAATTGCTGACTGACTCAGCAGAGTTTTTGCTTATAGAGAAGTTATCGCAACGTTTTAAGATACCTTTCTCATTATTCTCTGCGGAAACTCTAGGTGGAACGGAAGATTTCGATATTTACAAGTTAAATAGTTTAGGTAAAAACTACCTACTTAAAATTTCTTTTGACAGTTCTAGCGCGCAGATGATAAACGAGTCAAACATATTAAAGAACAATGAATCAATCACAATACAGAAACACGTTGATTCAGGTGAGGTTTCTGTAGGTCAACCCTTGAGGTTTATCCTTACCGAGCTTGACGATTTTGGTAGCCTTGAAGATTACGGGGTCAGTTTCCCAATTTCACGTATTGGCTCTTTACTTGCTTCATTCAACACTTATACATCTCTAAAAGGCGGTTTCAGCTTCCAAGAATATTGTTCTAAATTACTCGACAAGATAGACCCAAATAAATGGTCCACCTTCGTCAGAGGTTCTGTATTTTCTTTTTACGAATACAAAAAGATAATGTCAGTATACGAAAGCCTTCTTAAAGAAATGAATTCTTTAAGGACTGAGGATTTTTTAAATAGTGACAAACTCATAAACCCAAACATAGGTCCAGAGAATATAAGTTCTAATGGAACTATTTTTAGGTTCTTAGACTGCAGCGATTCCTTTAGGTCTAGCAGCATACTGGGTTTATGCTTTATTTGTATAAACTATGGCTTAAAAAAGAAAGCAAGAAAAAAACTATTCAAGTTGTATTGTGATATTGAAAAAATAGAATACAAAGACATCAAACAGGAACTCAAAAAAAGCATGAAAGTTGCTTGTTGTATTTTCTTGTTTGATTCCTTTTATAAATTCATAATAGAAGAGTGTATTTTTGAATCATCAAGACCCAAAAAAATAATAGGTCTGAACTTAACCCTTTCGAATTGCTTTGATATTTGCTCTTGTTTAGATTGTTACGAAGATATACGATTACCAATCAAAGAAATGTTCATTAGGCCTATAATTGAAGATTCAGAAGACCGTATTTAAATTAAGCATTTCAAATATTTATATAGAATTTCTATTGATTTAATTTATCATAGTTTATATGATAAACTTCTACAAACCTAACTCGAAGAACTCAGGAAGCGCTTTTGGATTCAGACTTGGAATACAGGGCAAAAGCGAAGAGCCTTGTCTGTATATGACGGCAGTCAAACAATTTTCCTGGGACTCGAACAAAAAAAGTGGATCTTTTTCCAACAACTCAAAAGACCCAGACAAATCAGCAAGTGTTAAATTTAATGAAACAGAATTAGGAGGTTTTATATATGCCATAGAAAACTATGAAAAGTTTAGTGCTTTCCATAGTTACGATCAAAACTCAACATCCATATCTCTATCTCCCTACAAAAAATCTGATGGCACAAAAGCTTTTTCATTCTCACTAACAAGAAACTCTTCAAACAAGTTTGGGTTGGGACTTGAGATGTCTGAGGCCTATCTTATTTCCGAGTACTTTAAATTTGTCCTTAAAGAACTATTTATATTTAGAACAAACTCCCAGAAAAAATGAGAAAAAAAACAATACTTCTACATTCTAATTTCTGCAAAGCCCTCACTGGTTTTGGTAAAAACAAAAAAAACATATTAAAATATCTCTATAAGACAGGTAAATATAGAATTGTAGAGGCGGCTAACGGTAGGCCTATGGGAAGCAAAGAACTTGACTGCCTACCTTGGGAGTGCATAGGAACTCTTGACAGAAGAGGCAACGTCCCAGAAGAATCTCAGAGAGAGAATAGTTATGGAGGTTTACTTATTGATGAAATCATCGAAGATGTGAGGCCAGATGTATATATAGGTATTGAGGATATATGGGCATTTAAAAATTTTCACCACAAGCCTTGGTGGAATAAGGTAAATACCATGATTTGGACTACGTTGGACAGTTTACCAATATTACCAGAAGCGGTAGAATACGCGCCAAAAATTAAAAACTACTATGTGTGGTCTAATTTCGCTGAGAAAGGGTTCAAAGATATTGGTTATGAACATGTGAAAACCTTAAGGGGTTCATTGGATACTGACAACTTCTACAGGTTAGACGATAATACTAGATCAGTATTGAGGGACCGTCACGGCATAAACAAAAACGACTTCATTATTGGTTTTGTATTTAGAAATCAGTTAAGAAAATCCGTGCCAAACCTTCTAGACGGCTTTAAAAAATTCAAGAAAAACAACCATAACTGCAAATTACTATTACATACATCTTGGTCTGAGGGTTGGGATATACCAAGACTTCTTGAGGAGAAAGGCATAAACAGAAATGACGTATTAACAAGTTACTTCTGCGATGACTGCGGAAGCTACAAAGTGCAGCCCTTCACTTCAGATAAAAGCAATTGTACTAGCTGCGGTGGTAAAAACAACCATACGACAAACGTAGTCAATGGGGTTAGCGAGAAACAGCTGAACGAAGTTTATAATCTAATGGATGTTTACTGCCACCCTTTTACAAGCGGAGGTCAGGAGATACCTATACAAGAAGCGAAGCTAACCGAACTTATAACTCTGGTTACTGATTATTCTTGTGGCGAAGATAGCTGTAGCGAAGAGAGCGGCGGCTTGCCTCTTTCTTGGAATGAATATAGAGAACCTGGTACCCAATTCATTAAAGCATCTACGGATCCAGACAGCATTAATCAAATGCTTCAAACAGTTTTTGATATGCCTAATGATCAAAAACTAGAAGAAGGAAAAAAATCTAGACAATGGGTTATTGATAATTTTTCGATTGATGTTATAGGTTCTTCTTTAGAGAAGATTATAGATGAAATGCCTTTTCTGGATGATAATGTAGATATTAAGACAGTGTCTTACAACGAAGACTTCCCGTTTCCAGTAGGTTTAAGTAATGAAGATATTGTAACTGTTTTGTATAAAGAAATACTAAACGACGAAGTAGATACAAATACTCCAGGATTCAAAAAGTGGACCTCGGATTTAAATAACCGCAAAATATCCCAAGAAGAATTACATAGCCATTTTGTAAAGGTAGCCATAGAGAACAATAAAAATAAAAATATAAACTTTGAAGACGTTTTAAGTAAAGATGACGAAGGAAGAAGGATTGCCGTAGTTGTACCTGAAGACAGTGTTGATGTTATTCTTGTTAACTCATTACTTGCCAATTTACAAAAGAAACACAAAAAACATAATATTTACATTTTTACAAATAAAAGTTATTTCGACCACATAGAAGATAACCCTCATGTTTATAAATGCATACCTTACTCAAAGTCTTTAAGCAACCCGCTGGTTCTTGAGGGAAGCGGTGCTCATAAAGGTTTTTTTGAGGCCGCATATTATCCTACAGTTACGACAAGATCAATACCATGCAACAATCACAACGGATTATAAAATGTCTCATCTATTAAAAGAATACCAAAACAGTTTAGGTGTCTCAGCAGAGAAGCCTATAATTAACAAGCACTTCTATCCCATTACCTGTGAAAAGTTTATTGTTTTTTACAATGATGGCTTTGATAGTGATAAATTTTACCATCATTACGACCTTGTTCTTGGTTTGATATATGACTTCGTAGTTGATAATGATATCAAGGTTGTTTTTATTGGCGAAGATAAAGGGTGTCCTCTGCAGGCTGACTTTGTTTTGAGCAACCTAACTTTCAGGCAAAGTTGCTACGTCATATCCAAAGCTTCTGTTTTGATTTCTAGCGACAACTCGCTTAGTCATTATGCCAGCTCTGTTGGTGTTCCTATTGTAAACCTAATAAGCAAAAATTATCCTAGCGTAGCGAAACCTTTTTGGTCTACTGATAATAAAAATGCAATTAATATTAGCCCTAAATGGAGTGTCAAGCCATATCTGGTAACAAAAGACATGGAAGATTCTATAAACACTATACCAGCTGAAAGCGTGGCTAACTCCATTATAGGGTTGATTACTAACTGGACGGCTAAAAAGCTTAAATTCAAAACCAAACAAACAAATTCAATAAAGTCTCCAAAGGCTGATGTAATACCTAGTTGCGTTATCAATTCAACCGTACTTAATGAGTTTGAATATTTAAATGTAAGGTTGGATCTTTTAAATGAAGATTTGGATTCGAAAGCTTTGTTGCAGCTATTAGAGAGGCACAAATGCACCTTGTTTACAAAAGACAACTTAATAAACATTGATCCCCTTGCTCCTTACGCTTCTAATATAGAGAAAGTTTGCGTAATCTTAAACGAAGAACCTCCCCAAATAGAAGATTCGTATTTTGAGAAACTCAGAAGACTAAATATCGATTTTGAATTCTTGGTTGAGAACGAATTAATTCTAGATAAAGTAAGGCTCGATTATTTCGAGCAAATAGTTTCTTTCAAAGAAAAAGAAATTAAAAAACCAAAAAACACATCAAAAGAAGACAAGTTTCTTTCGTGTCGTTTTGTTATAGACGGTAATAAAGTTTACCATTCTATGGCTCACTGGAAAAAAGGTCTTGACAATGATGTAAATATAGTAGATAATGATGACTTCTGGGAAGAATCAAATTATTTTTATATTTATGAAGACTAAAACAACAACCAAAATGGCTCCAAAGAAAGCAGCAACTAAAAAAACAGCGAAGAAAACAACCAAGGCTAAAAAGCTTTTCGGACCAGATGTTTACAAGAGAGATGAGCATGGTCTTCTTGAGTGCGTCGATTATGTTTTTAACGATGATGGATCAGTAAACTGGAGGGCCATGATCAAACCCGAGTTCCTCTACCCTAATAAGGGTTGGTTTGATATGCGAAATCAAAGCGTACCCACATCTACAGAAGGACTTAAAGATAACCAGCTTTTAATTATGCTGGGTGGAATTAAAGATCTAGCTAGGTTAAGAGGTTTTCACACCGTAGGTTATGATGTAAGAAACGTAGAAGACGGTTATGTTACCGCTCGTTGTGATATAGAGTGGATTGGCAATTATGAGTCGTCTAATAACAATGTCTGTTACGAAGATTATGCCAACGCATCTCTAGAAAACACGGATGCATTTTGCGAGAAGTTCTTAGAAACCATTGCTTGCAATAGAGCTTTTGTTCGTTGCGTTAGGAACTTCCTTAACATCCACATTGTAGGTGCTGATGAAATCGACAAGTCTGGAAACCGTTCTTCATCAAACCAATCCGCACCATCACCTAGCACCGCCAGCAGTACGCCTATAACGCCTTCTGGCTTGCTTGAGAAAACCTTGCAGGAAAAGCACGGCGTAGATTCATTCGACTCATTTAAAGAGATGCTAAGGGAATTGTGGAAGTCTGGCAAATACAACAATGACGATGTCAAGAATTGGTCTTCCTTTGGTGATATTTCAGCCAAGGAGGCTAGGAAACTTATTAGTGTGATATCTAAGTGATCAAAAGAATAACAAATCCAAAAGAAGCCGATGCTCTAGCTAAAGACATTAGGGATATATTTTCTTCTGAAGAAGACGAATCTATAGGTCATTATTTCTTAGAACACAACGTCGATTCAATTTTAGAGGTTTTTAATAATAAACAATCTTTATATTGTAGTTGTTTTGTTTGGGCCAACGAAGAAAATTCAAAGTTTGATTCTGTGGTTATATTTTTAAGAGATAACAACCCAAAGTTTGGGCGCGAAATATTCACAGAGTATCTATGGCTCTCCAAGAACCCTAAGATAGGTTTTAAGTTACTTAAAACAGCAATTAATTTTGCTAGGGCTAATAACTTTGAATATATATCAGTATCACATACAGAGAAAAATCCACAAAAAGAAAAACTCGCAAAACTATACAATAAATTAGGTTTTAAAAAGGATTGCGTATCATACATAGGAAAATTATGAACAACAGAATAGCAAAAAAAATCAGAAAAATTACGGGTTGCGGAGACAAGATAACAAGAAAAGTATACCGAAGAACTAAAAAACAGTATACCAAGACGCCAAGACACCTAAGACAAAACTTTTTAGATACATTAAAAGATATGCTAGGGTCCTCCTAATCAAAAGGAGCGTTTTAGTTTACAATTCTATTATATCCATTTCAGAGATAAGGGAGGGGTCGCCCTGATTTGATTGATTTTGCAAATCAATTACCTGTATGTTTTCTTCTCCTATTTCTGAATCGTAATATCTAGTATTAAAGTTTTGATTATCAAAAGGTAAGCCCTTTGCTTCTACTCTGCATTTATATTTACCTATAGAGTATAGGTCATCTAATACACACGAAGTGCTTAACAATCCTAACTTGCTAATTCTCTGTCCGTTAGGCAAAACAAACTCAACATTGTAACTCGTAGCTCCCACTGAACTGGTCCAACTAGCTGATATGAAGTTATCGTAAACACCTTGAGAATAACCTTGTGATAGAGTTACGGTTGGTTCTTCTATCTTAATGTAAGAAACTGCCGAAACATTAAACTGATCCTGATAATAACCAAAATTGTCAAAAGGATCTTCAACCGAAGATGGTTTTTCTATTTGGTCGTATCTATCACTAAGAAACTTAACTGCCTCTACTGTATATTTATTATCGGATTCTTCCCTTGTACCAACTATTTTGTATATTTGATCTTCTCTGTTTTTGTTTTTAAATCTGTAAGATGTGCCTAAAGGGACAAAAGACAATAAAGACAAAGTGGGATCATTTTGATCTAAGTAAACAAGATCTCCAAATTCTTTAGCATTAGTACCAGTTACTTTAAAGTCGTAAACTTGAGTTGCGCTAGTTATATCTATATCAGCTTCGCTGATACCTTGAGTGTAGTCTAAGTCTCCTTCTACTGAATCCCTGAACAAGCCTTGTCCATTGAAAACAAAAGATGCTCTTCTGTCTGCTTGGGCTGTGTCATAAGTCATTATGTCTGACTCAGATTCTGTACCAGGGTTTGGATTTGTTATTTCTGAAAAACTAAAAGTGTCCCCCTGAACTATATATTTATCATAAATATTATTATCTGAAAGTGGTGAACCAGTAGAGAAAACCCAACCAGTTGCGCCTGTACTAAACCAAACAAAACTTTCATTGTTTGGCCCCCCTTTATATAATCCATATTCATTTTGGGGTTCAGAACCAACATTTAAATCAGAGAAACCTTCTGTATATCTTTCGAAGCTATAATCTCCAACAAAATTGGAATTAAACGTGTTGTTTGAAGTTGATAAAATTTCAAAACCATACGTTCTAGATCTAACAAGGCTTGTTAAATCAGAAACATCCTGTATGTTTTGCTTGGCCACAGGCACATACATAGTTATATAGTCCTCATAATCTCCACTAACAAAAGGTTGACTTGTTCTTATTGTGTAATTTTCAGTATCTATTTCTAATATTCTTCCGAAATTGGAATCTAAAGATTTCAAATCATCCTCTATTATTATCAAATCTCCAGGAGAAACTAATAGAGACTCCAAGCCTACCACAAACCCAACAGCTTGATCTTCTTTTGTTCCTTGAAAAAGAACATGCCTAGCAAGTCTGTTTGCTTGTGATTTTGATGTTATACCAAATCCATTTACCGTTTTCTTAAATGTGCCTCTTCTAGAGACATCTTCCTCATCCTCTACATATTCGACTTTCGTTTTGAATCCGTCGTACTTGTCTATGTAAGGAACTTCTATGGCATTGAATTTTTCATCTCTTTTTAAATTAGAGTAACTAAAAACGCCTTCTTCGACCATTGAGTTTGTGAAAACAGCAATAGGGTCTTTGAATCTGTCGTCTGAGAAACTAATCTCTGAATTTTGATAATAAACAAAACCCCTAAATATAGAAGCGATGGTGTTTATGGAATCAAATATTCTTGTCCCTTGACTGAACATTATATTACAAGCAAACCTTGGTTCTAATCCTCCACGACCATCATCTACGCCCTCATAAACTCCATCTTTATTTACAGAGTCGCAGAACCTACCTATTTTATACAAATCCCATTTATTGACCTGTTCTTCTCTTAGGTGTTCCCCTAATCCATAACGAGTAGAGACTATCATATCATACAAAATCCAAGCAGGGTTGTCAGTCCATTCGTACTTGAATGTTCCATCCCAATCTCCCTTGTATATTCTGAGCTTTTCTTGGGAAAGATTGTCTATCTCGTTTTTCTGGTCCCAATATCTTAAGTCTTTGTCATTCTTGTCTGTCGGAAAATAATTAGAAGGTACCCTTATCATTTTCAACTTGCAATCATAAGTTCTTGTTGGTGGAGATTCAATAGACCTTGAGTCTATTTTCATTCCAGCTATAGCAGAATATGGATATTCCATCCTTAATGGCATTATCTCTGTCACCTTTAGTAGTGTCATTTTTTTCTGAACTAGTATACTTGATGTCTCTGTCGACAATCTAGTTACCCTTATAAATCTTTTGGTTTTTACGTCTTCCGATCTACTTGTGTCATTTGGATCGGCTGGGGTATGAGCTGGAGGTAACGGAAATGGGTCAAACAAATCAAAATCTGAACCTTGACAGGAAGAGTCAGCTTTTTCATCTCGGTTTATTTCTCTAAGAAAATCAAAATCATCTATAGCCGACCTGTTGTCTGGGTTCCCTATATCTAATAGCGCTGGAGATTCTACAATAGAACTTATTTTATAAGCTATATCTAATGTAGTTTCAAAATCGCCTAAAGAATTTACATAACCAACCTCAACCTTGAAGTTCATTGTTCCAGGTATCCTTGCTCCTGCTCTGAACGTCGGGTCTTCTGGGTCTCCGATATCTTGCTGTACAGTATCCGAAAGTGCGTCTACTCTAAGTGTAATAAAAACTTCGTCTACATTGTTGTTGTAGATGATATGAGTTAGCGGTTGAGCACTCTCTTCAAAATTTGGAGCTTTATCGTTCCAGTCGTCAAAACTTTCTCTCCCTTCTCTAGTCGACCTATCGTCATTAGAGCCTTCTCCTCTTCCTAAAATAGCACTTGTTGATAAGTTAAATTGACCTTGCGGAGAAAGCATTTTAGCACCTTGCCTGATCTTTTCAACTTGACCGCTTTGTCTGAAAGGCCCCCAAAGTTGGCCGTCATATGTAAAATCAACGAATAGCTTTTTAAAATAATCAAGAGAATCCTGACTTTGTAAACCGTTACGAAACTCACAAAGAATATTGCTGTAATTAAATTTACTGGGCAGTTGTACAAAATTATCATCAGGGTCAATTTCTGCTTTTTCTACACTGTATACTTTAAAACCCTTATTGGTTACAAAAAACTGAATATCCTTTTTTGATATCTTGCCTATAAATAAATCTGAATAGGGGCTTGTGATTCCAGGTAAAGATGTTCTTAGTTGTCTAAAGAAGCCAAGTTCAACTAGATAAAACCCTTTTACATTTCCGTTCCAACTTCCATCGTTAGCCATTTCAGGGACAAGTAAATTTATTGTCCTGCTACTTATTTCTCCCAATGTTGAATTTCTTACAGAGTCAAGGATAAGTCTCGCATCTGTATTAACTGCTGTTCCTGCTTGGTTTTGGAATAAATCTGTTTGTGCCTGATTTAAATAAGCTTCAAGCTGACCAGATACTTTTATACATAAATACGGTCCAACCCTGTTGTTTGATTCTGCATCTGTAAACCAATCCGTAAAGCTGGGGTCATAATTACCCCTTACTATGTCTTTTATAGCTGCAGTATCAAGAGTCTGAGTGGTCAGATCAAAACCATAATCTTTTAATCTTTCAGTCAAATATGTGTATTCGGCTGACTGTGATGGTGTTATGTTAAGAATTTCATCAGCACCCCTACTAAGTGAACCCTGACTATCAAACATTTCAGATATTGTGTTGACAGACATGCCAAAATTAACTTGATATTTAGAATTGGCATTGACTTCTATGTCAATATCATATATCGGTCTACCAGTTTGTGGGTCGGCTCCGTTCAATGTGTCTTGGTAAACGCCCAAATCCTCCGTTCTTGTATAAAACGCGTTAACATCTCTATCTAAAGACGAGTCTACTATATATCCTCCGCCTTGACCATCTACAACTATACCAGGAAGATTGTCTGCAGGATACCCTGTATAAGTATTAAAAGGATCAGTTGGGTTTCCATATGGTGCATCTTCAAATTCTTGTGTTGATGCGTTAAAAACTCGGTCTTTATACCAACCAGTTCCATTATACTTGTCACTAGTTGCAACAAGTTTCCAGAACCCAGGTCTTAAATCAGTTTCTAATTCATAATTAAGCCTTACTTGGTGAGCGTCCACGAAGCTTTCAGCTGACGTACCCGCATAATTGTTCTCCCATACCAAATTAGAGCCATCTCGAACCAGCTCTATAATTGATCCATTGTAGGATATACCAAAAACCGCCACAGCTGTTATCGGAGAGGCCAATAACCTAGGAGATCCGATAACATAATCATCTACCTGATAATAACTAGGTGCGGCTGATGAAGACTGGCTTGCGACGACACCATCGTTTGTGGTTACAACTAAAGCCGCAACAGAATCAAATACTTCTTTTACACCGCTTACTAGTGCTGGTTGTTGACTTTCGTTTATTTGTCCGTTTTCCCCACCCGCGACTAACTCGTCGAAAGGAACTAAGAAATTCTCTTGGCTTTCTTCTACTGGTATACCGTCTAAATAAACGCCTTGCAAAAGATATTCAGGAGGTAATGGATAACCATTTTGGTTTACTAAACCCTTGATTGGCCCATCGCAAACCAAGTCTACGACTTCTAAATAACTAAATGAAGACAAAACCGAATAAGCCCCTAGCTCTGGTGGCACTAAAAATGCAGGTTTTGGTTTTGGTGGGTCTCCTCCTCCGAAACCAGCTCCCCTAAACGTATTTTTGAATTCGAAGTGCTTCATAGTATAGTTCCTTTTGAGTAAGAAAAATCTGGAGAATCTGAATAAGAACTGCCAGCTATTATATCTTTCGGCACTTGGTTTCTTGGAAAGCTTTTAACGCAAGCCTGTATAACTTGAGTACCAACCCTCAATCGACCATAACCCACTGGAACGGGTATACCCTGAGCAGCTACGTTTGCTTTATTTGCGAATATAAAAGATTGTTCAAAACCTCGAGCCGTCACACTAATATCTGGTGGTTCTGGAGGTTTGGGTGCCAACAGCAAAGCTATAGCTAAAGCTACAACAGCTATAACAACAGCAACAGCAACAGCAATAAGTATAGGAGCCAAAGGTCCAGATCCAGTTATCAAAGGAACTATATCTATAACTTTGTTATGTCCAATCAGCTCAAGCTGTGATTTTTCAGATATTCTCTTACCGTCTACAACGATGGCGTAATTGAAACCTTTTTTATGTAGGTCTATAATTCTTTTTTTAAAATTTGATCTGTTTGCTTCTATAACCGCGAACGCCTCTCTGGGTTTAGCTATCCTTGCTTTGAAGGAAGAGCCAAACTCATGCTTTAAAATTCCATGTAATCTAATTGTAGTCATACGTACTCCTTAAACCTGTTTATCATTAATACATCTACTTCGTGTTTTTTTGGCATATAAATATTACTTTTTTTATTATTTAATGAATATATAAAAAATGGCAAGCAGCAATTTTCAGACATAACAACATCAAATTCAGATGGTTTTTCGTCTCCAGATATGTGGCTATGAAACAAAAAAAGAAAATCATTATCTTCCTGAAACAACAAATAATCAACAGGGCTTATAGCAAAATGATTAACTTTGTCATCAGCTATGTTTTCGCACTGTCTAACAACAACTGAGTCTCCATTATAACCTACAAAACCACAGATTTCAGTGTGTTTGTTTTTCTCGCAAACCTCTACGATATAATCTATACAGTCCTTTTCGTTTTTTATTTTCTTGTCTATCATCTTAAAGTTTAGTTCTGAACTGAAATGGGTCCGTACCAGGGAATCCTCCGAATGGAAGGCTATAGCTATCTTGTGTTTTGCTTATTAATTTATTTTTTAGGCTTGTAGAATCTTTCAAGCACATATCGTAAAACATATCAGTATGCCACATTTTGTAGTTGTTTTCTTCGGGTCCAGCTATAAACGAGTTACATACAAACTTTTCTGGAGGGTTGGATATAATTGTTGACTCTATATCCCACCCGCACAGATAGAATCCAACAGGAGGATTTATATTTGGGTATAAATCACCTATGTCGCCTGGGCAGTTACTAGAAAGGGCTGCTTGTGCTTGTTGATTAGAAATTTCTGCCGTTATCTGACCGTCTGCACTTTCATAAGTTCCATAAACGCTCACGGGAAGCCCATCAGACTTTTCTAAGGATACGATCAGTTCCTGGGGTGATTCCCAAGGCTCAACACCATTATCTGTGCAGTAATCTGCTGGTTGTTGTACAACTCCGTCGACATCCAACTGTATATTCAATGTGTAAATACCTGGCCCAGGTCCAAATTGAGGTGGCTGGAGGAAGCAAAAGTTATTTATGTTTGCTGGAATCTCGTCTTCAAGTGCTACATTGCCTGATGGGTCGGTACTAAAAACTTTAAAGCATTCAGTGGTACCCAAAATGTCTATATCAACATAACCCTCAGAACAAAAACCCTCAGAAAACTGAGCGGAGTATCCAACTTTGTAAGTCCCACCGCCTTGAACGTCTACATTGTATTCACAACCTGGATTCGTTAGGCAATCATCGGTAGAGCAATAGCGCGGTACAGATTCTGAACCATATTTTAATTCTGGCGAATAACATATTCCAGCGTCCCAGTAGCCAACTAAGTCTGTCAACAAGTCTGGGTAGTCGTTAGTTATTATAGATATAGGCTTTGTGTTTATTGAGCCTTTTAGATCAAAAAATAAAACTTCTTTCTTTTCTGTTGCTGTTAGTTTTCTTCTCCATATAGCCGTATTACTAAACACAGTTTTTGGTTCTTCCCATCCATAAGCTTGCGGTATTACATTGTACAAGTGAGAACTAGCTGGAAAACGTTTGGTTTGGACTCCAGAATAAGGGTTCTCTAAACCTCCAGAAAAAGGAATAAGAGCTCCTCTTTTACCGTAATCTTTTGTTGAGAAAACACCCCCTTTAACACCACTACCATCAACAAAAAAAGAATTGTTTGTTGGATCAAAAACAAAAGCGCCCCTCCTGTCTGGCTGATTTGTGTCATACTCCATTATGTGATTATCACCAGGAGAAAGCAAATTGTTTGGGTCTCCTAAATTAGCTAAATCGTGCAGTCCTGTGTAATTTACGATATATTTATCGTTTACATTATCATCAAGTCCGTAATCACCTATAGAAAAAACCCAACCAGTAATGTCTTTGTTGAAATATATGTAAGAATTCCCGCCATTCCCACCTGAATATACAGCGTATTCATTCTGCTTGGCCAACAAGCCATCACCAACGCCGTCTATATACGGTCTTACATAATTTCCGTTTGAATCTCTGTCTGTTTCGTAACCTCTTGTGGTAATTGTAGAACTATACAAGCCTTCAAAATTACTATAAAAATCGGCCCAAGGGTCTGAAGGCTGAGTCGCAGGAGATTCTATTTCTAAGTTAGTGTACTTATAAGCCCTATAATTGTAACTCGGGCTTGTCTCCAATCCATCTGATTGGTCGTAGAATCTTGGTCCAGGAAGAATCCCAAGGCCCAGTTCATGGTAATCTATTACCAACTGCTGCCCAAGTGTATTTAAAGAGGTTGAGAAAACTGGAGTCTCATAACCATTTGATTGGAAGTTTGGCAGGTAAGCTTTCAAATCGCCACCATCATTTTCTATAAATAATGGTATTTCTGATTCTGTTTCAAGATTGTAAATAGACGTTATTACGTCTTTTCTGTTTATGTAGTTATTGCTTACATCTTTGCTTGTGTAATGCATAACTATACTTAATTTCGAATCATTATCAAACCTCTCGAAAGATAATCTCAAACCGTCGTATAAGTTCCAAGTGGTTTGTAATATACCGTTTTTATAATCATTAGCACCCTGCTCCTGAATCTTTAAAACCAGCATTAATGTAAAGTCTTGACTTCCATTAATTGCCGATGCTAAATCATCAGCAGAATCACTATCAAAGGAATAGTTTCTTAAAACATCCCTGGGCGGGATTACAAATAAGTCTCCAGGTCCAGGAGGTAATGATCCTGGATCAATATCTTCAGAGCCAAGAGGTCTTCTCAGCAAGAGTCCCGCCTGCCTCCTTGGTTGATCTGTGCCGCCCTCTTGTAAAGCGGTGTTAGCTTGTCCTGTAAATTGATAAAGCCTGTGGTCTATCCTTTTTGATGGAAGAAATAAATCCTCCGTATAAGGATCGTAAAATCTAAGCTTGCAAGAGCTTACTTTTTTATTGCAACCGTCCCTTTCCCAAAACTTTGGATTTTTCTCTGGATCGAAACCGCTTATGTTCTCTCTTGCCACATAATAAGTTAACATTGGCTTTGGGTCCTCTATTCCATTTGGATCAGCGATAGTTACCCTATTGTTCTCTTTAAATGCTATCTCTCCTTTTAAGTAGGCTCTTATTGGGTCATACAGATCTTCATAATTTCCGTACTCAAAATCCAACTCACCACCACCTATGACACCCAATGTATTTTCTTGTGTGTCTACAAAGGGAGTTCCATCCGCTTTTTGTTTTGGGGGGCCTTGGTAACCACACCCTTCTCCCCTATACTTCCAGTAACAGTACCTAGCGAATATTCTCCTGTTGTTTACTTCAAATTCGTCTAAATCAAGAGGGCTTGTTAACTCTAATTCTACAAAATTTTTATTTTCTTGAATCTTCTGGGATACAAGGTATTCTTCGTTAAATAATTCTGCAGACGCATCTGCCTCTCCGAAAGGGTTTCCTCCATCAAAATTTATATCATCTAAGAATTTTACAAAAACCCTCTTTCTTATTACTTTGGCGTTTTTTAAATCATTATTATTCTGGGCAATATTGGTAACAAAATAATCATTATTTGATATCCTCATTTTAGGCCTATTCAGCCTACCGTTAGCATTGGTCTCGAAACCTTCCGCTTCTATCCCCATGGGTTGGTATGTCAGACCCTGCCAAACCACGCCTCTACCAAAAACAGAACCATCATGTACATCGAAAAAGTAATTTGGTTTTGATATGTAATCAGGATACAATCTATAGAGGCTCAACAAAGACCCTGGCTGTAAGCTCATTAGCTCTCTTGCTGCTTTATCTCTACCCTCCGCCATACTAAAAAATACACTATTTATGTATAATATGATATATATATTTTTTTTAAACTTTTTTATTGACTTTGTGCTTTGTTTGTTTATAATAGTCCGAATACAAAATTAAAATGAACGAATATATCTATAGAGTTTTTAACCATAAAGAAGATTATCAACAGAGTTACAGCCCATCTCTTGATGGTTCTCTCGATTGGGCTATAGACTGCGCCAAAAGAACAAACGGAAAAGTCTACTTCTGCGAAATGAAAAACGGCATAACTATAAAAAGAAAACTAGTAGAGCCAGAAAAAGGTAAAAATTAAGAGGTGCCAATTATAAATTCGATAGAGTCTTACGAAATTAGCAATTTAGACTACAGCAGTAAAGAATTCCTTCAAGACTTTCTTTCTTATTGTGTCCATTCCATACCAGAGGACGGCATGGAATCCAAATCTCTATCCGTAAGAATTAAGTTTACAAATATATTCTTACAAAAACTAAAGAAGTGCGATCACTCTTTGTTAATGAAAAATAAACAGGGAGAGAAAATGTGTTACATTTTTTTAAAAGAAGAAGACAAAGGCGAAGCCTTAATGATAGATTTCATATTCCCCTCTGAGAATATAAAGAACACAACCCATAAAGAAAAATCGACATTGTTCACTATATCTGCAATTAAGCTGATGAAGCTTTTCGACGTTAGCACAATAAAAGGCAAAATAACTAGAACAAACAAAATAAAAGGTTACATAACCTTTATAAAAAGATACATAAAGTATATAGAGTTGTCTGAAACCAACCAAAACATACAAGCTACGATAACAAAAGACAAAGTTTTACCCTATTATGCAAAATTATAACTTTAAAATTGTAGCGGCAAACTCATCCACAAAGCGGTTGTTGAATGAGGAGTTCTTTTTGGGAGGCTTTGACTTTAATGGCTCAGTATTAACACTGGAAGTAAATATTAAAGGTGAAATCTTTTTGATACAAGTTAAATCAATTATGTTTATAAAAGGTGTGTTTGCTATTAATTGTTTTTTAAGCTCTGAGAGCGGAGATTGTTCGGGTAAGGTTGTTTTAGAGCAATTGATATAAGTTTTACTTTTTTTTATAGGTGTTTTAATATTCTGTGTATCTATTTACATGGCAACATCTACCCAATCAAGTCTTTTAAAAACCCTTGGAGCTTATGGCGGCAAAAGGGTCGTCGGCAACCAAACTCTTTCTGGTAAATTTATGGCTATTCACGCCCTCGATGACACTACTATAGAAGCGGGGACAGTAGGTAACATTGAAGGTTTTGTAGGGGCAACTATAGTCTTAGGAGATGTTATAGTAGGCTCTTGGACTACCTTGCATATTTCTGGAGAAGCTATAGTTTACTATGCAGATTAATAATGAGACTACTAAATATATTTGGTAACTCCGTTAGGAAAAGGTTTATTTCATCTGCAAAAAGGTGTTGTGGCTTTTCATGGTCTGATGATAAATTATGGCAAGAAGAATGCAGGTGGAAAGAACCCTTTTGCTGTTCTAGCTTGTGGTACAACTCTAACACATGGATCAACACTTGTATTTGGCCAGTAGGCACCCAAATAACTGGCACTTGTGCCTGGAATGAAGAAGATCTGTGGGTCAGTAGCGAGTCATTTATTATTTCGGATAATTGGAATGAAACAGATTCTTGGAATAGTAATGATTTTTGGGATTCCTGTCCTAATGACACACCTTAGGGCGTATTGGTTTTTAGTGCAATATCAAATACAAAAAGTATTTGTTAAACAAGTTATTTTCGTGTAATTAATTCAAAGCATCAAAATAAATTTTAAATATGTCATTACAACCCTTTAACCCAGTACCAAACCAGACAACACACTCTGACGCGACAAGCCTAATCAATAGTAATTTTGTTGAAACAGAGCAAAGGCTTGCTTCTATGGAGGCCAGACAAAGCCAAAACACAGTAACATCTGTTAATGGAGTAGCTACATTTGATTCTTCAAGTATCTTAGCGAGCAAAATAACAATAACCGAAAACACCGAGATTGTTATTTCAAACGCCACAGCTGGCGACTCAGGTATAATTATTATCAGAGAGGCAAGCCCAGGAGGTTTTGGCATTACAAGCAATCATGTAGTTTTAGGTGGAAGTCTTTCTTTGTTTGACTTTATCACCCCAGTAACTGGTGTTGGAACAATCAGCTGGTATTATGACGGCTCCGAATATCTTCTTTATGTTTCAGAAACCACCTAACAACATAAAAAATCTTTCTCTTTACATAATAATAACCTAATCAATAAATTTAATTTAAAACCGACAGAACAATGGCGCAAAACCCTATAGAAATAACAGAAGGGTTAACAACCCACGAGAATGTTTTGGACTCAATGAATCTTAATTTTTTAGATTCAGAGTTAAGAATTTCAGCACTCGAAGACGCTGGCCCTGGTACAGTAGGACCTGAAGGTCCTGAAGGTCCTGAAGGTCCAGCAGGTCCAGCAGGTGCTAATGGACCCCAGGGTATTCAGGGTATACAGGGTGTAGCTGGTACTGATGGTATTGACGGAGCTACTGGCTCTACTGGTCCTACTGGCCCTAGGGGGATTCAAGGAATCCAAGGAGAACAGGGTTCTGCGGGTTCTGCAGGAACTGGCGTAACATTTCTTGGAGATGTTCCTACAGTTGGTGATTTGCCTTTAACGGCAACACAAGGAGATGCATACATAGTTCAAGCTGACGATAGTTTTCACATTTATGATGGGGTCAATTTTATAAGCGGTGGTTCTATCCAAGGACCCCAAGGAATTCAGGGTCCCCAAGGAGTTCAAGGCGTTCAAGGTGAAGCTGGCGTTAACGGCGTTGACGGTTCTGAAGGTGCTACTGGTCCTGAAGGTCCACAAGGCATTCAGGGAATACAGGGTGTTGAAGGTCCAGCGGGTGATACTGGTCCCGAAGGCCCACAAGGCATTCAAGGTATTCAAGGAGAACAGGGCATCACTGGCCCTGCGGGTGATACTGGTGCGGTTGGTGCAACTGGTCCCGCTGGAGAACAAGGTGTAACTGGACCCGCTGGCGCTGATGGTATTAATGGCAATGATGGTGCCGCTGGTAGTGACGGCGTTGACGGCAATGATGGTGCTGATGGAGCTACTGGCCCACAGGGTCCAATTGGTCCTACTGGAGCCGACGGTGCTCAAGGCCCTACTGGATTAACAGGTTCTCAAGGACCACAAGGTCCAGAAGGCCCTATAGGTCCAGCAGGTGTTGACGGTACTGACGGTGCTGATGGAGCTACTGGCCCCACTGGTGCTGACGGTGCTGACGGAGCCGTAGGTCCAACAGGATCTACTGGTCCTATCGGCCCTCAAGGCCAACAAGGAATAACTGGCCCACAAGGAATACAGGGAGTACAAGGGGAAGAGGGTCCTGCGGGATCTGCGGGAACTGGCGTAACATTTCTTGGAGATGTTCCTACAGTTGGTGACCTGCCTTTAAGTGCGACACAAGGAGATGCTTACATAGTTCAGGCCGACGATAGTTTTCACATTTATGACGGTTCCGCTTTTGTAAGCGGAGGTTCAATTCAAGGCCCTCAAGGAATTCAGGGTGTTGATGGAATTCAAGGCATTCAAGGTATTCAAGGGGCAGACGGTATTCAAGGAGATACTGGGGCTGCAGGCCCTCAAGGACCACAAGGAATCGCTGGTTCTGACGGAGCCACAGGTCCTCAAGGGCCTCAAGGTGTTCAAGGAGATGCTGGAGCCACGGGTCCTCAAGGCCCAGCAGGAGATAATGGTTCTGATGCGGTTGTTGATAATGCATCTTATGGAGAATCCTGGTCTAGCGATACTACTCAAGCAGCTACCAGACAAGCCTTGTATAATAAATTAGAGGGTATAGTTAATGGTGGAGGAACAGACATAGTAGAATCATCCGTAGCCACCAACCCAGCTCTTATAGCCAAAGAAGACACACCTTATAACGACACTGTTTCTGGTCTTGTTAGAGGAAGTCAAGCTATTGATTTGCAACTTAGACGCCAAGCTAACACAGATATAGCTGGCGGTAACATGTCGGTAATTGCTGGTGGTGATAGCAATGAAATTTCTAGCGCTGGAGGAGGAGCTAACGGGCAGTATGCAACTATTATAGGAGGAGGATTTAATAAGGTCCTTGTCGGTCAATACAGTAGTGTGTTAGGAGGATATTTAAATCAGATTAACCCAGACAATGGCAATGCAAATTATTCTGTAGTGTGTGGAACACGGGCAGAAGCAAAGCACTCTAGGTCGTTTGTTTTTAATGATAATGAGGGTACACCTTTTACTTCTTTGCAGAGCAACACATTTAACGTTCACGCAACTAATGGACTAAGGCTTATTACTGACGGTTCACAAACAGCTAATCAGGTTTTAACTTGTGATGCTGATGGTCACGGAACTTGGCAAGATTTAAGTGGTCAAATAACGCTAGAAGATGCTTCTGCTTTAGTTTATGTTTCTAAGGATGGTGACGATGCTAATGATGGTCTTTCGATTGACAAACCAAAACTAACTATAGGAAGCGCTATTACAGCTGCTGAAACTTTATCTACATCTACAATCGGTTCTCAATACAATGTAAACGTTCAAGGCGGTGGGACTTACGAAGTTGGATACCCCGCTCAGGTTTCTGAGGGTTTTTGTTCTGAAAATTATGTTGATATAGGTGTTTTGGGTACCCAAAGAAGCTTTGTAGCGTCAGATCCCATCCCTGAACAGCCTTTATCATACAGCGACGAAGATCTAAACAAAACCTCCAACAATGCCTTCGTCCAGCCACCTCAATTTGGACCTGGGCCAGGTATTTACACATTGAGTATAGAGTTGGATGTCGACGGAGTTGCACAAGAACCAGCAGATTACTGCGCAGATAATGGTTTCGGGCCAGTTGAGCCTTGGGAATCACCCCAGCAATTGGTCGTAGTCTTAGAAAAGTCTGATGGGCTTCCTTTGGAATTTTATGGAACTTATGAAAGTGCAGACGGTCAGATAACAGCAACAGTCACAAATACGCTTTCTACTGTAAGTTCTCCTGTTAAAATTGAGGTTCTTGATGGTGGTATTTATCAAGAAAATATAGTTTTAACTGACCTTATAAAGGTACACGCACCTAGCGCAACTCTCTCTGGAAACCTTGGTATGATTGAAAACTGTGGAGCTGAGTTTTATAGGCATGATTTAGGTGTTGATGTTGGCAATTTCGCTTTAGTCTCCGTATCTGGTACGGGAGAAAAATTTTACAAATGTAGTATTATGGATACTACTGCTGACGGAACAGAGAGTGCCAATACAGCCATCTTTGTTTCGGGTAGTAGTAATTTCAATAGGCTTTGTGTTGATGTTGGATTAATAATTGTAGGCTTTTCATCTAAGGGCATAAATGCTGTATCGACAGGACTATATACAGAACTGTTTGGAAGTATTGATCATATATCGCTTTACAAAAACAACTCAACAGCAATAAGTGTAAGTTCTCAATTTTCAAATACCAATAGCGTTTCGCTTAATATAAATACCATAGACCAAGAAACTGGCCTTGGTTCTATCGTTAATTCGAAAGCTCTGCAAATTGACGGAGGCAATGTTACCTTAAGCTTAAACGAAATAGATGCTGACATTGCATATAATATAGGTACATCAGGAAGATTGTATCTTGAATGTCTTAAAATAGCTGGATCAAAAACAGGAACCCCACTACTAGAGATTTCTGAAGATACATATGGAGTTGCATCAGCATTAGCATACAATGCAGGTAACACTGATTCTATAGAAATCGGTGCATTAGACAGCACTACTGAGACAGGTCCAAATTCCATAACCATACAAGGTAGTAGAGGACTTGCTACGCAAGTAGCTTCAGGAACTAATTCTATAGCAATTGGAACGAACACAAAAGCAGAGGGGGATCAAGCAGTTGCTATTGGTGTCGGGAGCCAAGCTACAGATAATAACGGAACAGCTGTAGGCTCAAACACCCAAGCTTCTTCACCGCATTCTACAGCAGTAGGTACCTTTTCGAGAGCACAAGGAGGTTATGGATCTTGTGCGTTTGGTCACTCAACTTTATCTGATGGTGTGGGATCTTTAGCTTATGGATATAACTGCCAAGCTAAACAAAATGGCTCTGCGGTATTTGGTAGAAACGTAATTAATAATACAGCAAATACTATAGAAATTGGACATTGGGCGGATACTGGCAACACTGGCAGAACAGGTGCGGTTCGGATGGACTCACAAAGAAATGTATCATTTAGTATTAAGGATACAGCTGTAGTTATGATAGATGGTGGAAGCCCGAATGGTTCTGAAGCAGTAAACACGCTCGGCCGTCAAATGATTGCCTTTAGGCGTAATGGCGATGATATTTACGTTGATTCAAATGATGCTGTGGGTAATATTACAACAACGCAACTCGGTGGAGATGGATCTTCAGTTAATAATGTCGCTACTGTAACAACAATTACCCATTTACAGCCTGTTGGCAACACACATACAATATATAATGATACAACCGCTGGTGCAGATATCACATCTGAACTAATGTCGGCATCAGATCACGTTGGAACATCTGTACATAAGAAAATAGGAGATAGCCACAACGTTGTTATAACAGCACCAGTTGGCAGCACAATCGATGGCCAACAAACATTCACATTATCCTTTAAAAACGAAAGCGTAAGCATTTTTTCTGATGGATCAAACTTTTACATAATCTAAAATGAGTCATACTAACCAAACACCAATACTTAAATATCAAGCAAACAATCTGCCAGCAGGGGAACCTGGTCAGGTCGTTTTCAACATGGACACCCAAACCCTCGTATATTACGATGGCGCTGAGTGGAAAGAAGGTCTTGAAGGGCCAGTAGGCCTCGACGGAGCAGAAGGACCTCAAGGACCAATAGGCCCCCAAGGCCCAGCAGGCAACGATGGTTTAGACGGATTACAAGGTGAGCCTGGTCCAACTGGTGACCAGGGTCCGATAGGAAGTACTGGTGCGCCTGGAGTAGACGGTCAAGATGGGGCACAAGGCCCAGAAGGTCCTCAAGGCATACCAGGTGTAGCTGGACAGAATGGTTCTGATGGAACAGGCGTTATTATTGTGGGTTCTGTATCTGATTCTTCAGCCTTAGATCCATCTTATACTGGAGCTATAGGTGATATGTTTATCGCTCAGGATACTGGCAATGGTCACATATGGAACGGATCTTCCTGGGATGATGTAGGTCAAATTAGGGGTCCAGAAGGTCTTCAAGGCCAACAGGGTATTCAAGGAATTCAAGGAGATGTTGGTCCCCAAGGTGCCGCTGGTATTAATGGTTTAACAGGCGCTACTGGAGAGAAAGGAGAGGATGGGACTTCTATTTCTTTACAAGGTTCAGTTAATGATTTTGCAAGCCTACCAATTGGAGCTCTTATAGGAGATCTTTATGTTGCTTTAGACTCTGGAGACGGATGGCTTAGTGATGGAGCTGACAACTGGTCTAATGTTGGCCCGATTCGCGGCCCTCAAGGTGAAAAAGGAGAGACTGGAGCCCAAGGCATTCAAGGATTTCAAGGAGATGTTGGAGCTACTGGAGCCCCTGGTAGTGACGGAGCTGCAGGCTCAACTGGACCAAAGGGAGACACTGGAGACAAAGGTGATCAAGGCGAGCAAGGTGTTGCTGGTGCAAATGGCAATGATGGATCAGTAGGACCTGCGGGGGCAAAAGGAGATACTGGAGATACTGGACCACAAGGACCACAAGGTAATACTGGAAACACTGGCACCAAAGGTGATAAAGGTGATACTGGAGAAGTAGGGCCTATTGGAAATACTGGACCTACAGGAGCACAAGGACCTGCAGGGCAAGATGGTGAAGATGGAACTTCTGTTTCTTTGCAGGGGTCAGTTGCTGATTTTGCAAGCTTACCATCTGGTGCTAATCAAGGAGATTTATGGGTAACGACAGACACTGGAGACGGTTACGTTAGCGACGGTGCTGAAAACTGGTCTAATGTAGGAGCAATTCGAGGGCCTCAAGGAGCTACAGGGCAAGATGGTTCTGATGGTGTCAATGGAATTCAAGGGCTCCAAGGACCAAAAGGTGATAAAGGTGATACTGGACAGCAAGGAAACCCAGGACCAGCAGGAATCGCTGGTTCTGACGGAGCCACAGGTCCTCAAGGGCCTCAAGGTGTTAAAGGAGATACTGGAGACCAAGGCCCACAAGGACCCGAAGGGTCTCAAGGTCAAGCTGGTACAGGGATTACATTTAAAGGTGAAGTAGCAACAATTGGGGATTTACCTGGTTCTGCAGTTGCTGGAGACGCTTATTTAGTGCAGTCTGATGGCAGTTTAAATATTTATGATGGCGTAGCATTTGTTGACGGAGGTTCCCTACAAGGTCCTCGAGGTCCTCAAGGAAATCAAGGTATCCAAGGAAATCAAGGTATCCAAGGAGATCCAGGTATCCAAGGAGATCCAGGACCAAAAGGAGATACTGGTAATACTGGACCACAAGGCAATACAGGCGCTACTGGTTCTACTGGTGATCCTGGTCCTGAAGGTCCACAAGGCAATCCTGGACCAAGAGGTATCGCAGGACCACAAGGAAATGACGGAGACCAAGGAATACCTGGGCCAAGAGGTCCTCAAGGAAATGCAGGTCCGCAAGGCGATATTGGTTTTACAGGCCCTAAAGGTGATAGAGGTCAACAAGGACTTCCTGGAGCTACTGGTGCCAAAGGTGACAAAGGTGATACTGGAAATACTGGTCCTACTGGGGCGAAAGGCGACACTGGAAATACTGGTCCTGTAGGAGCAAAAGGAGACCCTGGAAATACTGGCCCTAAAGGTGACACAGGAGCCAAGGGTGACAAAGGTGATACTGGAAATACTGGTCCTGCTGGACCAAGCGGTCAAGACGCTGTAGTTAGTAATACTGCTTATGGGTCAGCTTGGAATGGAAACACAGAAGCTGCAAGTAAAAACGTCATTTATGATAAAATCGAATCTGTATCTAAAAATTGGATTATAACCAAAATGAATAATGAAGAAGATGTCATCACTGGTACAGGCAAAAAGGTTTCTTGGATAGCTCCTGCCGCTGGAACAGTTCATGCTGCACATGCTGGAACCTACGTAGCCATTCAAAGTACAGATCCATTGCCTATAAGGATTGATATTAGAAAAAATGGTTCAACTATCGTTGCCACAAAAGGTGACCTCTTAAATGGAACAAGAAGCACGGTAGATGGTGTTGCATTTACAATGAGGACAGACGCAAGGGTCAACTTTATTGCTGGAGATGAAATTTCTTTTCATGTAAACCAAAACAATAGTGTCACAAATGGTGGTCAAGGTCTTCATTGTGACATATTAGTATCATGGACATAAATTTAATTTAATTTAATTAAATGCAAATCAATTCATACATTCTTAAACCAGGGGGCGAACCTTTGTTAACTCCAGTAATAAATACTATTACTAATAAGACTAATGATGCTGGAACATCTAGAACTATTACACCTAGTATAACAGCAGCCTCTACAACCAGCTACACCTATACATGGAGTGCAACTGGATTACCTTCTGGGATAACCATAAGAGCTTCTGACGGAAGAATATCAGGAACAATAGATTCAAGTTTAGATACGCAAATCTTTAATGTAGTAGTAACTGTAAGTGTTACTAATGGAAGCGAAACGAAAACTGACACAGAATTATTCAACTGGACTGTAAATAAACCTCTTGAGGGCCAACAAAACACAGAAATTCAAAGATCAGCTGGATATAACGATAGGGATTACTTTCATGCCATAACGGACAATATTGGATTTGGGGGGGTGTTAGAGTTCTCCATTTCAAGAAAGGGAGATGGTTTTACTTATACATGGAATGGGGGAGAAGCAGCTCAGATAACAGGTTCAAGCCATAAAGTCCCAGATAACTGGTGCGTGACCCTTAACGGATGGGCGTACAGTGGAAGGTATTTAGTATTGGGTAACGGGTTGACAGAAATCGGAAATCGTGCATTCAGCTTTCTTCCCAACCCTGGATATTTTCAAGGTGGAGGCGTTAACTATGATCTTCGAATTAAAAAACAAGATGGATGGCCTGACTTGGTGTGGCCTGCTAAATTAATTAAGATTAATACTTATGCTTTTACTTCCAGAGTAGCACTTTTGAACGAATTTGATAACGTTTGCGAAATACCTGGCCGTGTTACATATATTGGAATTGATGCCTTCGCAGGTGTCTGGATTAAAAAACTGATTCTTAAAGAGGGTTTAAAAGTAATAAAAGACGGTGCATTCGCAGGTAAAATAGGAACCAACTTTGGGGGTGGTAATGCAAATTTGGATCAACCATTATTAAAAATACCAGACAGTGTGACTGAGATGAGCGCCACACTCGGCACGGCGATTACTGTGGCTAATTATGGAGGAGATTTTTATCACGGCCCCAATGTTAGCGCCTATGACATCTCAAATGGTATAGGGAAAAGCGCGAATACGGCGCCATTCAAAAATGTTTACATCAAAGCTTCTCCACCTGGTGGTTGTGCGAACAATTACTCGGGCTTTACCAATACTTCAAGTCGTCTTTATATTCATCCAGATTATTTCCAAGAGTGGAAAAATGCTAGTAATTATTTTATATGTGTGGGATTTGCGATACCGCCACTAGAATGGACGAGTTATCCAGATGCAATGGATGGAGCATGGCTAGGGGAAGATTGGGAGATAACTTAATTTAAACCAATAACTCAATAAGATTACTGTGTAATGTATTAATGGAGACTTTAAATGCATATCAATTCATACATACTCAAACCAGGAGGCGGAGCTTGGTTAGAGTCTGACTTTTTATAAGATAATTAATAAAGATACAGCAACCAGAAACAAAAAATAAAAGTTCTTGTGTATAATATATATAAGAACAACTCTCAAAAATAAAAAATGCCACAAGAAACATTTATACCAGCAGTAGACGGAAGTTCTACACACCTGGACGCAAGAAACGTTATAAACAATAACGCTAATGATGCTGAGTCGCGTATAAGCAACCTAGAGACGAGGCTAGATTTAGAAACTCACGACATTAACTCTTCATATGGAGAAGGGGAAACGTTTTATTTTGGTGGCTCCTCTTATAGGGTTAATGATGGCGAAACATTAGCTATTGGTGAAACTCCAACAACCAACCCAGAGAAAGTAACACAACTTGATCTTGGTGGTTCCGCTGGCGCTGATGGTGCTGACGGTGCTGACGGCGCGGACGGTGCTGATGGCAAAACAGTTCTTAGTGATGCTGTAGTGCCGACAACAGAGGGCGTTGATGGAGATTTTTTCATTAGAACTGACACATCAGAAATTTATGGTCCTAAAACTGGTGGAGCATGGGGCGCTCCCACATCTTTGATTGGAGCCGATGGAGCCGATGGAGCCGATGGAGCCGATGGAGCCGATGGAGCTGCTGGTGCCGATGGCGCAGATGGTGCAGACAACGCTACTCTTGA